>WBZP01003982.1_pt1 | contig 15684 bp, 13 predicted proteins | sample 5204301 | NCBI WGS metagenome assembly WBZP01 (sample SAMN12412401, study PRJNA552823) | activated sludge metagenome | isolation source: activated sludge from nitrification reactor of wastewater treatment plant... | place: USA: Pennsylvania | collected 2017
TGCCGCGGTCGAAGTAAAAGCGCTGCGGGTCGGACGGATTGCTCTGGTTGTCGTAGCGGTTGACCAGGGCGATACCCAGGTCGAAGCGGAAACCGTCCACGCCCAGCACCTGGCGCTGGTAGTTCAGCGAGTCGACGATCAGGTTCTGCACCCAGGGGTGGCGGCCGTTGATGGTGTTGCCGGTACCGGTGATGTCGTAATAGAACTTGTGGTCTTCAGGCTGGCCGGGGCTGCGCGTAAGCAGGTAGTAGCTGGCGTTGTCCAGGCCGCGCAGGCTCCACAGGCTGGCCTTGGACGGGTCGCTGGGGCTCCAGACTCCGCCTTCGCCGGTGTGGTTGTAGACCACATCGGTGACCACCTTGATGCCCGCGTCGTGAAAGGCGCGCACCATGGCCACGAACTCGCGCGTCGGGCCGCCGATGCGCTTGTCGCAGGCGTAGCGGCGGTCGGGGGCGAAGAAGCTGGCCGACATGTAGCCCCAGTAGTTGTCGCCGCGGGTGGACGCCGGCGAGCGCATGGTGGCCGGATCGTCGAGCTCGTTGGCTTCGTTGTCGGTCTCGTGGGTGGGCATGAATTCGATGCTGTTGATGCCCAGCTGCTGCAGATAGGGGATCTTGGCCACCGCGCCGGCGTAGGTGCCGCGGCATGCGCCGACGCTGGCGTCACCCTGCGTCAGGCCGCGCACATGGGCTTCGTAGACGATGTCGTCGCGCGTCGGCCCGGCCGGCCGAGTGCCCCAGTTCAGCTGGGCATAGCCCGTGCCAAAGGGCATCGCCACGACACCCTTGGGCGCGAAGCGGCCACTGTCGCGCAGACGGTCGGGTGTTGCCGGCAGGGTCGATAGCCCTCCCGTTGCGTACAGCGCCGAATCGGTCAAGGGCGGCACGACCGCGTTGCTGAGGTAGTCGTGGCTGACTTCCAGTGCATAGGGGTCGAGCAGCAGCTTGTTCGGGTTGAAGCGGTGGCCGGCGGTGTCGACATCGGCGATGAACCCCGCTTCCGAGCCCGGCCGCCAGCCGGCCCGGTACGGCCAGTTCGGCCCCCAGGCCCGGTAGCCGTAGTAGACGCCGGTGAACAGCTTGGCCGCGTTGCCGGGGTCGATGTCAAAGCCCAGCCGGCGCAAGGTGGACACCGGTACCATCACCTGCCAGACGGGTGTTTCGCCCACCCGCTTCAGCACGTAGCGCGCGGCATGCCCGGCGCCATGCGCGCGGCGGTACAGATGGACCTCAATGCGGGTGGCATTCTGCGAGAAGACCCGAAAGCGCAGCGTGTTGCCGTCGGCCGAGAGTTGCCCGCCCAGGCGCTCGCTGCCGCCGATGGCCGCCTGCGATGCGCATGCAACCAGGCCGGCCAGTCCCAGGGTCAGCGCCATCGCCCAAGGGCGCAGCTTCTGATGGATCGACGTGACGAAGGTCTGGTGCATGGTCCGGCCCCCTTTCAAGTTGCGGCCGGATGGTGCAACGGCGGTGACCGGCGCCACAGGTACCAGCCCAGACTGCCCGCCTGCAGTGCGGCCAGGCCGGCGAACGAAGCGCGGTGGCTGTCCGCCAGGGTCCAGCCCAGGGCCACAAGCCGGTCCAGCATGAGGCCGTAGCCCCACTGGATGGCAAAGGCGCCGATGAAGGTGCACAGGTTCAGCGCCGAATTGACGCGGCCGGCCAGGGCTGGCCGAAAGCGCGTGGTCAGCTCCGCATAGGCCAGGTTGCCCACCGCATACACCGCACCCAGGACGAACCACATCAGGTGACTGCTGCCCACGCCTTGCCACACCGCGGCCATCGCCAGCAGGCCGAGCAGGTTGGCCGTGCTCAGCACCTTGCCCGGCTCGATGCCACGTCGGCGCAAGGGGCCAATGAACACGGCCGTGCCCAGCGAACCGGTGATCATCGCCAAGGTGGTCAGCAACAGGTGCCAGGCTGCCACCTCGCGCGAAGCGCCCTGCACCTGCATCAGCCAGGGCACGGCCCACAGGCCCTGCACGGCGATGAAGCCGCCCAGGTAGGCGCCCGCCATCGGCGCGTAGCGCCAGAAGTCGCGGCTGACCAGCACACCACCCAGCTCATGCAGCTGCTGTGCCAGCGTGCCGGTGGCGGCGGAGGCCGGCCTCTCGGGTGTCGAAAAGACGGCCGCTGCGGCCAACACCGCCAGCACCGCCAGCACGCCGAACAGGCCGCGCCAGCCGAACACCGGCACGGCCCAGGCCAGCGGCGTGGTGGCGACCAGCGCACCCAGGCCCCCGGCCACCATCACGGCGGCGTTCAACGAAGGCAGGCGCTCAGCGGGGTACCAGACCGAGAAGGCCTTGTAGGCAGCCATCAGGCAGGCGCACACGCCCAGGCCGATGGCGGCCCTGGCAAGCGCCAGCTCGCCCAGGTTGCTGCCCAGGGCAAAGGCGGCGCTGCCCGCAGCCGCTATCAGCAGCAGCACCGTCTCGACTCGCCGCGGGCCGTAGCGGTCCAGCAGTACGCCCAGGGGCAGCTGGAACGAACCAAAGGCCACCAGGTAGGCCGAGGTCAGCAGGCCCAGATCCGCGGCGGACACGCCCAGCTCGCGCGTGAGATCCGGCGCGATCACCGCATTGACGTTGCGCAGCAGGTAAGAGAGGAAGTAGCCGGCGGCGAAGGGCAGGAACAGGCGCAGACCCAGGTGCATGGTGGGGCGATGCTAGTGCACCCGCGCACGCCAGGGCCGTCAGGCGCGGCCCGCCTGCGCTGCTAGCTCACCGGCTTCCAGAAGATGTAGTCGGCCTGGTAAGACACGACCTGCTTCTGGCCTGCCTGAGCCGCGCCACAGGCCGCCGCCGGCGCCACGCCGCCCCGGGTGGCCACGCGCTGGATGTGGGACACACCCGACAGGATGCCGTTGCCCGTTGCGGGGTTGGCCTTGACCAGCTGCAGCGGAATGTTCCCCATGCCGGCCGGGGCCACGGCCAGCTGCGTGCCGGTGAGCGCGCTGCCATCGGTGGAGGCCCAGGTCGCGGGTGGACCATAGTAGCTGCCCACGAGTTTTCCACTGCGGTCCATCAGCCGGGCCTTGGGGCCCGCGAAGACCCATTCGTAGGATTCTGCCGCGCTGGCCTTCACGCGGCATTCGTAGGTGATGTCGCCCACGCCCACGGTCTCGACGGCCACGCGGTGCCCGGCAGGCACCCTGACGGCGTCGGGCAGGCCATCCTGCATGAAAAGGGGCGGCGAGCTGGCGCAAGCGCCCAGGGTGGTGGCGGCAACCAGGGTGGCCAGGGTGGTGATGGTCTTCATTCGATGTGTCCTTTCGGCTGGCATGTGAACCAGACACCGATACGCGGACGCGATGACACTGGATGCAGGCGCCGCGCGCACCACTTGCATGCACACTTGCGCCAAGGAACAGGCAGCCATGCTGGAACTGCACTTCTTCGGATCGCTGGCACTGCGGCAAAGCGGTATCGGACTGGACCTGCGCTCACGCAAGGCGCTGGCCCTGCTGGCGGCGGATGGGCCACGCCCACGCGAGGCGCTGGCGTCGCTGCTGTCGCCGCGGCACGACGCGGCGCCGGGGCAGGCGAGGATCTGGGCGACTGGCTTCGTGACGCACGCGCGCGGCTGATTGTGCGCAGGCGACGGGACCGCCTGCTGCAGGCGCAGCGCCTGCAGCAGCAGGGTGACGCGGCCGGCGCGGCGCAGATCGCGCGCGAGCTGCTCGAGGCCGACGCCTGTGACGAGGAAGCCCTCGGGCAGGCGATGCTTGCGCTGGCCGAGACCGGCCAGCCGGCCCGAGCGCTAGCGCTGTTCGGTCGCAGTGCCGCCGCGCTGCGTGAACACCTTGCCGTGGAGCCGTCTGCATCGATCCGCGCCTTGGCCGAAGCGCTGCGCTTGTCAACCCCTGCGCCGCGATCGTCGGGCGCACCGGCGTCGCCGCTGTATGCCGAACGTGTGCCCTTCGTGCCGCGCGCCGCCGCGCTAGCCGCCATCACCGCGGCCTGGAACCGCCGGCAGCCCGTCTGGCTGGCAGGCGTTTCGGGGGTGGGCAAGACGCGCCTGGCAGCCGAATGCGCCGCCGCCCTGGGCCCCTGGCTGCAGGTGGCCTGCGAGCCGGCAGACCGCGACCAGGCCTACGCGTCCATCGTGCGCCTGCTGCGCGCGCTGCGCACCGCCGCACCCGACGTGGTGTTGCCCGACTGGGTGCTGCGCGAGGTGGCGCAGCCTGCTGCCCGAACTGGGCCTGCCTTCCGCAGCCGCTGCCACCCGCGAAGCACGGACGCGGTTGCTGGCAGGCCTGGATACCGCCCTGGCCTTGCTGGCCGACGGCAACTACGCCGCATTGGTGCTCGACGACTGGCAATAGGCCGACGACGCCAGCGCCGAAATATGGGGCGCGTTCGACACCAGGGCATGGCCGCTGGCGCTGATTACCTGCTTTCGCAGCGCCCAGCTGCCGCCGGCGGCACTGGCACAGGTGCGCCGCGAGGTCGACGCTGGCCGCGCGCTGCTGTTGGAACTGAAGGGCTTCGACACCGACGAGACGCTGACGCTGACCCACGCGCTGTCATCGTCACCGGGTGGCCGGCTGTTTTCACGCCGGCTGCAATCGGCCACCGACGGCAATGCCTTCTTCCTGATCGAGACGCTGCGCCACCTGCACCAGCAGGCGCTTCTGCAGGTCGATGACCAGGGCCGCTGGAGCACGCCCTTCGACGAGCAGACGCTGGACTACGCCGAACTGCCGGTGCCGGCCAGCGTGCGCGACGCCGTGATGGCCCGGGTGCGGGCGCTGGGCCAGCATGGCGAGCGGCTGCTGCTGGTGGCCAGCCTGCTGGAGGCGGCCTTCGACCCGGCGCTGCTGGCCGAGGTGGCCGGCAGCGATGAAGCGAGCGTGCACGAGGCGCTGGCACATGCGGTAGCCGCGCGGCTGCTGGACGAGCGCGAAGGGGCCTGGGTCTTCGCGCACGACCTGGTGCAGCAAACCCTTGCCGAGGCGCAACCGATGCGGCGGCGCCGGCCCTGGCATCGGCGCCTGGCCGCGGTGCTTCAGCGCCATGGCGTCGAGCCGGTCCGTGTGGCCTTGCAGCACGAGCGGGCTGGCGACCCGTCGGCCGCCGCATCGCAGACCTGCCCTCGCTGCAGGCGGCGGTGGATGGCGCGCTCGTTGCGGCGGCGCAGGCGCTGCCTGCAGTGCGGCGCAGCGCGCGGCTGGGTCTGGGTGGGTGCGCACAAGGCCGACGCGGCAGCGGCGCTGCTCGATGTCTTCGAGACGGAACATCAGGATGCATCCGGGATCGAGCAGGCCCAGGCGCTGGAGCTGCGCGCCACGCTGGCCGGCTGGGCCGGGCATACCGACGAGGCGGTGCGGTTGTACGAGGCCGCGGCTGCGCTGCTGCAAGGCGTGCCGGACGTGTTGGTCACGCTGGGCGACATGCTCGACTCGGCATCGCGCATCCTCATTGGAGCCGGCCGCAGCAGCGAGGCCCAGGGCTTTGCCCGCCGCGCCGTGGCCACGCTCGAGGCGGCCGGGGAGCCGCCCGAGCTGACCCAGGCCCTGGTGATGGACGGCGTCTGTGCGCTGTATGTGCAGGGCGACACCCGTGTCGCGTTGCAGCGGTTCCGGCGCGCCCGGGAACTGGCCCGCCGCTGTGCCCACGTGCCGGCGCAACGGGCGGCGATCCTGAACATCGTCAAGGCATTGGTCGACACCGGCCGCGGCGACGAGGCCCTGGCGCCGGGATTCGAGTTCGGCCCGGCCTAGCAGGCATTCCTCAATGCGCGCTACTTCATCCACTGCCTGCGCGGCGAGATCGCTGCGGCCCAGGCGACCGCCGAACGCATCGTTGCGATGGCGCGCCGCTTCGCCGACCGGCACATCCAGAGCGGCCGCTTCGCGCAAGCGCAGGCGCAGCTCGACGAGGCGCAGGCGCTGATCGACGCCGATGCGGGGCATGGCACGCGCACGATGGTGGTTGGCAAACGCGCCTGGCTGGCGCTGGAACTGGGCGACCTGGCCGGTGCGTGCGCGCTGTTGCGTGGCCGAAAGCCGGATGACCGCGCCGAAGGGAAACACCTGTGCGCCTGGGTCGGAGCGGCGCTGTCGTTGGCCGAGGACGATATCGCCGCAGCGCAGCGTGCGCTGCAGGATTCGCCGCCGGCAGCCGATGCGCCCACGGACATCCTGGCCATGCTGCTCGTCCAGCACCTCGCCGTGGCACACCGCGCCGGCATGGACGACACGGCGGCGCGCGCGCGTGCGCAGGGGCTGGTCACCGCCGGCGCTGTGCCGTCGGTGGAGGCGCAGCGGCTGCGCGCAGCACTGGCCGAGGCGCCGATCGACGGCGGATCAACACCCGGGGCCTAGGCTGTCCGTCATCCCGCCGTGTCGGCCTTCGACGCGGCGCCGACAGGATAGCGATGGTCACCAAACCGCAGCCGCCCGAGACCACCTCACGTCCACCACTGCCGGTCGGCAGCGGCGCTGCGGGGGATTGGCAACTGCGCCTGCACCAGGCCCCCGACGGCAGATCAGGCTGGCGGGCCGAGGCCATCGGCCCCGGCGGCGCACCCGCATTCGCCTCGATCGCCGAGCTGGTGCGCTGGCTGGTGCAGCTCGAGCCCAACGCAGGTCGTGACATCCGCTGAGCACAAGTCCCCATCTCGCCACCGCTTTGCCTTCCCCACCGCCCCAACCAGGAGTCGACCCATGTCTCGAACCGCCTCACCCAAATGCCCGCGCCCCACAGGCGGCCCCTTGGCCCTGGCGCTGTTGTCGGTATACGCCGCCGCGTCTGCCTACACGGTGCCGGGCAACGCCAATCCCAACCTCGCCGGGCGAGCCGCCGGCTACGCGTGTTGCGTGAGCGACTCGGCCCCGGGGCAGTCACCCACCGAGGCGATCGGCTTGAGCCTGGTCGCCGGTGAGGCGCTTCAGTTCAGCGTCAGCGGGCAGGTTCACTACCAGCCGGGCATGCCGGCAGGGAACACCCCCGATGGCAACGAGGCCGGCAACATGACAACTTATGCCGACGGCATCTCGGCGCGGAAGGCGGTTCGCTTCGACGCCCTGTACGGTGTGTTCCTGAGCGCTGCGTCGCCCACCGGCTCGTTGACGCCGGCGGCGCTGAACTTTTCCGCCGGACTCGACTTCGCTGCCCTGTCTCCCGCCATCGGGCAGATCTTCCTCATCGGCGACGGTCTGACCTCGGACGCCAAGTTCGGCGACTTCTCCGGCACCCGCCAGTCATTCATCTTGCCCGCTGGCGCGACGCGCCTGTTCTTCGGCACCGGCCACGCTGGCGTTGGCGGGACTCGGCATCGGCGCTCTCGCCATACGCCGGCGAAAGCAGCTTCATTCGGCGACGGCCCGGACTGGATCCGAGCACTCTTGAAGCGCAATTCGGGCCCGCCGCCGATGCCGCGCCTCGGCTGCCGCCGACCCCAGCCGAACACTGCTACAGCCGCGCGCGAGCCTTGCCGATAGCGATGCCGAAGTAGGCGTAGTTGTCGGCGTTGGTCTTGGCCACCGCCAGGCCCTGCTTCGCATAGCCCTGGCAAAGGGCCTCGCCGTAGCCAAGGTCCACCGTGTGAAGCAGCTTGTGCGACATTTCGTGGTAGATGGTGGTGGAAGCGAAATACGGGGTGCGATCGGTAATGAACAACTTGCCGCAGACCACGCGGTAGCCGCTTCCGGCAGCGTGGTGGTGGACGTAGCCATAGACGTTCGTGCCCGTGAACGGCGAGCCATCTCCAAGCTGGGCCGGCGCACCACCGGCGTCCTTCACCACGATGTCGGGGCGGTAGACCAGCGTGATGTTGCCGCTGGCGTGCGCATGGGTCATTTGTTCCAGCTTCGACTTGATCTCACGGTAGCCGGTGTCGTCAGCAACGCCGAACCAGTCGCTCAGCGCCGCGCGCACCGCGATCTTCACGCCGCCAAGATTGGGGGCAGCGGTGGCCCGGGCAATCAACTGGCAGAGCTCCTTCACCTCGCGCACCGCGGCGCGGGCCTGAATGAGCTCGTTGGGGCTGAAACCTTCAAGCTTGAAGTTGCCTTCCAGTTCCAGCTTCGGAATCACGGGTGTGGCCATCGGTCGCTCCATGAATCGGTGAGGGGGACTGCACCATGCGTCCCGGCCCGCGAAAGTAGCACCGGCGGATGTCGCGCGCCAGCGGAGCAAAGTCACATGCAACCGGGGACAGCAGCCGGCGCGGATCGTGAAGCCCACCGTCGACGGCGTGCCGCCAGCGGCGCGGCACCTGACCAGCCCTCAGATGCGCGCAGCCAGTTGCGTACCCTCGGCGATGGCGCGCTTCGCGTCGAGCTCCGCCGCATGGTCTGCGCCGCCGATCAGATGGACCACGCGGCCGGGCGACTGCAGTTCTTCGTGGACATCGCGCAAGGGCATCTGGCCGGTGCAGATGACGATGCTGTCGACCTCCAGCAGCCGGTCCTTGCCGGCCACGGTGACATGCAGGCCCTTCTCGTCGATGCGCCGGCAGGCGGTGGCCGGGAACAGCGCAACGCCGCGGGCGCGCAGCGCTGCACGGTGGATCCAGCCGGTTGTCTTGCCCAGTCGATCGCCCGTCCTGGACGACTTGCGCTGCAACAGAAACACCTGATGAGCCGTTGGCGTGGGACTGGCGTCGCGCAAGCCCCCGCGGTTTGCATAGCTGTTGTCGATGCCCCATTGCCGACAGAAGGCAGCCGCGTGCACGCTGGCGCCTTCGCTCCCCTCGGTAAGGTACTGGGCAACATCGTGGGCGATGCCGCCGGCGCCGACGATTGCCACGCGCCGCCCCACCGCAGCGTCGTCGCGCAGCACGTCGAGGTAGCTGAGCACGATCGGATGGTCAATACCGTCGATCTCCGGTCGGCGGGGCAGCACGCCGGTGGCCACCACCACGTCGTCGAACCCACCGCTGTCGATGACATGTGCGCCGCCGCGGGTCTCGAGCAAGAGCCGTACGCCGGTCAGTTCGATCTGCCGGCGGTAGTAGCGCAGCGTCTCGTTGAACTCCTGCTTGCCCGGCACCTTCTTCGCGAGATTGAGCTGGCCACCGATTTCCGCGCCGGCTTCAAACAGCGTGACCTCGTGCCCGCGCTGAGCCGCCGTGACGGCAAAGCTCAACCCCGCCGGCCCGGCACCAATCACCGCGATGCGCCTGCGCCGCGTGGCCGGGGTGATGACCAGTTCGGTCTCATGGCAGGCGCGTGGGTTGACCAAGCACGAGGTGAGCTTGCCGCCGAAGACGTGATCCAGGCAGGCCTGGTTGCAGGCGATGCAGGTGTTGATCTCGTCGGCACGGCCTTCGCGCGCCTTCTTCACGAACTGCGCATCGGCCAGGAAAGGGCGCGCCAGCGAGACCATGTCGCACAGGCCTTCGGCAAGCAGCCGCTCGGCGACGTCCGGAGTGTTGATGCGGTTCGTCGCCACCAGCGGAATGCTGACCTGGCCTTTCAGATGCTGCGTCACCCAGGCGAAGGCGGCGCGCGGCACGCAGGCGGCGATGGTCGGGATGCGCGCTTCGTGCCAACCGATGCCGGTGTTGATGATCGTCGCGCCGGCAGCTTCGATGGCCTGCGCAAGCTGGATCACTTCGGCCAGCGTGGAGCCGCCTTCGACGAGATCGAGCATCGACAGCCGGTAGATGATGATGAAGTCCGGCCCCACCCGCTCGCGCACCTGGCGCACGATCCTGACCGGGAAGCGGATGCGGTTGGCGTAGGGGCCGCCCCACTCGTCGACGCGCTGGTTGGTGCGCGCGGCGATGAACTCGTTGATCAGGTAACCCTCCGAGCCCATGATCTCTACACCGTCGTAGCCGGCGTGTTGTGCCAGCGCCGCACAGCGGGCGTAGTCGGCAATCGTCTGCCGCACTTCGTCGCCGCTGAGCGGGTGCGGAACGTGGGGGCTGATCGGCGCCTGCAGCGCGCTCGGGGCGACCAGTGCCGGCTGCGTCGCATAGCGGCCGAAGTGCAGGATCTGCAGGGCGATCTTGCCGCCTTCGGCATGCACCGCGTCGACGACCACACGGTGGCGCTGCGCTTCGGCCTCGGTGACAAGCATCGCGCCGTCGGCCGAAGACCGGCCACGCTCGTTCGGCGCGATCCCGCCGGTGACGATCAGGCCGGCTTCGCCTCGCGCACGCTCGGCATAAAACGCGGCCATGCGCGCCATGCCGCCGGGTGCTTCTTCCAGCCCGACATGCATCGAGCCCATCAGCACCCGATTGCGCAGCGTCGTGAAGCCAAGGTCGAGCGGACGGCTCAAATGCGGGTAATGCGTCAAGGTCCTGGTCCGGTCGCGTCAGCAGCAGGAGATTGTGGCAGCACGGCCACATACTGGTGTGGCCTCCCTCCGGCGGCAGCTTTACGCGGGCCAGATCGGACGGTGTGAACCCGGAGGCATCGACGGGCGCCGCCAGCGCGCCGGCGTGGCCGACAAGCGCGCGGCATGACGCAGTACCTGCAGGCGACCAAAGCCGCTGTCCACGGTTTCGATGTAGGGCTCGATCGGCGGCTGCCTGGCCGCCAGGGCATTTACTCGACCCAGGCTGCGCAGCCAGAGGCCAACACCCGCCAGCGAGACCTGCACATGCCAGCTGCCGCCTTCTTGCGCCTGCCGCAGCAGTGCCGCCTGGGTGCCGAAGGCCAGCAGGTAGCCGGCGGCGTAGTCCAGCATCTGCAGCGGCAGTGCCTTTGGTTCTTCGGCGCCAAAGGCCTGGGCTTCGGCCAGGTTGAAGCCCGTGGCCGTTTGCACCAGCGAGTCGAATCCGCGCCGGCCGGACCAGGGCCCCTGCAAACCGTAGGCCGACAGGCTGACCACGACGATGCCCGGTGCGATCGCCGCCACGTCGTGGGCTGCCAAGCCGCGAGCGGCCAGGGCGCCCGGACGGTAGCCCTGCAAAAAAACGTGCGCGCCCCGGATCAGCGTGGCCAGGGCGGAGCGCCCGCCTGGCTCGTCCAGATCGAGGTGCGCACTGAGCTTGCCGCGGCTGGTATCGGCGATGGCCTCGATGTTGGGCAGCCGCGGCGAGTTGATCAGCAGCACTTCGGCCCCGTAGGCCGCCAGCGTGCGTCCGGCCACCGGCCCGGCGAGGATGCGCGTGAGCTCCAGCACGCGCAGCCCTTCCAGTGGCAGGCCACCGTCACGCCACGCTTGGCGCTGTCTTGGCGCGGCGTCGCCGATGCGCTCGATCGCCACCGTGGGCTGTGTTCCAAGCGCGGCGGCCTGGGGATGGGCATCCCACTGGGCGAACGATCGCGCCGCAGCGACCACCAGGCCGGCGCCAGCCGCGGCGTCCTCGAACTCGCACGCGCGCCAGCCGGCCAGCGCAGCCTGGACCGCGGCGCGCCCGGTGTCGGGCCCTTGCGGCAACCCGAGGAGCCGCAACGCGCCATCGCGGTGATGGGTAAAGTTGGCGTGCACGCGAACCCACCCGTCGTTCACCCGGTACAAGCCAGACAGCTTGTCCCACGGGTTCGGCCTGATCCCGTCCACGGCGAACCAGGCCAGGCTGTCAAGCACGGCATGCTCGGCGTCGACACTCACGTGCTGCGCCGGCCCACCGCATGCCCGTCCGATCTGCACGGCGGCCAGCGCGGCCGCACCCAAGCTGGCCTGCGCGGCCGTCGTGATGGCGAACGAAGACGGCAGCACGGCCGCAGCCGCAGGCAGATCGATGTCGCCGAGTGCCTCGGGTCGCAAGCCGGCGTCACGCCACAAGAACTCAAGTGCCTGCAGCGCAGGCATCGCCGCCATGGATTCCATGGCGGCGATTAAAGGGGACCGCCGGGCATGCCGTCAATCCGCTCGGGCCGCGTGGATTCGGCTCGACCGTCCCTGCGGCGCTACACTGCACCCGCTTGTGAAGAGGCGCCGGCCAGGATTTGCCAGGATTTTCGGCGTTGCGCAGGGCACGCACCGTGCCCGCTGGCCCGGGATGACCAAGAGAGGGGAGCACGCGGATGAGCCTGACGCCGCAGCAGGTCGAAACCCTGCAGTCCAGTTTCCGCATCCTCGAGCCTCTGGGAGCGACGGTGGCCGAGCTCTTCTACCTGCGGCTGTTCGAGCTCGACCCTTCGGTCGTCCCGCTGTTCAAAGGCAACATGAAGGAACAGGGGCGCAAGTTCATGCAGGTGGTGGCAGTCGCCGTGGGCGGCATATCGGGCCTGACCACGCTGGTGCCTGTGATCAAGCAACTCGGCATTCGGCATGCGATCTACGGTGTGCAGCCCGAACACTACGATTCGGTTCGCGAGGCACTGCTGTGGGCCATCGCGCGTGTGCTTCAGGACGCTTACACCGAGGACGTGCGCACTGCGTGGGTGATGGCCTACGCGGCGCTTGTCGGAGTGATGAAGGAAGCCGCCTGGGGCAAGCCCTAGACGGCTGTCGGGCTCTGGGCTGGGCTGCGCCGGGTCACAAAGTGGGCGCCACCGGCATCGCGCGTATGCCCAGCTCGCTTAACGCTTGCCGCAGCGCCTGTCGCGGCGGTGTTTCGGGCAAGGGGCCGATGCGCGCGGCCAGGCGGGTGCCGTCCAGCGCGTGCGGAACTCGCCACAGGTAGCTCATTTCGGCCACAGCGCGCATCATCGGCACGACCCAGCCCATCACCCGGATCAAGCCCCAGGGCATGCCACCGCGGCGCCAGCCGCGGACCGTCACCGAAGCAGGCACCAGGCTGATGTCGGCAATCGCCGCTTCTACGGTATCCAGCAGCTGGGCACCGGTGAGCGTGTGGCCGGCGAAGTTCAAGGTGTCGAAGGCCGGCGTTTCGCCCTGCCCTGGCGCCGCGGCTCGCTCGGCCACGACGACAAAAGCGCGTGCGAGGTCGGGCAGATAGGCCCAGGCGTGCTGCAGGTCGAGCGGGCCCGGGTAGACCAGCTTGCCGGCGGCGAGTGACTTGACCACCGCCAGGTCGAGCCAGGAACCCCGCCCACTGCCGTAGAAGTCGCCCGCGCGGACGACCACGGCGCGCAGGCGTCCGGCATGGGCGCGTGTGGCGATCTCGTCTTCGAGCGCGACGCGCAAGTGGCCCTTGTCGGTGCTCGGCCGCATGGGGGTGTCCTCGCGCAGCACGGCCGGCATGCCCTCGCCGTAGCCATAGACGTTGCCCGGCAGCATGAACAGCGCGCCCAGCCGCTCGGCAGCGTCGAGACCGAAACGCGCCAAGGGCAGCAGCTGCCTGCCCCACTGGGTATACACGGGATTAACGGCATAGACCACCACACAGGCACCGGCGGCAGCCAGCACCAGCGCGTCGGTGTCCTCCAGCGCAAGCCCAAGGTGCGTGGCACCCGGTGGCAGCGCTTGCGGCGTGCGCCGCGCCTGGGCCCAGACGTGCCAGCCAGCGGCGGCGAAGGCGGCCACCGCGGCGGCGCCGATACGGCCGTTGGCACCCAGAACGAGGACCGTGCGGATCGACATGCGGGACTCCCAGGTTCTTGACATCCGATGAACGCAGTCTGAACCGCGGCGAGCCATTCCGCCATTGCTGAAGCCTGGAAGCGAGCTATACACTTTCGCATGGCCACAGCTGAGGGTGACAGCGGCTTCGACTGGTCCCTGGTGCAGGGCTTCCTGGCGGTGCTCGACGCCGGCAGCCTGAGCGGAGCGGCGCGCCGGCTGCGGGCGCGGCAGCCGACGCTGTCGCGTCAGCTCGCGGCGCTGGAGGCACAGCTGGGCGCACCGCTGTTCGAGCGCACCGGGCGCGGCGTCGAACCGACCGCGGCCGCGCTCGCCATCGCCGAAGCGGCGCGGCGCATGGAAGACGGCGCCGACGAGTTGCTGCAGCGCCTGGCGCGCCAGCGCTCGGCAACCACCGGCACGCTGCGCGTGACGACCAGCCAGGTGGCCGCCAGCTACCTGCTGCCGCCGGTGCTGGCGGCGCTGCAGGCCGAAGAGCCCGGCGTCCAGATCGAGCTGGTGGCCTCGAACCAGCTCAGCAACCTGCTCAGGCGCGAAGCCGACATCGCGGTGCGCATGCTGCGGCCGGCGCAGGCTTCGCTGGTGGCCAAGAAGCTGGGTGACGTGCAGATCGTGGCCTGCGCGCACCTGCGCTACCTGGCACGCGCCGGCACGCCACGCCGGCCGGAGGATCTGATGCAGCACCGGATGATTGGCTATGACCGCGACGAAACCCTCATGCGCGGCTTCGCTGCATTGGGCATGCCGGTCGAGCGCGATCGTTTTGGCTTGCGCACCGACGACCAGGTCGCTTATGGCCACCTGGTCGCAGCCGGCGCCGGCATCGGCTTCGTTGCCGCCTACAACCTGCGCCACTGGCCCGGCGTGGTGCCGCTGCTGCCGATGCTGAAGATCCCGCCGCTGCCCTGCTGGCTGGCCGTGCACCGGGAGATTCGCGGTAGCGCGCTGGTGCGGCGCGCCTTCGACTTCCTTGCCGAAGCCATACCGCGCGAGCTGGCCGCGACCGAGAGGCATGGGCATCGCTAGGTCGTTCGCCGCCTGACGGGTCAAGGACTTCATACAAGCCTGGCGGAGGCGATGTGATCCCGGCGCGTCGGGCGTGGCGCGGCGGTGGCGCAGCCGGCAGCGCTGCGCAACTTGCGGCGCGTTGGCGCTGCGCGCAAACATCCATCAATGATCCTTCACTGGCTTGCGCCGGAAGCAGGGCGCCCGGACCGGGCGCTCCCTGCCCCATCCTTCACCCGGCCGCACGCCGCCAGGCCCTGGCGGCGCTGCGCAGCCGTTCGGACAGGTGCAGGGCCAGGTTGCGATAAACCTGTGCGGCCAGCGCCGGCTGCCGGCCCTGCAGCTCGGTCATCGCCGCAGCCGACAACGCAAACACGGTGCTGGGCTCGTCGGCAATGGCGTCTGCGGTGCGCCCGCCGCCGTCCAGCACCGCCGTTTCACCGAAGCTCATGCCCGGCGAGAAGCTCACGAAACGTTGGCCGCCAGCGCGATCCACCACGCTGACCGAACCGGCACTCAGGATGTAGAGCGCGTCGCCCGCATCGCCTTGCGCAAACAGGCGCTCGCCCGGCGCCAGCCGGCGCTGGCGCAGCACGGCGGCCAGCGTGGCGCAGGCCGGTTCGTCCAGGCCGTGCAGCAGCGCACAGTCACGCAGCGGCAGTTCCAGTGCCTCCAGCGGCAGGCCGGCTGCCTGCAGCAGGTGTCGCTCGGCATGCTCGATGGCCCGATCGGCGTCCGGCATCAGCTTCGGCCCGCTCGAGTCCGTGCCGAGCACACCTTGCGCACGCAAGGCCAGGCCATGCCGGTTGTCCGCGTCCACGCCGGCCAGCAGCAGGGTCGCACCCTGCCGCTGCAGCCGCTGGTGCAGTGCCCCGAGCGCGAAGGCCCCGGAGGCATCGATCGAGCTCACCCGGCGCAGGTCCAGCACCAGCCAGCGCATGCCCGGCGGCAGCGACTCGACTTCCTGCTGCAGGCGCTGGGCATTGCCGAAGAACAGCGCTCCTTCCAGCTCGATGAGCTCGACCCGCGCACGTAGCGGACCCAGAGCCTGCTCCAGCGGCACAGGGTAGACGCGCCGGCTCGGGATCTCTTGCGCGCTGCAGCGCAGGCGCACCAGCGAACGATTGAGCGCGCGGATGAAGATCACCATGGCCAGCAGCACACCCAGCGCAACGCCGGCCACGAACCCGGCCAACAGCGTGGTGATGCACACGGCCACCATCACGCCAAGGCTCAACATGCGCTCGGCGCTGCGCTCGCCACGCCAGGCCTGCACCAGCAGG
>WBZP01003983.1_pt1 | contig 15679 bp, 12 predicted proteins | sample 5204301 | NCBI WGS metagenome assembly WBZP01 (sample SAMN12412401, study PRJNA552823) | activated sludge metagenome | isolation source: activated sludge from nitrification reactor of wastewater treatment plant... | place: USA: Pennsylvania | collected 2017
TCCGGATCTCCTGTAACAGTTTCGTTCGGTTCATCGGGTACCTCCTCGGCACCCACTACACCGGACAGATCACGTGCTACAACACCGGACAGTTTATTTGCTCCCTACATAGAGCTTTTCCTCTATTGTTCGCCGGACTGGAAGCCAGTTAGTATCTGTGCCACATCAAGGACATCAGAGGAAGATCCCATAGATGAACCCGGCTGGGACAAGCCACAGCGAGGCCCAAGTCCCCCTCACCACGGCCAAGATTCGAAGCGGCTTCTCCTCGCTTGGCGGGAGGCAGGACTTCATTCGCCGCAACCCTTCAGCCTCCGCACCGAGACGGCCTACCTGAAGTGGGCGAAGAGTTACATCCTCTTCCATGGCCAGTGGTACCAACCCAGAAATGACGGTGTAAGCAACAATCTGAAACCCTGGTCTGTCTCTTGTTGTTTGACCCGATGTTTCAGCCGCCTGGAAAGAAGGAATGGCGTAGCCAGGAGTGGCTTGTGGGTCCCTACATCTAGGTTCCTATATTTAGGTACCTAGATGTAGGTTCCTAAATATAGGAACCGGTAACTACATTTAGGAACTTGTTCCTAGATATAGGAACTTTTACAGAGATGGCCTTGTCGGCCATTACATGTTAAGCGGCGCATCGCGCCGCCTAACTGTCGCTGGAGCGGACACCGCTCCGCGGCTTCGCCCCTCTGACTCGGTCGGAAAGCTGCGCTTTCCTCCCGCGTCAAGGGGTGCCGCTCAGCTCCCGACCCGTTAGGCCATAAGAAATCTGGAGGTCTACCAATGTCACATCACCAAAAAGTAGAGGAAGTTGCTGGTGAACAGCTCTGGGTTGAGACTTGGAGTTGGAGCGATTCCACGTCTCCCTTTGCTCCTGTAGTTTATACGAGTATAGGTGGAGAGGTGATTCTCTGGAAAGAGAGGCCGTCCGAGCGTAAAGAAACTCCGCTGTGGTTAAAGGTGCTATGCTCCATTCCCGGGATCAACCTATTCTGTTTGCTGGGAGCGGCAATCGACAAGGCTAATAAGGACAAGAAAAGGTGGGAAGGGACGGAGAGAGTGGAAATCAGGATTCGAAATGTCTACTACGATAGGGCCGGAATCGAGGTCGTGCAAAAGGACGTGATTTGCCCAATGAAAAATTCATGTGAACAGAAAGAATCAGCTGTGGGTTTCTTCTACATCGCATATCCAAAGCTCGGAGCTGGTCTTAGCTTGGTTGTTACGGTCAAGACTATTGCGGATATTACTGTCGGACATCATCAATTCCATCATGAAACATGGGCAGGGCCTATCACACCACCATAAACTAGGAAGCGAAAAATGGTTAATTGTGATGGCCTAACCCGGCACTCCAGCGGACTCCCGTTGGTCACCGCTGAGTTCTGCGTTAGCAACAACTCCAGAGGGTAAAGTGAGACAATTGCTTGCTATTTTGCTGGTGGCTTGCACTGCCACCTCACATGCATCAACGCCTGTCTTTTATCCGTGGGACGGGTTTAGCGGTGGCGGTAGCGCTAGTGAATCACCGGCTCCGACCGGCGATAGCCAGGCTCAATTGAGCGCACCGGCTGCACCTTTGAAGGATGAACTCTGTGTTGATGATGAAATTCGGAAAAAGTACAAAGAATACTTGATTGCAAGATTAGATCGCGAAATAGAAAAAGCATCAGAACATCGTGAAGCTATCCAATTCTCTTCGATCGCTTCATATGCAATATTTGTATGCGCACACGTTTTTCTATTTCTTGGTCTTATAGCAGCAAGCGTTGAATACGGCGCTTCAATCCATGTCCAATTATAGACGCGCCTATATTAATGGTGGAACCTGGTTTTTCACGGTAAACCTTTTGCAAAGACATCAGAATAATTTGCTTATTTGCAACATTGAGCCGGGTAGCCCGACATCTGCCATAAAACTCAACTCAATTGCCAACCCAATAGCTTTCGATTCCGACAATGAAGTTTGAATGGGACCCAAATAAAGAGCGAATTAACATACAAAAGCATGGGATAACATTCGAGGATGCGTCTTATGTTTTTGCCGATCCATTCGCGCTGAACAAATACGACGACGACCATTCGCATGACGAAGATCGATGGGTTCTATTAGGCAAGTCGCTGAACGAAGTTATTCTTGTTGTAGTTCATATATTCAAAGATGACGACGGTATTGAATATGTGAGAATCATAAGTGCCAGAAAAGCTACGAAGAGTGAGCAACAAGCTTATCAACAAAGGTGCCCAAAATGAAAGATGAATATGACTTCACAGGAGCAGAGCAAGGAAAATTTTATCGACCCATTGAGGAACTAGATATTCCAATTTATCTCGACAAAGAAGTAAAAGAATTTTTCATCCAAAGAATGCGTAGACACGGCAGAAAATTTTCACTGAATGAAATAATCAATTCGCTACTAAAAAAAGATATTGAAATTTCCGAGAAATTAGGGCCGTAGGTGCGATTAGCATCGATCGGGTCGAGGTGACGGGCGCAATCCCGTCACCTCGACCCGATCGGCCCTATTCAAGGGGCTGGGCTCAAATGAATGCGGGGCTGGCAACCCTATCCCGATGGTTTGATTTCTTGCCGATTGACGGCACCATTCAAAGGTTTCGATCGGAGCGAATGCCTCGACCGGCGACAGGCATGAGCCTCCGGGCATCGCTCTCAATACCCCTAGATTGTTGTCAATAGAAGAACAATATCGCCTATTTTTTGGCTAATTGTTCCTTAGAAAAGAACGAAGATGGCCATTTTCAGTCGATGCCCGGAACCGCTGAGCCTGAATATACCGACCTGTCGGGAGCCCAACATGGATTCGGACAGGGTTCGACGGCTTGAGGCTCAGACCCGGAAACATCCGGGTCGGCGCTGGTGAGAAATGCGGGCCAGGTGGCTCACTGTTGCAGGCTGCGGCCACCGTCGACGGCGATGATCTGGCCGGTGATGTAGTCGGCGTCCCGGATCAGGAAACGTACGCTGCGGGCGATATCGCCTGGGGTGCCGAGGCGGCCGAGGGCGGTGCGGGCGAGGATCTCCGCCTGTGCCCCCGAGTCCATCCCCTGTTCCGGCCAGAGGATGGCCCCCGGAGCCACGCCGTTGACCCGGATCTCCGGGGCGAGTTCCCGGGCCAGGGATTTGACCAGCATGGCGTTGGCCGCCTTGGCAATGGAATAGATGGGATGACCCTGTAGCGGTCGCTCGGCGTGGATGTCCACCAGATTGACGATGCAGCCCTGTCTTTGGCGTAGCAGGGAGGCGGCGGCCTGGGCGAGAAAGAAGGGCGCGCGGACATTGGTGGCCATGAGGTATTCCCAATCCTCCGGGGTGGCCTGCTCGAAGGGGGTGGGGTAGAAGGCCGAGGCATTGTTGACCAAGACGTCCAACCCACCGAAGCGCCTCTGGACCTGCTCGATCAGCCCGGGGAAGGCGGCGGTGTCGCAGAGGTCCGCCCGCAACAGGAGGACCGAATCCGGGCGGATCGCCTCCAATTCCCGACAGAGATGTTCCGCCGCCCCGGCCGATTGACGATAGTGGAGGGCCAGTTGCATCCCGTCGGCGTGCAGACAGCGGGCGATTTCGGCGCCAAGGCGTTGGGCGGCGCCGGTGATGAGGGCGATACGCTCGGAGAGGGCGGGGTGGTTTGGCATCCGGGGCGGTCTCTGTGGTTCAATGGCCGGACTCTACTCTACCCGAATCGCCCTGGTGCCGACATGATCTCACCCTCTCATCCCTCCCGGGGGCCGGAATGGCCTTTGCCGACCGAGGCGGCGCTGGAACACAGTGCCCGGCTGATCGAGTCGATCCGCGACGAGATCGACGCCGCTGGGCCGATCCCTTTCGATCGTTTCATGGAATTGGCCTTGTATGCCCCGGGGCTGGGGTATTACGTCGCCGGGGGGCACAAACTGGGGGCGGCGGGTGACTTCGTCACCGCCCCGGAGATCTCTCCGCTTTTCGCCGCTTGTCTGACCCAGCCCTGTCGCCAGGTCCTCGATCTCGTCGGCGGAGGGGATATTCTGGAGCTGGGGGCCGGGTCCGGCGCCATGGCGGCGGATCTGCTGGGCCGGTTCGAAACTCTGGGGGCCTTGCCGGGCCGCTATCTCATCCTGGAACTCAGTCCGGATCTCAGGGAACGTCAATGCCAGACCCTCGCCGAGCGGGTTCCGGGACTCCTCGACCGGGTTTCGTGGCTCGACCGTCTACCCGAGTCGCACGCGGGGGTGATTCTGGCCAACGAGGTGATCGACGCCATGCCGGTGAGCCGCTTCAGGGTCGAGTCCGACGGCTTGTATGAGGAGCATGTGGCCTGGGAGGAGGGCGGCTTGGTGCCGGTGTGGCTCCCGCTGCGGACGCGGAGATTGGGCGAGGCGGTGGCCGCTTTGCAGGCAGAGGGTCTGGCGGTCGAACCCGGTTATGAATCGGAGTTGAATCTCCGGCTGGCGCCCTGGATCGCCACCCTTGGCGAACGGCTGAACCGAGGGGCCTTATGGCTCATCGACTATGGCTATCCCCGAGCCGAGTTCTATCGGGCCGATCGGGGCATGGGCACCCTCATGTGTCACTATCGACATCGCGCCCACCCGAATCCTTATATCCTTGTCGGTCTACAGGATATCACCAGCCATGTGGATTTCTCGGCGGCGGCCGAGGCCGGGCTGGAGGCCGGTTTGGAGCTGGCCGGGTTCACGACCCAGGCCAATTTTCTCTGTGGTTGTGGGATAGATGGCTTGCTGGCGGAGCTGGATCCGATGGCCGATCTGAAAACCTACTGGCGTGCGGCCCAGGAGATCAAGCATCTGCTGCTTCCGGGGGCAATGGGGGAGATTTTCAAGGTGATGGCGTTGAGCCGGAATATCGGGGAGCCCATCCTTGGCTTTCAGTTGCGCGATCTGCGGGACCGGCTGTGACGGCGGCAGCGGGAGGGGGTGGCCATTCCCGCCACCAGGATTTCAGGCGGCCTTGCGGAGGCTGGTGTAACGTTGACGCTCGGTCTGACGGCCCAGATAGATGGGGACCACGATCTCCACGTCCGTAGGCTGGACGCCGAGCTGGACCAAGCCGTTTTCGTGGCACAGGCTGGGGGTTTGCAGGGAGAGGTAGTTGTCCATGCTGAAGGGTTTGCCCGGCAACAGACCCAATATCCTGGCCTGAAGTCGGGAGAGCGAGTCGCCCAGGCCGATGAGGCGCACCTTTTTGCCGGATTGTTGGGCTGTGTAGGCCACCAATTCCCGCAGGCTGAATACCCGGGGTCCGCAGAGTTCATAGACGCGGCCGAAAGTCTCCGGATTGTCGAGGGAACGGACCATGGCCTCGGCCACATCGCCGGCATAGACCGGGGCGAAGCGGGCCTCGGGGCAGGCGAGAGGGAAGAGGCCGCCAGGGGCCAGGGCAAGCAGGCCGGCAAAGCGGTTGAAGAAGCTGTCACCCTCGCCGAAGATGACCGAGGGGCGGAAACTGGTAACCCGGATGCCGATCCGCTCCGCGCCAAGGGCGCGTTCTTCACCGGCGCCCTTGGTGCGCAGATAGGCGCTTGCCCCCTGGGTCGTATCCGCCTGTAGGGCGCTCATGTGCAGGTACCGCTCAATGCCGAGCGCCTGGCAGGTTTCGAGGATCTTCTCCACCACCTCGATATGCAGGCGCTCGAAGTTCTCTGTGCTTCCCCGCTCGTTGAGGATGCCGATGAGATTGACGACGGCATCGCAGTCCCGGCAGGCCGACTCTATCTGCTTGCTGTCGAAGATGTCGACACGGGCGAGTTCGAGGTTCGGGATCAAACTGAGATCCGCATGTCTTTGCGGATGACGGCTGGGCACCAGGGTGCGGATTCCGGCCCTCGCCAAGCGTCGGGCAAGAAAATGACCAACAAACCCGGTTCCACCAAAGATACAAACCTTGCTATGCTCCACGGCCCGCTTTCCTTCCCCCAGGGATGTTACGCAATAACCTTTCGCCCCGACCCGGTCTCGGGCCTTCGGCAGGCTGCCATTTAGCCACGTTTCCCAGAGGATCACAATCATCGTGGAATTGATTTTGAACATTTTTACCACAGGAGGGGGGTGGCTCTATCTCGGCGTGGGGGCTCTGGCCGGGGTTCTGGCCGGCCTGCTGGGAGTGGGCGGCGGGCTGGTCATAGTCCCGGCCCTGTTACTGGCCTTTGGCTGGTTGGACATTTCCAAACAGGTGGCGGTCCACATGGCGATCGGTACCTCCCTGGCGACCATCCTCATCACCTCTCTGGCGGCTATCCATGCCCATCAGCGTCGGCGGGCGGTGCGCTGGGATCTGGTGGTGGCGTTGACGCCCGGGATTGTCGTCGGCGTCGGCGCCGGGGCACTGATTGCCGCCGAACTTACCGGGAGCTGGTTACAACGAATCTTCGCGATTTTCTTGTTGGGGGTCTCGCTGCAGATGTTTCGGGGAGGGGGCCGGCAGCCGCTCGGGTCTCAACCCGGAGCCCGGGTGAATTTCCTGGCCGGCTCCCTGATCGGGGTGGTATCCGCCCTGGTTGGTATCGGCGGGGGCACACTCACCGTCCCCTATCTCAGTGCCTCGGGTTCCGATATGCGTACGGCGGTGGCTACTTCGAGCGCCTGCGGCTTTCCCATCGCCTTTTTCGGTACCCTGGGCTTTATCTGGACGGGTTGGGATGCCCAGGAGATCCCTTGGCCCAGCCTCGGCTATGTTTACCTTCCGGCCTGGTTCGGCATCATCATCACCAGCGCCCTCTTTGCCCCCCTCGGCGCCGGCTTGGCCCACCGCCTTCCCTTGTCGGTTCTGCAACGCATCTTCGCCGCACTGCTGCTCATCATCGGCCTTCGTCTCCTCTTGGGCTAACGCGGCCCTCCGGTCGGAAAGGCCGGATTGTCCTGGCGGCGATACAAGAGGAGCTGGCCCTGTTCGTCGCGCAATACCAAGCGCCCCTCGTGGATGGCATATTCGAATCGATGGGGGGCCTGATATTGGGTATTCACCAGCAGGAGTTGATGGCCGTCGATCTTCAGCCATCCCTCGATATAGCGCTCGGCCGTGGCATAGACGCGAAACTGATGACCGCGAATGACGAGCAGGTCCCCCCGGCTGCCCTGCCAGATACCTTCCAGGGGTGAGAGGGCCCCAGACATGGGTGGAAGCCATTGGCGGGGATCGAAACCGGGATAGTTTTTCTGGAGTCCGAACCCCTGGCCGAATGGCGGCAGTCCCTGGGTGGGCAGTCTTCCGACCCATGGGCTGAGATTATCAAAGGGACTGGGCCAGGGATTGGCCATGGAGCCTGGCCAGGGGGAGGCGGAACCGCTGTCATGGCCGCCGCGATTCAGGCCCATGGCGTCCATCATGATCTCCATGGATTCCATGAAGGGATGTTTATTGCCCGTAGTGTTGCCCCAGTTCGTTGTCTGCGCCATCCCTGAACCTATCCAGCCCCACAAGGCAACCCAGAGACCGATCTTATTGCGCTTGTGTTCGTTCATGTCTCTATCCGAGTGAGTTGAATGATCTGATCCCGGGAGGTTATCGATATCTTATTGAATTTCATCTCACTGGATGCTGAAACAACGGTACAATCGCTTCCCGGAATGCCCCTTGTTTCTCCTGGGTGAGTCTGGACCCGATAGGCTCAGAAGAGAAGTTGCCGCGGGCCATCAAGAATGCCATAGTGTCTTTGATCCATGAATTTTGAAAGACATCTCAGAATAGCTGATGAATCGAATCTGGACCGATAGATCCTCATGAGCTGGCAGGATTGGTGGCGTCAATTGGGGTTTATGTATAAGCCGCGGATGTGGAAGACCGACACATCCGAAAATAGCCCCTGGCTGCCGAATCCGGAAGAATTCCTCGATCTGATGACTACTCCGGTATTGCCGCCGATCCGGCTGGATCGTTTCGGCCGAGGGATAGACAACACCCATATCGATGTGGCCCTGAGCGAGGACTTCGTCACTCGTACCATCACCTTGGTAAGACGATTGCTTGGGCATGAAGTGGCCAAGAGCCACGGCGGTTACCAGGCCGCGCCCGAACGGCAGGACTACGAGGGATTCGCCAAGAGCTATGCCGTCATGTCCGAGGTGGCCCTGGACCGGGCCCATGCCAGTTCGCGGCCGGAAACCATCCAATTGTTTCAGTTTGCCGTGTGGCGGTTCCTGATGGAGACCGTTCACCGGGAGATCGAGCATCTCCGTGAGGAACTCCAGGTCAACTCGGCCCGGGAGCGACAACAATCCTCCGGGAACTCCCTCCAGCTCCACGAACGGCGGGTGGTGCTGGCCAAGGAGCGTCAGTTGCTGGCACTACGTATCCATCAGACGCTGTTCCGTCATCTCGAAAAAGTGGAGGGGGGCGAACTGCGTCGCCTGAGAAAGTCCATCATCGGGATCTCTTGGCCGGTGCCTAGGGAGATCCTGTTCAACCCTCTACTCCTGGTGACCAACCCCGAGGCCTATGATTCCCTGTTCGAGAACTACCCGATGCTGCTCATCGACAATGTGGGTGGTCGCGGGTTTACCCACTGTAACCGATTGATTCTCGAACATCTCCCCCATTTTCTGCCACCCTGGGTGGCCGTTGGTAGGTTGGCGAGGGCGGAAGAGACGGAGCCAACCACGGCGACGGCTTCCTCGTCCCCATTTCGGGCGGATTCCGGTGGACCCCATGCCTGTGTGGAGATCGACCGTTTTCTCAATGGTTCCATCTCCCAGGTGGAACTCCGAGGGCCCAAGTTATCCTGGCTGGATGAACCGGAGAACATGAACCTGTTGCTCCAGTTTGGACGTCTGCCCAAATTGGGCGGCGAAACCACGGAAAGTAGTCGTTCCAAACCGCTATCCCCAGAGAAGTGGCTGGCTTACCAAAAGCACCTCTTGACCGAGCTGGAGACGGCTTTCAGGAAAGAAGAACTCTGGCGACCCATGCTGGCTTCCTATGCCTTGCCGAGGTTGCCACGGGAGGTCGTGGGCAAGCTTTCGATGCGGGATGCGTTCCGTTATCTGGCTGGTTTGCTCAGCGACAGAAGGCTCCGTCAACGTGTCCAAGGCCTGGGTTCCCGCACCGAGTCCATCAGTTCCCTGCGCGCCCTGAAGGCGGAGTACAGAAAGATTCTCCGCACCGACAGAATGACCCAGCACGAGCTGTTGATCCAGTTTCTGCGGGATTTCTGTCGCTTCCGGCGCGATGCCAAATACGCCTATCTCGCTCACAAGGCCATGGATCGTATCCGCATCCTGGCGGAGGCGGATGAGATCAATCTCTCCCGGACCAACGGACGCTTGCAGGAATTCGTCCCCCAGCTCGAGTCTGGGCAGGAACGCCGGAAGATCGCGGATCATGTGGTCATCAAGGCCGATGTCCGTGGATCCTCCGCCATCACCAATCAGTTGTTGGAGCGCAATCTCAATCCCGCCGCCCATTTCAGCCGTAACTTCTTCGATCCCATCAATCGTCTGATCGAAGAGTTCGGGGCGACCAAGACCTTCCTCGAAGGCGATGCGGTCATCCTGACCCTGTTTTCCTACGAGGACCTGTCATATCAATGGTTGAGCGTGGCCCATGCCTGCGGCTTGGCCCGCAAGATCATCGAGGTGATCGACTGGCAGAATGCCCAGAATCGCCGCTATGGTTTGCCCGATTTGGAGGTGGGCATCGGCATCGCCTTCACCGACGGTCCCCCGACCTTCCTCTACGACGGCGAGCGACCGATCATGATCTCACCGGCGATCAATCGGGCCGATCGCCTGTCCTCCTGCTCGAAAAGACTACGCAGAAGTAGTTTGTCTACCTTGACTCATGGTCACGGTATCGAGGTCGTGGCTCCGGCAAACGATCTTCAGGAATTCGGCGACAGTGGAGAAGGGCTGATCCGCTATAACGTCAACGGCATCGAACTCGATGCCCCGGCCTTTTTCAAGCTCAGGAAGGAATTGGTACTACGGCGGGTGGACCTGGGCCCCAACGGAGCCGACGAGGAACCGCGCCGCTACTTCGCCGGACGCTATCCGGATCGCAAGGGCCGGGCCCACTGGGTGGTGATCCGGGAGGCCCCCATCCGCATCTGGGTAGGGAATGATTTCAGCACACTGGAACACCGTGGCCGTTGTTTTTATGAAGTAGTCACGGATCCGGGGGTTATCGGTATGGTGAGGGAACAGCTTTTCCCTACCATCCCCCAAAACCCTACTCCTGAGCTGAACGGTCGACCACAGCTCAACATGGTCGGCCGTTCAGCTCCCAATTAATTAAGTCGGTTTCTGCGCCATCCCCTTTCCTCGTCTCCGGATTCCATCCCCCAGAAGTTCGATCCTGTCGGGCAGAGGCCGAAAAGCCTCAGCCTGTAGAAAAATATTATCTTGAAATAAGAAAAACATATTTCAGATTCGGGCCTCGGGGGCTTGATCCAGCGTCGATGGGGTTCCGCCTCCAGGTGGGCCAGAAGGATGAGATGTGAGAGGGGTTTCTCCCTTTGATCGAGCTGTTTGAGAAGCAGGCGGCATAGAGATATTCAACCAATGCGCCGACTGGGCCGCATCGTGAATCGTCCTTTGGCTGATGCACGGACGTCGTTCAAAGAATCCGAAGGCCCTGACGACCCGGGTGCCCTGTGAGGCCAGGGTAGTGTTGGTGAGGTTGAAGGTGTTTGGTTCAGGATTCGGGTAGTGATCGGACGAGAGATGATCGCTCAACGCGGGAAAGCGTTTCAGGGCGTAAGAACGGGCGGCCTCGGCATAGTGGCAACCAGCACAGTCCAGGGTCTCGGCGTTGGACCGCTGGGGATTGTCGAAGCGCGCCAGGGCATCCAGTTTGGCCTTAAAGATCGGATAATCCCTGTCGTCATTGGTTCGATATCCCTGATTGATGAGCGGCAGCAGATCATCTGCTTCGGGATAGTCCTCGGGCAGTACGTTGAACACGGCATCGGCCTTTTCGCCCAAGGGGTTATGGATATTGTCGAGGGCGACATTGAAGATGTCCTCGATAGGGGCTTCGATGCGGGGGATATCGACATTCACCCAATGACCCGCTCGATCGGCTTGCAGCTTGCCGAAGCGCCACCACTGCCTGGGGGTGAGCAGGGACGTGAAGGCCAGGCCCGACAGGTTATTTGCCCCGCAATAGTCGAGCAGTATCTCCTGCAACCTCGTCTGGAAGTTGTTGCTCCCTATCGGCTGGCTGAAGGCCGGATGGATACCGAGAGGTTTCCCGGCGGTATCGATGCCCTTGTCCAGATTGGTCATTTTGAGCTGCCAAAGATCGCGGGCGAGTTGTTGGAAGCGTTCCTGGCGCAGAGGGTAAAAGCTGTGCACCGCCGCGTCCCGGGCGACCCAGGCGCCGGAACCGAGGTCCTTTTCGATGGGCTGCCATACCAATCTGATTTCGGGAGAACAGCGGTCGGCGACCGCTTTTGGGCAGGGGTCGATCCTCGCTCCGACCAGGTGCAAGGCGGTGGCATAGAGACTGGGGTTGCCCTTGCCGCCGTTGAGCAGGGTGGGGACCTTGAGGAAGTCCTCATAAGGCAATAACTCCCCCTCGCGCCCGGCATCCTGCGGCCTCAGTAGATGGGGAGCGTTCGACTCCGCCTCCTGAGGCAAAGGAAAGAGATAAGCGACATCGTTGAGGTCCCATTGCCGGTTCGTGGCGCCAAGCTCTGCCGCCAGGAGCGCAAGCCAAGAGACCATGAACGCCGCTATACGGCCCGAAAGTCCCTGGTTTCGCGAAGAGTGGTGGCGAACCCTTGTGGATGGGCTGCTTATCAAGGCCTGTCTACTCCGGGAAGATCGGTTGCGACGACCGGCGAGGCGGCAACATCCGCCCACTTGGCAGCGGGCGGATCATCCCTTTTCTCAGTTCAATTCGACGCTGGCCTTCAACCAGAATAGTCGGCCAGGCTCGTTGACCTGGGTGGTCTGTTCATACCCCGGAACCATGGCCCCGTTGCGACTGATGTGTTCGGCATAGGTGCGGTCGAAGAGGTTGTCGATACCGGCGGTGAGTCGCACATCCTTATGGGGTCGCCAACCGCCATGGACGGAGAAGACGGCGAAGCCGGGAGACCGTCCCAGGTCTTGGCCGACGATGTTGCCTTCGTTGATCGCATAGCGATCCTGTTCCGCCACCAGGCGCAGCAGGCCGCCGGCGCTCCAGACCCGGTTATCCCAGGTCAGCCCCAGACGAGCCTCCAGCGGAGGTATCTGGGCGAGAGGGCGATCCTCGCTGTCGTTGGTGCCGCGCACATAGGCCAGGCTGAGGTCGCCTTTGAGATCGGGGCGGAAGGCATAGCTCAGACCGGCCTCGCCGCCCCAGGTGGTGGCGTCGACATTGCGGGTGATGGTGACGGTGCGGGCTGTCATGCCCGAACCCCGTTTGACATTGGACTGGATGAGGATGAAGTCGTCGATCCGGTTGTAGAAGGCGGCGAGAAAGCCGCCCCAGGGGCCGGCCTTGAGGGTGGCGCCGAGATCCACTTGGGTGGTCTTTTCCGGGTTCGTGGTATCAAAGGCGCTGAGATCGGCCTCAGTGGGTCCTTCCTTACCGAAAGAGATCAGCTCCCAGTAGTCGGGAAAACGCTCGTTATGGCCGAGACCGGCATAGAGCGTGGCACCGCTACCCGTCAGATCCCGCTCGTAACGGGCAAAGCCGCTGGTCAGCGTCTCGTCGCGTTCGTGATTGGCGGTGGGGTTGGGCACCGTAGTCATCATGTTTAACCGAAGTGTTTGCCGCTTGTCCTCCGCCTGCCACCAGTCATTGCGTAGGCCGAGGATGACCCGGTCGGTTTCGCCCAGGAACTGGGTCCACTCGCCAAAGAGTCCCAGTTGTTGGAAGTTGGCGTCCTCGGTGCGGGACATGGCCTGATAGGGCATGCTGAGCTGGTTCATGGTCGAACGCAGGGTATGCACGTTTGACTGGGTATCGAGGCCGAGCTGGAGTTTCGCGTCGGACGCCGGCTTCAGGGTAAAGGCGAGGCGCCCGCCGATGGTCTCCCGATCCGGGTTGTTTACCGACGGCTTGGGCATCATCGCCGTGGGGACGAAACGGCGCAGGCTGTAGTTGTCCATCACATGGTCGATGTAGTTGTAATAGGCGAGGGCCTCCACTTTCTCCAGCCAGGGCGTCAGGCGTCGCTTCTCCAGCCGCAGGCCGTAGTTTTCCCGGTCGAATTTGACCCCGTCCATGGCCCGATCCGCATAGGCGGCTTCGCCGTCGCTGCGGGCGGTGGAGAATTCGAGGCTGGTATCCTCATCCGGGGTCCAACCCGCCGACCCGGTGGCGCTCCAGCGGCTGTACTTGGAATGTACTTTGTTGCCGTCGCCGTCTTCGTAGTCGTCGGAGTGGGAGTTGGTGCCGGTGCCGCGGAGATAGAACTGCCGGTTGCCGGCCTGGGCGTCCAGCACCTCGTCGTGACGGCCGAAGCTGCCGCCCATGAGGCTGCCGAAAAACTTCCACCCGGGTTGCTGGAAACCCCGGTGTTCGCGCTCGAACAGCACCACGCCGGCGGCGTTCCCGGGACCGTAGAGGACGGTCTGGGGACCCTTAAGCAGGGTGACGCTGTCGTAGGACTCGGGAAACACATAGGCGGTAGGCGGGTCCATGCGCATGCCGCATCCACCGAGGATGTTCTCGCCATCGAGCAGAATGTTGAGCCGCGAACCCGCCATGCCGCGGAACACCGGGTCGCCGTCGGTGCCGCCCTTGCGGATGACGTTCATCCCGGGCACCGCCTTGAGAAAGGCGGCGCCGTCCTGGGCCGGTAAGGGTTGTTGGGGCAACTTGGGATCGAATCGGGTCTCCAGCGGTGCCAGCATCGGTGGGGCGGTGACCACCAAGGGTTCCAGGGTCTCGGTTTCGAGAAAGTCCGCCTGAACGGCGGCTGAGCAGGTTGTGGCGAGCATCAGGACCAAGGTTTTCGGTCGGGGCGGGCACTTCATGGGGAAGCTCCTCTGGTAGCGGGGGAAACAGGGCCTTCAGTGCCCACGCGGGAGTTTCGGGGATTTCCAGGTCGTGGCACGATCAGGCCCTTTGAGCAAACCATGGGCCAACCTGAAAAGGCTTATAGTTCAGTGATTTGGTTGTCAGGCGACAGGCTGTGGCTGCGGTAGATGCCACAACCAGCCTGGGATCTGACGCAGGGTGTCCCTGGACTTGGTGTAAGAAGTGGTCAGGAGGTCATCGACTCCGGTATGCTTGGGTCGTCGATCAGCTGACGACCGCGAGCCGGCTGAGGTTGGGGCGGGTGTGCTGGACTTAGGCGATTGCCGGGAAAAGAAATACCAGCCTGCTGATTGGCGGTGACCGTCTACAAGTACACCGACCGGTCCTCCATCTCGGCGCTGGGTTCCGGCATCACTCCATTTTGCGGGACAAGGTCCCGCGGCGGAGGCTGTCCCGAGCCCGGCTCAAGGCAGGGTCGCCGCCGTCGAGGGTAGTGCGCCGTAACTGAGGCGGTAGATCCGCCCGGCGTGATCGTCCGAAATCAAGAGCGAACCATCCGGCAATTCCAACAGATCCACCGGGCGACCCCGCACCCGCCCGTCTTCCCCGAGCCAGCCCCAGACAAAGGGCTCATAGCCCAGTGAGCGATCCCCTTCCAGGCGCACCAAACTCAGTCGGTACCCTATGGGGACCGAGCGGTTCCAGGAACCATGCTCGGCGATGAGGATCTGGCCGCGATACTGGCCCGGGAATTGCCGTCCCTGGTAGAACACCAGTCCCAGGCTCGCCACATGGGGACCCAGCCGTTGCACCGGTGGTCTGAAGTCGTGGCAGGGGCGTTTGGCGCCAAATTCGGGATCGGCCAGATCCCCGCCGTGACAATAGGGAAAACCGAAATCCAGCCCGGCCCGGGGGGCGGTATTGAGTTCATCCGGGGGGAGATCGTCGCCGAGCAGATCCCGACCGTTGTCGGTGAACCAGAGCGCCCCGGTGCGGGGATGCCAGGCGAAGCCGAGGCTGTTGCGCACCCCCCGGGCGAAGACCTCCAGCTCGGAGCCGTCTGGCCGCATCCGCCAGATAGCCCCCAGGTCCTCCGACTCACAGACATTGCAGGGCGCCCCCATGCTGAGATAGAGGCGATCATCCGGGCCGAAGCCGATCTCCCGCCAGCCGTGATGCCGATAGGCCGGCACCCTGGTCACCTCCACCGGCGTGGGCGGATCGGCCAGATGGTCCTCGATACCATCGTATCTCAGCACCCGACCACTTTCCGCCACATAGAGGGCGCCGTCGCGAAAGGCCACCCCGGTCGGCATATCCAGTCCAGCGGCGAGTTCATAGAGCTGATCGGCCCGACCGTCGCCGTCCTGATCGCGGAGCGCGAATAGCCGTCCCTCGGTACGGGTACCGACAAAGACCGTGCCTCGAGGGCCCAAGGCCATGGCCCTGGCATTGGGGATCTGGGCATATTCGTGAATCTTGAACCCTGATGGGAGGTGCAGATAGGCCAAGTCGGCTTCACCGGCGAGCGCCTTGGTGGCTGAGCCGCACAGCAGCCACCCCAGGCACAAGGATGACAAGGTCGCTGACAACAGATCTCGTAGAGGCATCGATTTCTTCCAAAGAGTTATGAACGCGGACCACCCGGAAATCAGGATACAAGAATGAGCTCACGGTTCGCTCAAAATGAGGGCTGGTTTTAGAAAATGCGTCATCAGTCGCTCGTAGATTCCTGCCGACCAGCCGAGC
>WBZP01003985.1_pt1 | contig 15675 bp, 13 predicted proteins | sample 5204301 | NCBI WGS metagenome assembly WBZP01 (sample SAMN12412401, study PRJNA552823) | activated sludge metagenome | isolation source: activated sludge from nitrification reactor of wastewater treatment plant... | place: USA: Pennsylvania | collected 2017
TACAAGGGCGCCCTGCAGGGCGACACGGCCCGCACCGTGTGGGTCGGTGACGTCCTCATCCGGGCCGCCGCCGAGGGCACCAAGACCTACGAGCTCAACCGCAACCTCGTGCTCACCGACGGCGCTCGCGCCGACTCGGTGCCCAACCTGGAGATCGAGACCGGCCAGATCGTCGGTGCCGGCCACGCCTCCGCGACCGGCCGGTTCGACGACGAGCAGCTGTTCTACCTGCAGGCCCGTGGCATCCCCGAGGACGAGGCCCGGCGCCTGGTGGTGCGGGGGTTCTTCGCCGACATCATCGGCAAGATCCCGGTGGCCGAGATCCAGGGCCACCTCATGCAGGCCGTCGAACGTGAGCTGGAGCGCTCCGACCACGGGCGGGCCGGGGCATGAGTGTGCAGCACGACACCGACTTCGAGAAGGTCTGCGAGCTCGACGAGCTGACGATCGGTCGGCCCGCCCTCGCGCAGGTGGGCGGCATACCGATGGCGATCGTGCGCACCGCGGAGGATCAGGTGCATGCCATCCACGACGTCTGCACGCATGCCAATGTCTCGCTGTCCGAAGGCGAGCTCGACGGCTGCCAGCTCGAATGCTGGCTGCACGGCTCGCGTTTCGACCTGCGCACCGGCGAGCCGTCCGGGCCGCCGGCCACCTTGCCGGTCGCCGTCTATCCCGTGCGCCTGCTCGACGGCGCCGTCCACGTGAGCCCCACCCCCCTCAAGGAGAGCTGAAGACCCATGTCCGTGTTGGAGATTCGTGACCTGCACGTGAGCGTCACCACCGAGGAGGGCGCCAAGGAGATCCTGCGCGGCGTCGACCTCACGGTGCGTTCCGGTGAGACGCACGCGATCATGGGGCCCAACGGCTCGGGCAAGTCCACCCTTGCCTACTCGGTGGCCGGGCACCCGAAGTACCAGACCACAGCGGGCAGCATCACCCTCGACGGCGAGGACGTGCTGACGATGAGCGTCGACGCCCGGGCCCGGGCCGGGTTGTTCCTGGCCATGCAGTACCCCACCGAGATCCCGGGGGTGACCGTCTCCAACTTCCTGCGCACCGCCAAGACGGCCATCGACGGCCAGGCACCCAAGCTACGCACCTGGGTCAAGGACGTCCGCGTGGCGATGGACGCGCTGAAGATGGACCCGGCGTTCGCCGAGCGCAACGTCAACGAGGGCTTCTCCGGCGGCGAGAAGAAGCGCCACGAGATCCTCCAGTTGGAGTTGCTCCGCCCGAAGATCGCGGTGCTCGACGAGACCGACTCGGGGCTGGACGTCGACGCGTTGCGGGTGGTCAGCGAGGGGGTCAACCGGGCCCGCGAGGCCACCGACCTGGGCGTGCTGCTGATCACCCACTACACCCGGATCCTGCGCTACATCCGCCCCGACCACGTGCACGTCTTCGTCGACGGGCGGATCGTCGAGAGCGCCGGCCCCGAACTGGCCGACCGGCTCGAGGCCGAGGGCTACGACCGGTTCCTCACCCCGGCGAGCTGACCGATGACCGCAGCGGCGTTCACCCCGCAGGAGTCGGCCCGGATCCGGGCCGACTTCCCGATCCTCACGCGCACCGTGCGCGACGGGCGCCCGCTCGTGTATCTCGACTCCGGGGCCACCTCGCACAAGCCCCGCCAGGTGCTCGACGCCGAGCGGCACTTCTACGAGCAGACGAACGCCGCCGTGCACCGTGGGGCCCATCAACTGGCCGAGGAGGGCACCGACGCCTTCGAGTCGGCCCGGGCCCGGATCGCCGCCTTCATCGGTGCCGCGCCGCAGCAGATCGTCTTCACCCGTAACGCGACCGAGGCAATCAACCTCGTCGCCTACGCCTTCTCCAATGCCACGAGCGGCGGCGGCGGTGCCTCATCGACCACCCGCTTCACGCTGGGTCCGGGTGCCGAGGTGCTCGTCACCGAGATGGAGCACCACGCCAATCTTGTGCCGTGGCAAGAGCTCTGCCGGCGCACCGGAGCCACCCTGAAGTGGATCCCGGTGACCGCCGACGGTCGGCTTGAGCTGGGCTCCCTCGACGAGTTGCTCACCGACCGCACCGCGGTGCTCGCCGTCACCCACGTCTCGAACGTGCTGGGCACGGTCAACCCGGTGCGCGAGCTCACCGAGCGGGCGCACGCGGTCGGCGCCCTGGTGGTGCTCGACGCGTGCCAGTCGGTGCCGCATCTGCCGATCGACGTTGCCGAGCTCGGGGTCGATTTCCTGGCCTTCTCCGGGCACAAGATGCTCGGCCCGTTGGGCATCGGGGTCCTTTGGGGCCGAAGCGAATTGCTCGACGAGATGCCGGTCTTCCTGACCGGTGGATCGATGATCGAAACGGTGACGATGCAGGGCTCCACCTACGCCCCGGTGCCACAGAAGTTCGAGGCCGGGGTGCCGGTGGCCGCTCAGGCGGTCGGGCTCGCCGCGGCCTGCGACTATCTCACCGAGCTCGGCATGGCTCGGGTGCACGCGCACGAGACCGCCCTCGCGCAGCGGCTGCTCGAGGGGCTCGCCCGCCGCCCGTGGGTCCGGGTGCTCGGCCCCGACCAGCCGCAGGACCGCGGGTCGGTCGTCGCGTTCGTCGTCGAGGGCGTGCACGCGCACGACGTCGGCCAGATCCTCGACGACCAGGGCGTCGCGGTGCGCGTCGGGCACCACTGCGCCTGGCCGCTGCACCGGGCCCTCGGTGTCGCGGCGAGCACCCGGGCCAGCTTCGCGGCATACAACACGCCCGAGGAGGTCGACGCGCTGCTGGCCGCCCTCGACCGGGTGCCGGCCGTCTTCGGCATCGACGTCGTCGAGGCGGCGACGGTCTGATGGATCTCTACCAGCAGATCATCATCGACCACTCCAAGGCGCCGCACGGGGCCGGTCTGCGTGAGCCGTTCGACGCGCAGGTGCATCACGTCAACCCCACCTGTGGTGACGAGGTGACCCTGCGGGTGCACGTCACCGGCACCGGCGAGAGCGCCGTCGTCGAGGACATCTCGTATGCCGCGCAAGGCTGTTCGATCTCGGTGGCCTCCACCTCGGTGCTTGCCGAGGAGGTCACCGGCCGTCCGATCGTCGAGGCGCTGGGCACTTTCGCGGCGATGCGGGCCATGCTCACCTCCAAGGGCCAGGATCCGGGCGACGAAGAGGTCATCGGCGACGGCGTGGCCTTCGCCGGGGTCGCGAAGTATCCCGCCCGGGTCAAGTGCGCACTGTTGGGTTGGGCGGCGTTCACCGATGCCCTGGCCCGGGCCGGTGTCGACATCACATCCGCTCACGCTGCCGTCAATGCTCCAGCCGGACAGGCCGACTCGAAGGGTGCCCGATGACCACGACCGACTCTGCAGCCTCGGGAGCGAGCGCTCCCCCCAACGTCGCAGACGTCGAGGAGGCGATGCGCGATGTTGTCGACCCGGAGCTCGGCATCAACGTCGTCGACCTGGGTCTGGTCTACGGCATCACCGTCGATGCCCAGCAACACGCCGTCATCGACATGACGCTCACCTCGGCCGCCTGCCCACTCACCGACGTCATCGAGGACCAGACCGCCCAAGCCCTCGAGAGCCTCGTCGTGGGCCATCGGATCAATTGGGTGTGGATGCCGCCGTGGGATCCGTCCAAGATCACCGACGACGGCCGCGAGCAACTGCGGGCGCTCGGCTTCAACCTCTGACGTGGTCAGTGGCCGCCTCGAGGTCGCGCCGGAACGCTTCGAGTCGGTGCTGGCCCGATGGGTCGACGAGCACGACGGCGCGTCGGTCACCCGTGACCCGGCCCTCGATCTGCGCCCAGACCCTCCCGGATCGCCCGGCACGATCGGGCTGCGCTGGTCGGGCGGCGGCGTCTCCTGTGTCGGTTTCCCTTACGACCCGCTGGGGTTGATCCTCGTGCGCCGCGGCGGGTATGCCGTGGGCCTTTCCCACGCGGGCCGGCTCACCGACGTCAAGGTGGGTCGGCGTCGGGTGCAGGGCCGGACCGCGGCCGGCGGATGGAGCCAGCAGCGGTACGCCCGGCGCCGGGAGAACCAGGCGGACGAGCTCGTCGAGGCCGTGGCTGCGCATGCCGGCCGCATCCTCGGTGGGCACCTGGGCGGCATACCGCAGCGTGGTGGCGTTCGTGGGCTCGTCGTCGGTGGCGACCGGTCACTCGTCACGGCCGTGCTGGCCGAGCCGCCGGCCACGTTCCTGGCCGACCTGCCCCGGCGGGAGCTTCCCGACCTGCCCGACCCGGACGCGCGTGTGTTAGCCCGCGCGCTCTGGCGGGGCCGTGCCGTCTGGTGCGTCGGCGCCGTGGAGCAGCTCAGCGCACGGTGAACGTCTTACTGTCCCAGACCTCCAGGGCGCCGGATTCCATGTTCTCGTTGTAGGCCCGCAGGTCGTAGGTGCCGGGGGAGAGCGCGATCGTGGTGCTCGCCTCGGCGAGCTCGCCCATCCGGGTCGTGACGAACGTCGACGTCACCTCGGCGCCGGACCGGAAGACCTTGAGCGGGATCGACCCTTCGAAGCCGGTGCCGTAGATGCGCACCGTCACGGGGGAGCCGCTGCTCGCGCCCTGGGTGGGGTCGAGGATCCAGACGAGGGCGAGGGTGTCCAGCGCTCGCGCTCGGGTGAGCGCACCGCGCAGGTCGAGGTGGCCGGAGCTGGGCCCGGCGCCGCCGACGAGGATCCGCACCGACGTGATTGCGGGGTCCGCGGCGGTCACCGTGTGCACGAGTTGCTGCACGGCCATCGACTCGGCGGCCGCGCCGAGGCTGAGCCAGCGACTCAGGTCGACCGTCGCGACTGGACCGCTCGTGGTCACCGACCGGAGGGTGACCGCGGCGGCGGCCCAGTCGCTGCGGTAGTCCGGGTCCAGCGGTGGGAGAGTCAGCATCGCGTTGACCGCCGTCGCGACCCGACCGCCCGGCAGCGGCGCGACCCGGCGGAACTCCCGGTAGAGGCGCGGCCCGATCCGGGGGAGTGCCTCGGCGACGTAGTAGACCGGCACCTGCACCTCGCCGGGTGTGTCGACGACGGTGGCCGACGCGCTGCCGGGCGCGCCGGTGGCCGGCGTGGTCGCGCCCATCGTCACCGTGACGGTGGCCGGTGCTGCGGTGCTCGGTGTGGGCGAACCGCCGCCGGAGCACCCAGCGAGCAGGATCATGGCGAGGGACAGGGCGGCGGGGCGCGCAAGCCGGTCGGCTCGACGACTGCGGGGGCTCATGTGCCGATGATGCGCCATGCTGGTGTTCGGTTGACCGGAGGCCTCGCCGCGGCGCGCCGGTGACTGCCTAGGATTGGCGACATGAGCGACGACTTCCGCATCGAGCAGCTGGACGAGCAGGAGTGCTGGGACATCCTGGACCGCGAACGGTTCGGGCGGTTGGCGGTGGCGGTGCATGGGGAGCCGGACATCTTCCCGGTGAACTTCCTCGTCGCCGACGGCACACTCATGCTGCGCACGGCCCCCGGCACCAAGCTCACCGAACTGGTCATCAACTCGGCTGTCGCGGTCGAGACCGATGGCCGCGAGGGCGACATGGCGTGGTCGGTGGTGCTCAAGGGCACGGCCCGGATGGTCGACTCGTTCTCGGAGACCTACGCCGCCGACGACCTGCACCTGCAGACCTGGCTGCCCTCCGACAAGCCGATCTACGTCGAGATCACCGCTGACCAGCTCACCGGTCGGCGCTTCTTCCGCGGTTCTGCAGCCTGACTGTCACTCGACCTTGGTCACTCCGAAGGTGTTGCACTGGTTGATATCGCCGGAGCGGTAGCCGGCGAGGAACCACTTCTGGCGGGCCGCCGCCGAGCCGTGCGTCCAGTTCTCCGGGGTGATCCGACCCTGCACCGACTGTTGGATCCGGTCGTCGCCGACGGCCGAGGCGGCGGACAACGCCGACTCGATGTCCTGGTCGGTGATCTTGGTGAGGAACGGCTGGCCGTTGGCGTCCTTGGTCTCCGTGGCGTGCTTCACCCACGTGCCGGCAAGACAGTCGGCCATCAGCTCGATGCGCACGGCGCCGGACTGGGGGCCCTGCGGGTCCTGCTGCGCCCGGCCGAGCAACCCGAGGACGTTCTGGATGTGGTGGCCGTACTCGTGGGCCACGACGTACTCCTTGGCCAGCCGACCCCCGTCGGCACCGAAGCGGGTGGTCAACTCCTGGAAGAACGACGCGTCGATGTAGACCTTGTTGTCCAACGGGCAGTAGAACGGCCCGACCTGGTTCGATGCGGTACCGCACGCGGACTGGGTGGCACCGGAGTAGATGACGGTCTTGGCCGGCGGGTAGGTCTTGCCGTACTGCGGCAGGGTGCGCGCCCAGTAGTCCTGGACCGAGTTGACCGTCGCGATGACGAGGCACTGATCGTTTCGGTTGGCGTCAGCGCCCGTGCGGCATTCGCTGAACGCCGTGCCCGACTGCTGACCGGCCGCCGAGACCTGCGCCTGGTCCAGCGGGCTGCTCTGACCGCTCTGCGCCGCGTCGGGCACTCTGGTGTTGTCACCGCCGATGGCCCCGCCACCGAAGATGAGCATGAGGATGAGCATGATGAGGCCGCCGATCCCGCCGCCCACCTGAATGCCGCCGGGAAAGCCACCTCGCCCGCCGCCACCCCCGAAACCGCCGCCGCCACTGCCGCCGGACTCGACCTGTGACGTGTCGAGTTGGGCGTTCTCGTTGAAGGTCATGGCCCCTCCGGTCCCTCGGGCGACCACCGCCGCCGCACCTGCCCACCCTAACGGCGCGGTGACCCGGAACGCTCCTCACGCCACCTCGAGCATCGCGCGTGTTCGGGAGCCGGGCCGTGGCCCTGCCACAATAGGGGGCAGTTCTGTCCATCACACTGGTCGTTCCATCACACTGGTCTGTCCAACACACTGGCCTGTCCATCACACTGGTCTGTCCAACACACTGGCGCACGGCGCCCGGAGAGGTATGCCGTGATCGTCGCCACCGAGGTCCAACTGCGGGTGGGTGCCAGGCTGCTACTCGGCCCCACTTCCCTACGGATCGCCGCCGGTGACCGGATCGGGTTGGTCGGTCGCAACGGCGCCGGCAAGACGACGCTGACCCGGGTACTGGCCGGCGAGGGTCAACCGACCGCCGGCACGGTGACCCGGACCGGCGCGGTCGGCTACCTCCCGCAGGACCCGCGCACCGGCGATCTGGAGGTGCTGGCCCGCGACCGGATCCTTGCGGCCCGCGGCCTGGATGCCACGCTGCGGGCGCTGCGGGCCGCGGAGGCCAGCATGGGGTCGCCGGACAGCGGCATACAGGAGCGGGCGATGCGCAAGTACGCCCGCCTGGATGCCGAGTTCACCGCCCAAGGGGGGTATGCCGCGGAGTCCGAGGCCGCAGCCATCGCCTCCTCGCTGGGCCTACCGGACCGGGTGCTCGGCCAGCCGCTGCGCACCCTCTCCGGCGGGCAGCGGCGGCGGGTGGAGCTGTCCCGGATCCTCTTCTCCGGCGCGCAGACCCTGCTGCTCGACGAACCCACCAACCACCTGGACGCCGACTCGATCGGCTGGTTGCGCGACTACCTCACGTCGTATGCCGGTGGGCTGGTCGTCATCTCCCACGATGTCGCGATGCTCGACACCGTCGTCAACCGGGTCTTCCACCTCGACGCCAACCGCAGCGAGCTCGACGTCTACAACGTCGGGTGGAAGCCCTATCTGCTGCAACGCGAGACCGACGAGCGCCGGCGCCGCCGGGAGCGGCTCAACGCCGAGAAGAAGGCCGCCGCCCTGCTCGCCCAGGCCGACAAGATGCGGGCCAAGGCGACGAAGGCAACCGCGGCACAGAACATGGCCCGACGCGCCGAGCGGCTGTTGGCCGGGGTCGAGGGTGAGCGGGTGCACGACAAGGTCGCGAAGCTGCGCTTCCCTGACCCGGCGCCGTGCGGCCGGACCCCGCTCACCGCGACCGGGCTGAGCCGGTCCTACGGCTCGCTCGAGGTCTTCACCGACGTCGACCTGGCCATCGACCGCGGCTCGCGGGTCGTCGTGCTCGGCCTCAACGGGGCCGGCAAGACCACTCTGCTGCGGGTGCTGGCCGGCGTCGATGACCCGGACACTGGTGTTGTCGAGCCGGGGCACGGCCTCAAGCTGGGCTACTACGCCCAGGAGCACGAGAACCTCGAGATCGAGCGCACCGTCCTGGAGAACATGAAGACCGCCGCGCCGGACCTCGGCGAGACCGAGGTGCGCAAGGTGCTCGGCTCGTTCCTGTTCACCGGAGACGATGTCGAGAAGCCGGCCCGAGTGCTCTCCGGTGGGGAGAAGACCCGCCTGTCGCTGGCGATGCTCGTCGTGTCGGCAGCGAACGTGCTGCTGCTCGACGAGCCGACCAACAACCTCGACCCCGCCTCCCGGGCCGAGATCCTCGGGGCGCTGCGCACCTACCGCGGCGCGGTCGTGCTCGTCACGCACGACGAGGGCGCGGTCGACGCCTTGGAGCCCGAGCGCGTGCTGCTGCTGCCCGACGGGGTCGAGGACCTCTGGGGTCCGGACTACAAGGACCTCGTGGCCCTGGCGTGAGCCTCCTCGCTTGGGCCCGCGCCCGGCGCCGGTCACGCGAAATGGCTGTCCTGACGCCCCTTTCGCGCGTCGGGTGAGCCCCAGCGGCTGGCCAGCATCGACGGATGAAGCGCCGGTATGCCGAGCACGGGCCGCTGCGCCGACAGCATCGATGGCGCAGTTGGCGCGGGCCGTTTCGCAGCGGGCGACTCGACCTCGTCGGATGGTCGGCGCTGCTGCTGGCCTGTCTCGCGAGCGCGGCCGTGGGCGACCCGGTGACCGTCCGGCGTACCGTGGGCGGATGAGCGAGGCGGTCCGGCCGATCGACTGGGTGTCCGACGACGAGAATGTGCCTCGACACGATGCCGGCGACATCCACCGGCCGGGGCGCATCCGGCTGCTCGACCAGACGTTGTTGCCCGAACGCGAGCACTACCTGCTCATTGAGTCGGTCGACGAGCTCGTCGACGGCATTCGGCGCCTGGCGGTGCGGGGGGCACCGGCCTTGGGGGTGGCCGGCGCCATGGGGGTGGCGCTGCTGGCCCAACGGCATACAGCTGACGAAGTCCGTGCTGCGGCGATGGTGTTGCGACAGGCGCGCCCGACCGCCGTCAATCTGGCCCTCGGCGTCGAGCGGGCTCTGGCCGCCCTGCCCGACGGGGCGCAGGCGGTGCTCGCCGCCGCGCTCGCGCTGCGCGACGAGGAGATCGCCGCGTCGCTGCAGATGGCCCGACGAGGCGCCGACCTGCTGCGCGCCCTGGGCCCGGACCCAGCGCCGAGCGGCTTGCGACTCATGACGATCTGCAACACCGGGTCCTTGGCCGCGGTCGAGCGTGGCACGGCCCTGGCGGTCATCGAAGAGGTTTGGCGCGAGGGCCGATTGGCCCGGGCCATCGCGTGCGAGACCAGGCCGCTGCTGCAGGGTGCTCGCCTGACCGCTTGGGAGCTGCAGCGGCTCGGGGTGCCGTTCGACCTCATCGTCGACGGCGCGGCGCCGTCCCTGGTACGCCGCGGTCTGGTCGACGCGATCCTCGTCGGTGCCGACCGGATCGCCGCCAACGGTGACACGGCCAACAAGGTCGGCACCTTCGGCCTGGCTCTGGCCGCCGCGCATGCCGGGATCCCGTTCCTCGTCGTCGCCCCGCAGTCGTCGGTCGATCTGGGCAAGCCCACCGGAGCGGACATCGAGATCGAGGACCGGGGCGCCGAGGAGGTGCTGCGGGTGCGCGGCATACCTATTGCGCCGGAAGGCGTTACGGCGCTCAACCCGGCGTTCGACGTGACGCCGGCCGAACTCGTCACGGCGATCGTCACCGACCGGCGGGTGGTCCGGACCGCGGTGGGGGAGCGACCCGATGCCTGACCCGACACCTGAGCGTCCAGCACCCACGGGCCTGTCCTCCGGGTGGGCGGACGCCGTGACGGGGATGGCTCGCATCGGCCGGTATGCCGTGGCGCACGGCCTCGTCGTCGCCTCCGGTGGCAACCTCTCGGTCCGCGGCGACGGTGCCCCTGGCCGTCCCCGGGACCGCTTCGTGGTTACCGGCCGGGGCACCTTCCTCGACGCCCTCGACGACGCCTCCTTCGCCGAGCTGGACCTTGACGGCACCGGGTATGCCGGGCCGGAGCCCTCGAGTGAGTGGCGGTTGCACGCCCGCACCTATGCCAAGCGCCCCGATGTGGGGGCGATCGTGCATCTGCATCCGGCATACAGCGTGCTGCTCGATGCGATCGGCAAACGGCTGCGCCTGCTCACTCTCGACCATGTCGCGTATGTCCGGGAGCCGACGCGAATCCCATTCCTGCCCAATGGTTCCGAGGAGTTGGCGCAGGCGGCCGCCGCGGCTGCGCTGGGCAGCGACTGTGTGCTGCTGGCCCATCACGGCTGCTCGGCGCTCGGTGCCTCCCTCGACGCGGCGTTCCGAGTCGCCGTCAACCTCGAGAGTGCCGCCGAGGCGACCTACCGACTGTTGCTGCTCGGCGACGAGACGACCGAATTCCCACGCCCTCTGCGCGGCTCTGCGCTGCACCGGTGAGGGGCGCGCCGTCGGCATTCCTTGGGAAGTGCGCTGGATCTCGCGTCTGGCACGTGCTGGTCGCACGCGACCGCGCGCCTGGCGAGTAACCGCTTGACTGTGCACCTTTCCCGTGACGTGGGGCCGATCTTGCGCGAAAAGGGCTGTGAGTGTGCAGTTTTAGCGTTGCCGTGGGGCGAGCTCACCCCAGATGAGTCGGCCGGTCACAGCAGGCCGCGGATGTCCTCAGCAGTGAGGGCACCGGAGGCGAGGGCGCCTTCGTCGACGACCTGGGCGAAGAGCTCCCGTTTGCGCGCCTGCAACGCCAGTACCTTCTGCTCGATGGTGTCGGCGGCCACGAGCCGGTAGACGTTGACGTGCTTGTCCTGACCGATCCGGTGCGTGCGGTCGATGGCTTGCGCCTCGACCGCCGGGTTCCACCATGGGTCGAGCAGGAAGACGTAGTCGGCCTCGGTGAGGGTGAGCCCGAAGCCGCCGGCCTTGAGCGAGACGAGGAAGACCCGCCGCGCCCCGGAGCGGAACGTCTCGATGGCCTCCTGGCGTTTGCGGGTGCGTCCGTCGAGGTAGGCGTAGCCGATGCCCTCGGCGTCGAGGCGGTCGCGGACCGTCGCGAGATAGCTGGTGAACTGACTGAAGACGAGCGCCTGGTGCCCTTCGGCGAGCACCGGGGTCAGCATCTCCACGAGGGTGTCGACCTTGGCCGACCCCCAGCCGACCGCGTCGGCGTCGACGAGGCCGGCGTCGAGACTGGCCTGGCGCAACTGGGTCAGCGAGCGCAGGATGGCGATCCGGTTGCGGTCGGCGTCGTCGAGCAGCCCGAGCACCCGTTGCCGCTCACGGGTGCGGATACGGTCGTAGACCCGCCGGTGTCTGGGTGCCAGGGCCACCTCGATGACCTGCTCGATCTTCGGCGGCAGCTCGGTGGCGACGGCTTCCTTGGTGCGACGCAGCATGACCGGGCGGATCCGCCGGCGTAACGTGTCAAGACGCTCGGGTGCCTCGCCGCTCTCGATCGGCCGCCGGAAATGCTCTTGGAAGGCCGTCGGGCGGGGGAACAGCCCCGGCGCCACAATCGACAGCAGCGCCCACAGTTCCATAAGGTTGTTCTCCATGGGGGTGCCGGTGATCGCGAACTTCGACGGCGCGTCCAACGCCCGAGCGCACGAATACGCTTGCGACTGATGGTTCTTCACGAACTGGGCCTCGTCGAGCAGCAGACCCGCCCAGCTGCGCTCCCGGAAGCTGTCGGCGTCGAGGCGGAACACGGCATACGAGGTGACGACGAGATCGGCACCCTCGGTGGCCTCGAGCACGGAACTGCCGCGCTTGCCGCTCGTGCTGCCCAGGGTGGCGACGCGCAGCCCGGGCGCGAAGGTCGCCGCCTCGGCGACCCAGGTGGCCAGCACTGAGGTCGGGGCGACGACCAGGAACGGGGGGTATGCCGCGGCTCCCTCCTCGGCGCCGGCGTCGGCATCCGCGCGGGCCTGCAGGATCGTGGCGAGCGCCTGCATCGTCTTGCCCAGGCCCATGTCGTCGGCGAGGATGCCGCCGAGCCCGGCTCGCAGCAGGAAGGTGAGCCACTCGAAGCCGGCGTGTTGATAGGGGCGCAGGGTTGCTGCCAGCCCGTCCGGCGCGGCCACCGGCACCCGTGCCGTGTCGTCGAGGGCGGCGAGCCCCTGCACGAGCGAGCGCCAGCGCCGGCTCTGCGTCTCGACGACGCCGAGCTCCTCGAGTTCGGCCCAGAGGTCGGCCTGGTAGGCCGACAAGCGCAGCGGGGCCCGCGGGTCCTCCTGCATGGCCCGGGCTTCCTCGACGAGCCGGCGCAGCTCGTGCAGCTCCGGCCGGTCGGTGCGGAACCAGGTGCCCGAGGGCAGGATGAGCAGTTCCTCGTCGCGGGTCAACGCCCGCAGCAGTTCGCGCAACGGCACGGGCTGCCCGCCGACCTCGACGGTGATGTCGAGATCGAACCAGTCGGTGGTGTCGGCGGAGTCACGCAAAGCGACCCGCACGATCGGGTCGTCGGTGGCCTCGGTGTAGGGCACCGGGTCGCCGTGCACGTGCACGTCGATGTCGTCGCGTTCGGCGAGCTCGGGCAGCACCTGGTTGAGCAGGCGCAGCATCTCGGCCCCGGCCAGCTCGACCCGGGGGAGCACCCGCCAGTCACCAGTCGGTTCGCGCTCGCGCAGCCCGGCCACCCGGTCGAGCACCTCGAGCGTGCCGAGCAGGGCCCGCTCGGCGGCCGGGTCGCGGGGCACCGGCTGCTCGCGGGAGTCCAGGTCGATGTCGACGGTCTGCGACCCGATCGGGTAGCGCCACCGCCAGCGGACCCCGACCTTGAGCCCGGGCAGGTGGGTGATGTCCAGGGCCAGGCGCACCCGGCCGATCGCGGGGATGGCGACCGACCCGTCCGGGCTGTGCACCTCGAAGCGGCGGCTCAGCCGGGTGAGGTGCCCGGTGCGGAAGCGGTCGACGTCGCCGGCCGGCACCGTGACGGCCCCGCCCTGCAACAGCCGCAGGGTGGCCGGGTCGATCGGGGGGTCCACGGGCGCCAACCACAGGTCGGCGCCGCGCCGGGCGGCCACCGCCAGCGGTGGGTGCCCGACGAGCACCGGGTCGTGCTCGTCGAAGGCGTCCGGGGCCAACAGTTCCGGGGTGAGCACGATCGCCCCGTCGGCACCGGCGCGCAGGTCCAGCACGACCCGTGCCGGCTCCTCGACGAGCGTCAGTTCGCCGGTGTGGTTGGGGTCGGTGATGAGGCGCACCCCCGCGGCTCGGCAGTCCCGCAGGCGCCCCGCCCACCCGGGCCCGAGCAGGCTCAACGAGAGCCGGTCGGCTCGGGTCATCCACTGCTGCCAGGCCGGTGCCGCGAGCGCGCGGAGGGCAGCGAGGGCCTGCGGATCGGGCTGGATCGGCCCATGCCGGGGCAACACGTCGAGGTTGCTCCAGGTCAGTCCGGTCTTGATCCAGCCGCGTTTGCCGGGCGTCATCGGCCGCAGCTGGACCGTCATGTCGCCGTGCAGGGTCGGCGCGCCGTAGTAGCCGTGGCCCGGCCGCTCGAGCTCGACGAGCAACGCGACCGGCGTCGGCGCCAACGGTGCCGGCTCCTCGATGATCACCTCGCGCAGCGCCCGTTCCCAGGCCGGCGGGCCGGTCGGTGCGCCGACGAGGTCGACGGCCGGCGCGGCGACCCCGGCCAGCCCCAGGCTGTCGCGGGCGGTCATGAGCAGGGCGACGCAGTGTTTGCAGTCGACCCCGACCGGGCAACTGCAGGTGCCGGTCCAGGTCAGCCGGCCCCGGCTGAGGTAGAGCTCGACCTCGGTCGAGTAGGTGCGTCCGGTGCCGCGCACCGTGCCGCGCACCGACCACGGTCCGCTGATCGCGAGCTTGCCGACCCGCCGCTGCGCGGCATACGCGAGACCGCGCGATACCGTCGTCGGCCCGGCGACGGAGCGCAGTTCCCCGGGCCCGAGCGCACGCAACCGCGCGGCGAGCGCGGGCAGGTCGGACACCCCGGCACTGTATGCCGCGCCGCGCCCCCCGCGCCGTCGCTGTCCACAGCCGGGGGCCCATCCTGGGCGCCCGGGGTGCCCACGGACAGCCGACCGGTGCTTCGTGCTGGCAGGCGCCGGGCGTGCGGCCTCCACGCGCTGGGAAAGCGCCCGTGAGAGCGTCGCAGGTGGTGTGCCAGCGCTACCGCAGCCGCTGTCATGCACGCTGTCTCGCCGCGCATGCCGGCCAGCTGCGGCGTTCGGCACGCTCGGCGCACCAAGCAGGCCTCAGCGCGCTCGGCTCACCCGGGAATGGCCGGCAGCCGGGTGAGCGCCTCGGCGACCGCGTCGTGGATCTCCGCCTCCTCGTAGGAGTGGTCGGTCATCGAGCCGTCGAGGTAGGCGGCATACGCCGGCAGGTCGAGGTGCCCGTGCCCGCACAGGGCCGTGAGGATGACCTTCTCCTCGCCGGTCTCCTTGCAGCGCAACGCTTCCGCGACGGTCTCGGCGAGGGCGTGGGTCGGCTCGGGGGCCGGCACGATGCCCTCGGTGCGGGCGAAGAGCACCCCCGCGGCGAAGCACTCCTTCTGCCGCTTGGCGACGGCCTCGATGAGACCCTCGTGGTAGATGTGCGAGATGAGCGGGCTCATCCCGTGGTAGCGCAGCCCGCCGGCGTGGATCGGGTCGGGGATGAAGTCGTGCCCGAGGGTGTGCATCTTCATCAATGGGGTCATCCCGGCGGTGTCGCCGAAGTCGTACGCGTAGACGCCCTGGGTCAGCGAGGGGCAGGACGCCGGCTCGACGGCCCGGATCACCGGGGAGATCCGTCCCGCCAGCTTCTCGCGCAGGAACGGGAAGCTCAGCCCACCGAAGTTCGATCCGCCGCCGGTGCACCCGACGATGAGGTCGGGAGTGTCGCCGATCTTGGCGAACTGCAGCAACGCCTCCTCGCCGATGATCGTCTGGTGCAGCAGCACGTGGTTGAGCACCGACCCGAGTGCGTAGTTCGTCGTCGCCGAGGCGGCGGCCATCTCGACCGCCTCGGAGATCGCGATGCCCAACGACCCGGGGGAGTCGGGGTGCTCGGCGAGGATCGCCCGGCCGGCCGCGGTGAGCTCGGACGGCGACGGGTGCACGGTGCCGCCGAAGGTCTCCATCATGAGCCGGCGATAGGGCTTGGAGTCATAGGAGGCGCGCACCTGCCAGACCTCGCACTCCATGCCGTACTGCGCGCACGCGAAGGCCAACGAGGTGCCCCATTGCCCGGCGCCGGTCTCGGTCGTGAGCTTCTTGATGCCCGCCTTGGCGTTGTAGTACGCCTGTGGCACAGAGGTGTTCGGCTTGTGTGAGCCGGCCGGGGAGCCGCCTTCGTACTTGTAGTAGATCCGGGCCGGGGTGCCCAGCGCCGCCTCGAGCCGGTGCGCGCGATACAGCGGGGAGGGTCGCCACAGCCGATAGACGTCGAGCACCTCCTGCGGGATGTCGACATACTGCTCGGTCGTGACCTCCTGCTCGATGAGGTCCATCGGGAACAGCGCCCTGAGGTCGTCGGGGCCAACCGGCTGACCGGTGCCCGGGTGCAGATAGGGCGGCGGCGGGGTCGGTAGGTCGTGCAGGAGGTTGTACCACCGAGTCGGCATCTCGCTCTCGTCGAGGACTACCTTG
>WBZP01003988.1_pt1 | contig 15669 bp, 18 predicted proteins | sample 5204301 | NCBI WGS metagenome assembly WBZP01 (sample SAMN12412401, study PRJNA552823) | activated sludge metagenome | isolation source: activated sludge from nitrification reactor of wastewater treatment plant... | place: USA: Pennsylvania | collected 2017
TAACCGATCATTTGAAGTCCCTCCGGTGGATGAAAGCGCTCAGTCTAATGTGTCCACGCGCTTCGTCGCGCCGCATCCGCCGTGATGGGCCGGCGCCGACGCAGGCAAGAGCTTTCTTGGTAGCATCCGCGGAAGGGATTACGGGTCCGGGTTCAATCGCGAGGACATCGAATGCTCAAATGCATGCTTCGCCGCCTGCTTGCCCTCGGTCTATGGTGTCTGGCCGGGCCGGCGCTGGCCGAGACGCTCGAAGGGCAGGTCGTCGAAATCAGCGACGGCGCCACGCTCACGGTGCAGGACAGCGCCAAGGCCCGGCTCAAAATCCGGCTCGCCGGTATCGACGCGCCGGAAACCGCCCAGCCGTTCGGCCGTGAGTCGAGGAAGCATCTCTCCGATCTGACGCTGGGCCGCACGGTCCGCGTCGAGTGGCGCAGGCAGGACGACTACGGACGCATCCTGGGCAAGGTGCTGCTGCGCGCCGCCGATTGCCCGAACTGCCCGAAAACGGGCGATGCCGGCCTAGCGCAACTGGAAGCCGGAATGGCGTGGTGGCGCCGGGACACCCGGCGCGAGCAAACGCTGGAGGACCAGGGTTACTACGAGTACGCGGAGTTCGATGCCAGGGCGCGGCGCATCGGGCTGTGGCAGGATCCGGCGCCGGTACCCCCGTGGGAGTGGCGCAAGCGAAACCAGATCATGGCCGGTCGTCTATTAGGCGCAGCGCGCCCGCCAAAGGCACTGATCTGGTCTGGCGGATCCCTCCTGACCTCATGACGTAGCCATCCCGGGGTTGCGCCCGGTTCAAATTCCGGACACGCTCCCGCATCGGGCGGCAAGCGCCCCGCTCCTTCAGCCCCGGCGCCGCGTCATCACCTTGAGGCAGACCACGACGAACATGATGCCGCCGATCACGGCGATCAGGCCGCCGAGGCCCATCATGCCCATGCCCATCTTCTGCGGCAGGGTCGTCAGGGCCTGATCGGCGCCCGCCACCTTGCGCTGCACGCCATAACCGCCGGACCAGGCCAGGCCGAGAATATGGATCAACTGGCCGCCGCCGTAGACGTAGGGCTGCCAGCGCGCCATTCGTCCCTCCGCCTCGCCGAAGCCGAGCTGCGGCAGCAGCACGTAGGTCAGACCCATGAAGGCCAGCGTCACGCCGACCGTGGAACCGTGGTAGTGCGCCGGAATGACCACGTTGACTCCCTCGATCATGTAGGCCAGCACGCCGCCCACTGCGAAGAGGAAAAACGAGGCGATGAAGGCCGCCTTGGCGGGATGCGGCTCGGCCTTGCGCGCCGCCCACAGGGCGAGGAGGCCGGCCAGGATCAGCGGCGCCATGTAAGGGTGCCCCCAGATCATCAGCTTGGCGAACAGCTCCATGTGCGGCAGCTCGCCCGCGGTGATCGTGAAATAGATCGCCGGCACCGCCGCCAGCGGCAGCGCAGCGAGCCAGAACATCACGGTCAAGGCGCGCGCGGAAATCGCCGACGGATGACCGAGAGCGGCGGCGATCCACAGCCAGGCCACCACCATCAGCAGCGAATGCTGGAATTGCAGGGTATGCCCGCCGCCCCAGAAGAGAACTTCGAAATAAATCTTCTCCTCGACGCGAGGCACCACCAGCCAGGACCAGACGAAGGCGGCCAGCGCGAGAAACGCCGCCACCGCGCCGAGGAAGGCACCGAGCTGCAGGGGCGCTTCGAACGCGGGTCGCGGCCAGGTGGTGAGCAGCGCGCGCAACACCGCCAGCGCGAAGCCGGCGCCGCACAGCCAAAGCGAGGTGTAGAAGACCTGCTGGTGCAACACCGGGATGTAGTTGTTGAGCACCGGAGCGGCACCCGGCAGGAAGGGCGACACCGTCATCACCGCGGTGCCGACCGCCGCCAGCGCGAAGCCGCCCCAGCCCAGCCACGCCTGGCTGTCCCGGCCGAGCGCGCTCCAGATCACCGCGGCAAAGGCCATGAACCAGATCGCCACCGACAAATCGACATGCACCACCAGCGCGGCACGGAACATGTCCTTCAGGGGAAACACGTCCTGGATGCCCGGCGTGCGCGAAAGCACCAGCAGGATCGCCAGCAGCCCCGAGCCGATCAGCGCCATCAGCCCGAGCCACAACCAAGCCCTGGCAAGCCTCGTGGACGCCCCGCCGAAAACCGTGACAGCATGCGAATTCACTATTTGTCCCCGCGAAAAGTATGGAAGTATACGGCAAGGGCCGTCGCAAAACCGGGTAGACTGACCGCTGCTTCGACCACTGCCCGTCTCCCGATTCCCATGAAACTGCTGTCCGCTGTATTGGTCTGCGTCAGCCTGTTGCTGGCGGCCTGTTCCGACCCGCCGCGCTTCGTCTCCGCCGACCTCTCGACGGCCGACTGGGGCAAGGATTTCAGCCTCACCGACCACAATGGCCAGGCGCGACACCTGGCCGATTTCCGCGGCAAGGCGGTGGTGCTGTTCTTCGGCTATACCCAGTGCCCCGATGTCTGCCCCACCACGCTGTCCAACCTGCGCCAGACCATGCAACTGCTCGGCGATGATGCCAAGCGCGTACAGGTGCTGTTCGTCACGATCGATCCGGCGCGCGACACGCCGGCCTTGCTGGCGCAGTATGTGCCGTCGTTCGACCCGAGCTTCCTGGGCTTGTATGCCGACGAAAAAGGCACCCAGGCTGTGGCGAAGGAGTTCAAGGTGTTCTACGCCAAGACACCCGGATCCACCCCCGACAGCTACAGCGTCGACCACTCCACCGGCAGCTACGTCTTCGATCCCCAGGGCAAGTTGCGCCTGCTGCTGCGCCATGGCGAAACACCGGCGAACATCGCCGCCGATCTCAAACTGCTGCTGGCCGGCAAATAGCCTTGCAAGGATTCCCGATGCGCAAACTCGTAGTCCTGTCCATGTTCGTTCTGGCCGGCCTTGTGCTCCCCGTTGCCGCGGCGGAACCGGCCAGGGAAGCCATCAAGCTGGATATCGGCACGCCGCCGGTGATCATTACCCGCCATTCGCTGGCGCAGCGCTATTCGCGGCTGGTGCGCTTCTATGAGGCCGGCGAGATCGCGCTGGGCGCCGATGGGCTGATCTACCTGCGCGAGGGAGTCAAGATGTCATTGGTCAAGCGCCAGATCGCCGAGAAGCTGATCGACGCCGAAAACGAGGAACGCAAGACACTGATCTTCACGATCGCCGACGGCAACGGCAGGCGCGACGCGCAGGACGAGGTATGGACGTTGATGCGCGAGCGCTGGCACCAGCAGTGGAAGTCCGGCTGGTGGCTGCGCGATGCCGAGGGCAAGTGGAGCAGGAAACCCTGAGGCGCCGGGACTGCGGGCGGCGACCCGCGGCCTTCAGCGAAGGCCGCCGGAACCCCCCCCTGTTGGGCCTGACAGAGGCGTCAATGCCTGGCCGACAAATGCCACCGACCCCAAAGGCCACCGGCCCGCGCCGAGCCTGACGATTGCCCCGCGCCCATCGAGTGCCAATGCGCTCGGCATTCGTCAAGGCCATGCCAGAATCAGGACTCCGCAAAGGATGAGCGCCCCTCCGAGTGCCAGCTTGAGCGTCAGCGCTTCACCGAGAAATACGACGGCAAGCACGATCGCAAAGGCGACGCTCAGCTTGTCGATCGGGGCGACCAGGGAGGCTGGCGCCAGTTGCAACGCCCGGTAGTAAAGCAGCCACGAAAGGCCTGTCGCCAAACCCGACAGGACCAGAAACCCTATCGGGCGAGCTTGCAGTTCTTGGGGCATCCGCCACTCGCCGCGAAAAGTAACGATGCCCGCGGTCATCAACAGGATGATCACGGTTCGCAGCAGGGTCGCCAGATTGCTGTTCAATCCCTCCACACCCAGCTTGCCGAAAATCGCTGTCAGTCCCGCAAAGAATGCCGAGCCGAGCGCAAATACTTGCCATGACATCAGTTTTTCCTTCCCGTCGTAGCCGCTTGGTCGCCCATGCGGGCGCGGGACCGTCGCCACAGCCAAAATGCAGCGCCTGCCGCCAAGATGACGATCAAGACGATCCCTTCGATCCGCTTGACGTCGGCGATCAAAATGGCCTCGCCTTCGAGCAGCGTGCCGGCGAAGACCGCGAGGTAACCATACGATTCGACAAAATCGCTGATCATCGGCGTTGCCGGTAGCGGAAGACCAGGCCCGAAGCGTCCTTGCGCTCATGCAGGCTGATGCTGCCGCCCAGGCAGGCCGCGGCTTCCTTCGCAATGGCCAGCCCCAGCCCGCTGCCCTCTCCGCTGGCCCCCGGCATTCGATAGAACGGACCGACCACACGGTCCCGCTCGGCAGCGGGAATGCCAGGTCCATTGTCGACGATCTCGATCACCGCGTCGTCTCCGTCGCCATGAAGTATGAGCGTGACATCGCCACCTTCCGGAGCATATTTCAGCGCATTGTCCAGCGCATTTCTGAGCAGCCGCCGCAGCGGTTCCCGCGCCGCGGCAAGCGTCAGCGGCGCAGCCTCGTCAAGGCCCAGGTCAATGCCTTTGGCATGTGCCAGCGGCAGGTATTCCGCGATCAATTCGCGGGCCATCGCCGAGACATCCACGGCGGTGACCTCCGCTGTTTCCGTCTGCGTCCTGGCCAAGCTCAAGAGTTGTTCGGCAAGCCTGCGCGCGCGCTCGATCCCCGCCCGCAGCGGCACAATCCGCTCGCGCATGGCATCCGGCGATTCGGCCTGTTCCAGATTTTGCGCCTGGATCGACAGCGCCGTCAGCGGGCTGCGAAGTTCATGGGCGGCATCGGCGATAAAGCGCCGCTGGTGCTCCAGCAGTTCGCCGATTCTTGTCAGCAGGCGGTTGATCGCCAGTACGAACGGAGTGATTTCGTCCGGAACGCCTTCCGCCGAAAGGGGCCGCGGCCGATCCGCCGGCTGCGCATCCAGATGACCGGCAAGATCGCCGACCGGCGCCAGCTCGCCGCGCACGATGCGCACGATCAACCAGACCATCACCGGCAGAAACAGCAGCAGCGGCACCAGCGTGCGCAGCGCGCTGTCCAGCGCAATTTCGTCGCGCGTCTCGGTCGGTTGCGTTACCACGGTGGCCGTTCCGGGGCCGTCTGCGTGGACGAACAGCCTCAGGCGTTCTCCATCCGCCTCGATGGTCCGGAACCCGCTTGTCATGTCGGCGCCCAGCCAGGCGGGACGGGGATCGCCCGGCAGGCGAAACACGTTGATCCGCGATTCCGGATCGCCCAGTGCGAGTTCCGCGCGCTTGTCCTCCAGCGGCACACCGCGGACGCCGCTGTTTCGCGTCGCCAGCAGGCCGATCTGCCGCAGCATGTCGTCCTGGAACTCCCTGGCTTCGGCATAGGCGAGGACAAACGACGCCGCGGCCGCGACCAGTCCGGAAAGCAGTATGGCGCCGCCCAGCATCAGCGACAAACGTCGTTGGAGGGAGCGCTTCACTCCGCCTTCTCCACCATCCAGCCCGCGCCGCGCACGTTCTTGATGACTTGGGCGCCGAGTTTCTTGCGCACGCCGTGGATCAGGAAATCGACGGCATTGCTTTCGACCTCCTCGTTCCAGCCATAGATGCGCTCTTCCAGATCACCCCGCGTCAGTATGGTGCCGGGTCGCAGCAGCAGCGCCTGGAGCAGCGAAAACTCGCGCGCGCTGAGAAGCTCCACGATTTTTCCGCAGCGCGCCTCGCGCGTCGCCGGATCCAGGCTGACCCTGCCGTTGGTCAGCGCAGGCGAGGCCTGCCCTCCCTGGCGGCGGGCCACCGCCCGCAAACGCGCCAGCAGTTCATGGACATCGAAGGGTTTCACCAGATAGTCGTCCGCGCCGAAATCGAGTCCCTTGATCCGGTCGCCCACGCCGTCGCGGGCAGTGATGACGATCACGGGCACCGCGTTTCCCTGGCGGCGCAGGCGGCGCAACACGTCGAGCCCGTCGCGCCCGGGCAGACCGAGATCGAGCAGCACAGCCTGGTGCTCGCGCTGATCGAGCACACTGTCGGCAGCAGCGCCGTCCATTACCCAATCCACCGCATACGCGGCATCCTTCAGCGCGACGCAGACCGCCTCTCCGATCATCGGGTCGTCTTCCACCAGCAGGATGCGCATAGTCCCTTTCCCCTGCCTCATCGTTGCCTAAGCGACGTCGTCTGTCGCGAAAATCAATGGCTGAGTCTTGCCGGCCGGTGCGTGAATACAAGAATGCCAATCACTATGAGCGCCAGAAGCACTCCGGATGCAGTGTACCGGCTCAAAGCCAGTCCCCCTGAAGCCAGCGGCTTGTCCAGAAAATCGCCCAGCACCGCGCCCAGCGGGCGGGTGAGGATGAACGCCGCCCAGAACAGCACGGTGCGGGATATTTTCGTCGTGAAGGACGCCGCGGCAACGATCAGCAACAGGGTGCCGAACACGAGCGCCCCGCCCTCGTAGCCAAGTCCCGCGGTGCTCGCCGTCCAGTCGCCCAGCGCGGTGCCCAGTGTCTGCGACAACATGATTGTCAGCCAGTAGAACCCCTCGGACCGGGGCGAGCTTATGCTTTCTATGGATACTGATCCGAGCGTCCGATGCCATATGACCAACGCAGCCATCAGCATGACAAACAGCAGCGATGCCCCGCCGCTGTATCCGATGCCAAGCGATCGGTCGACAAAGTCCGCCAGAGTCGTGCCGACCGTGGTGGTGGCGATGATGGTGGTCCAGTACAGAACCGGGTGAAAGCGCTTTGCCTTGATCTGGGCAACCACCGCAAGGAGGAATATTGCTGCAAAAATTCCAGTCCCCGCAAGGTAGCCCAGGTGCATCGACATGGAGACCGCGTCGCCCCCCGTTTCACCCAGCGTAGTGGCCACGATCTTGATGACCCAGAACATCAGTGTGACCTCCGGGACCTTGCTCAATGCATCTTCAGTTGTTTGGTTCATGTGACGTCCATTGTTGATTGCGTTCATTGTCTTGCCCAGCCTCGGCGAATCAGCGTGGCAAGGATCTTCCGGTATTACCCAAGCAGCCGGCGCATCTGCGGTGCAATCAACCTGGCTTCCTGCCCCCGAACAAGCCGGGCGCCACCGAGTCCCACAAGTGCTGCGCCGAGAATGTCCAATGGAAAATGGACCCCGAGACAGATCAACCCATCCGCAACGAGTCGCGCCACCTCAACCACCACCCCGGCGACTCCTGGCGCGGCGTTGCGAAGCGGAAACAGGGCCTGATCAACACGTTCCATCTCGGCTCCCGGCCACGCATGTCACTTTGTTTCGCTCGCCAGCACGTCGATCACGTCCTTCCGGGTGGCGGTCAGGTAGAGCACCATGGCAAGTATCGTCGCGAGGAAGATCACACTCGTGATCGTGGCGCCCAGGCCAATTCCGCCATTGGAACCGGGTTGCGCAAGAAGGTCGCCAAACGAGGCGCCGAGCGGCCGTGTCAGTATGTAGGCGATCCAGAACGCCAGCACGGCATTTGCCCTGAAGACGTAGTAAGCGAGGGTGACAGCCGCAATCAAGGCGCCGAACATCAGCGTCGAGTAGGCATAACCCATTTGCAAATCTTCTGCCGCAAGGTCGCCCGCCGCGGTGCCCAGGGCAAACGTGAACAGAATCGCTGCCCAGTAGAACAGTTCGCGCTTCGAGGTGACAATGGTGTGAATGGAGAGCGTCTTCTCGCTTGCGTACCAGACGGAAAAAGTCGCCAGCAAGGCCATGCCGAACGCAATGGTCGTGGTCTCCAGTGCTATGCCGAAGTTATCCACCAGGTTGTCCGTGATGAGCGTTCCGACGACGCTGATCAGCACGACGTTCACCCAGTACAGCCACGGCACATACTTTCTCGCCCGCATCTGGAGGAAAAGAAAGACCGCCAACAGCACGCCCATGACGACCGAGGTTCCGGTCAAGCCGAAGTGCAGGTCGGCATTGAGAAAATCCGCTGCGGTTTCGCCGACCGTGGTGGCCATGATCTTGATGGTCCAGAAGTACAGCGTGACTTCGGGGACTTTGTTCAGCATGCGCATTGCGCGCTCGCGCGTCAAGGTATTCACTTGGGTTCTCCCGTGGGATTTCTGTGGCGCCGGTGTCAGTTCAAGGGGCAAGCCAGGGCAGCGGAGCCACCCCGGCATCGAGGCAATGACCGGGCCGATCAATCGGCCTCGTCATGGTCATCGTCGTGATCGGCTTTGTCCTCGACGGCCGCAATGACTTTGCCGCTGGTCGGGTCGACCTTCACGTCCATGACTTTCTTGCCATTCACCACTTCGACATCGAATACCCATTGACCCTTATGCTTTTCGAACTCGGCGCGGGAGGCCTTGCCGCCGACATGCTGCTCGGCCGTGGTGACGGCCTGGGTCAAGCCGATCTTCGCCCCGCCAACGGCAAGAGCGTCGTTCTCCATGGAATTGGCCGCCTGGGCGCTGCCGACGGCAGCCGCGGATAGCGCGACGAGCGCCGCCAGATAAATTTTGCGTTTCACGATGATCACTCCTTCAAGCCACGCGGATGTTCGCGTGCTGGTAAAGATAGTGATCGAGAATTAGCCCAGAGTTAGCCAGTGTCGGCGCAGCGGCCCGGTTCCCATTCGCAGCGGACCCGATATCCTTTCGCTTGCGCCTGACCGCCGAACAACTTCCCCTCCCCGCAAACCTTCAGTGGCTCGTCCCCTCCGAGCGCATGATCTTGTTGTAGAGGTTGTACTTGCCGACCGGCTTGTCCATCGGGATGCGCTTGATTTCCTTGAAGGTGGCGGCGTCGAACACGATCAGCGCGCCGCCGTCGGCCTTGCGCTCCCACAGGCTGGCCAGCACGTACTTGCCGTCGCGGGTGAATTCGACGTGGGCCAGCGTCTTGCCCGGATCGGTCTTGACCTGGGCGACCATTTCCAGGGTCCGCTTGTCGATGATCTGCAGCGTGTCCTTGCCCTTCGACATCATCGAGTCGGTCCACGCATAGGGCGTGTCTTCGTGGCTGCGCATGAAGAAGCCGGGGCCGAGCGTGGGGATGGTCTTGAGCGTCTTCCAGTCCGTCATGTCGATCACGGTGATCAGGCCTTCCTTGAGGTTCGGCGTGGCCATCACGCGATGATCCCGCGTCGCATTCGGCGGGCGGTAGTCCCAGGTGATGCCCGAGCCCAGGTGCGGCATGCCGGGCAGGCTCAGGTCGGCGATCTTCTTGCGCACGTCGAGGTTCACCACCTCACCCTTGCCGGCCTCGCGACTGGCGCCCATCAGATCCGCATAATTCTGCGTGAAGAAGAAATCGTCGAGCGGCTCGGTGAGGAAAGTGCGCCGGGGATTGAGGAAGCCGGGAAGAAAGGCGCCTTCCTTGTACTGGAAGTCATGGACGACGCCGATCGGGATGTCCTCGGCCTTCGGGTTGTAGCTGATCTCCCAGACCTCGGGCACGTCCTTCAGTGCGGCGACGAAGCTCCGGCGCGGCGCGGCGTCATACACCGCCGAGACGCGCGAGCTTTCGGTGTGGTCCTTGTTCCATACGTCCAGCACCTTGACCGGATTGAGATCGGCGTCGAGCAGCACCAGCGTATGCGGCAGGTAGTTGGCCACCGCGAGATACCTGCCGTCGGCCGAGACCGCGACATTGCGCGTGTTGATGCCGGCGCGAATCTCGGCGACGAGCTTCAGATTCCAGATGTCGAACTTGCTGATCCAGCCGTCACGCGAGGCGAAGAACACGTAGCGCCCGTCGGGCGTGAACTTCGGCCCGCCATGCAGCGCGTAGCGGCTGGGGAAGCGGAAGATCGGCTCCAGCTTGTCGCCGTCGAGCACGGTGACATGATGGTCGCCGGTCTCGACGACGATGAACAGATTCATCATGTCCACGCCCTTGAACACCGGCCCGGGCCGCGCCGGCAGGCTCCCCGCGGCGTGGTAGACGATGCGCGAGGCCTTGATCTCCGCTTCCGTGAGAGTCGGCGCCGGCGACACGGCGCTGTAGATGTAGTCCGCCAGCGCGGCGATCTCCGGCTTTCCCAGGCGATCTGCAAAACCGGCCATCTGCGTCGCCGCCCGCCCCTCGGCGATGGTCTTGATCGCCTCGGGCTTGCGCAAGCGCGCCAGACTTTCCGGCAGCAGCGCCGGACCGGTCAGGCCGAGCCGGCCGGGGCCATGGCAGACGGCGCAGTGCTCTTGGTAGAGCGCCGCCGGCTCCACGGCGATCGCTGCTTGCGCGAGCATTGGCAGCGCCCCGGCAAGGCAAAGCCGCAGCACACGCCCCGAGAGGAGAGCCGTCGCGGCAGTTGCTGAACGTGCCGCCGCACCGGCTGCTGAGAATTGCTTCATGACCTGGATCGCCCCCTCGTAGTTTGCCAATGAATCGTTCCCCGGAGCTTATCCCAATATTCCCGCGATCGACCTGACCGAGCGCCTGCCGCCCGCTTGCGCATACGGGCCCTGGCGGAAAGGGAATCCGTCGACGCCGCTGCTGTGCTCGTCGCGACGATCGGGTTGCCATGGCCGGCGACCCGGCGAACCCGGCCCGCACGGCTTTTCAGGCCGCTACCTGATTGCTTGCCAGCCCGGGTGGACGAAGTACTTGCCGTAGCTGTTCAGTGCCATCACGACGCGGCGCGCCGCCTCTGCCGGCAGCCCGGCGTCCCTGCCCTGCAGGGTGTCGGCGGCGGCCAGCAGTTGTCCGACGACGATGTGCAACATCGCGTCGGCCTTGGGTTCCAGTTTGCACTGACTGACGATCGCACTGACCTGACCCTCGACGGACTGGCCGAGTTTCGCGTAGTCCTCCTTGCCGGGGCCGCCCTGGTTAATCGCCTGCGGTTTGCCCGCGAATTCCGCGCGGAGGGCGCCCATGGCCTGCCGCAGGGGCGCGACGGTCGCCCACTCCTTGCCCTGGTCGAGTTGCAGTTTGACTGGCGCCGCCCGGTGATGGCCATCGTGCAACTCCGCGGCGACAACGGGCCTGGCAGCGCCAGCGCGGTCGACCTGCCGGCGCGAACGCCCTGCCAACGAGAGTTCGGCGAACTCAGCGGTTTCCGCGCGTGGTGCCGAGGGCACTTGAAAAATGCAGAATTGGCTTTATGATAGTAACTTGTTACTTGCTTTTCAAGGGATGAGGTTACATCAAATGAATCCAGACAGTCCGCTTCCGTCCTTGGCCAGTCCAAAGCGCACCCGGCTGCCGGCGGCCGAGCGCCGCCGCGAGGTGGTCGCCGCCGTGATCGGGTTGGCCCACGAATTCGGTCCGGAGGCCGTCACCACGCAAGCAATTGCCGATCGCGTAGGCGTCACGCACGGTGCACTGTTTCGCCATTTCCCCGACAAGGCAGCGATGTGGACGGCGGTGTTTGACTGGGTGCAGATCGAACTCGGTGGGGTCGTTGACCGGGCCTTCGCCGCCGGGGGCGAACCACTCGCCGTTCTCGAGCAGGTCTTCCTCGCCCATGTCGGCTTCATCGCCAGCCACCCCGGGGTCCCGCGCATTCTGTTTCACGAGTTGCAGCGCACGGTCGATTCGCCCGTTCGCGAGCGGGTGAAAAGCATGGTCGGGGGCTATCGCCAGCGGCTGAGCGGATTGCTGGAGGAAGCAAAGCGGCGGGGCCAGCTCCCGCCCGGTCTCGACCACGAGGCCGGAGCCGTGCTGTTCATCGGCACCGTGCAAGGTCTCGTGATACAAAGCACGCTGTTCCGCGGCGAAGCCGACATGCCCGCGGCCGCCCGTCGCCTGTTTCCGCTGCTGCTGTATGGCCTGCACGGAGAGCGCCGGTGAATGCCCTGTCCCGCCGCGCATTTGTCCTTGGCCTCATCGCACTGCTCGCCCTCGCCGGCTTCATCTGGCTCGTGGCCACCCAGGGGCCGCTGGCACCGGCAAGGGTGACGGTGGCCAAAGCCGTCGAAACGCGTCTTCAGCGAACGCTGTTCGGCATCGCCACGCTGGAGGCCAGACGCCGCTATGCCATCGGCCCGACGGTGGCCGGCCGCGTCGGCCGCGTGCTCGTCGACGAGGGCGAGCCGGTCGCCGCTGGCCAGTTGCTCGCGGAGATGGACCCGGTCGACCTCGGCGCGCGACTGGACGCCGCCGCGGCCGCCGCCGCGCGCGCCGGCGAAATGATCGCTGCAGCCCAAGCCGGCTTGGCCGAAACCGCCAGCCGCGTTCGTCTTGCCCAGGGCAGCGCCGAACGCTACGCCGATCTGCGAAAGAAGAACTTCGTCAGCCAGGAAGCCGCCGACGCCAAGGCGCATGAAGCAACGGCCGCCCGCTCGGCGCAAGAAGGGGCAGCCGCCGCGCTGGGCGCGGCGAAGGATGACGCGCGGCGCGCCCGCTCGGACCTCGCCGGGCTGACCAAAAACCGCGAGCACCTGCGCCTGGTCAGTCCGGTGGCCGGCGTCGTCGCCGCGCGGCTGGCCGAGCCGGGCTCTACCGTGGTGGCCGGCGAGTCGGTGCTGCAGGTGATCGACCCGGCCACGCTGTGGCTGCACGTGCGCATCGACCAGGGCCGTTCCGCCGGTCTCGCCGCGGGTCTGCCCGCGGACATCGCGCTGCGCTCGCGTCCCGGCGAGACTTTCCACGGCCGCGTCGCCCGCGTCGACCTGCTCGGCGACGCGGTCGCCGAGGAACGCATTGCCAACGTTATTTTCGACGCGGCGCCGGCCGGTCTGTCCGTCGGCGACCTCGCCGAGGTTACGCTGCATCTGCCGCCGCTCGAAAAGGCTCTGGCGATTCCCGCTGCCGCCGTGCGACGCGTCGGCGGCAGCGACGGCGCATGGCGCATCGTCGACGGCCGCGCGCGGTTCACGAAACTTGTCACCGGAGCCGTCGCCAGCGATGGCCGCACCCAGGTGAAGCAAGGCCTCGCGGCCGGCGATGAGGTGATCGTCTACAGCCCGAGAACGCTGACGCCCGGCGGTCGCGTCACGGCCGTCGACGCCCCGCCGGAAGCTTCGCCATGATCAATCTGGCCGGCCGCGACACCCTCCACGGCTGGGGCAAATTCCTGTTCACCGGCATCGGCCTCGGACTGCTGATTGGCGTCACGCTTTCGATGGCGGGCATTTATCGCGGCATGGTCGAGGATGGCCAGGTACTGATCGACAACAGTGGCGCCGACCTCTGGGTCGTGCAGCAGGGGACGCTGGGGCCGTATGCCGAGCCATCATCCCTGCGCGACGACGTCTGGCGCGGCATCGCCGGACTGCAGGGCGTGGCCGAAACCGGCAACGCGGCCTACCTCACCATGCAGATTGCCCACGCCGACAAGGAGGATCGGGTGATGATCGTCGGCGTCGAAGTTGACCGCCCCAACCGGCCTGGCGCGCCGGCGTATCTGACCGCCGGCCGGCCGCTCCTGAGGGCTCACTACGAGGCCGTCGCCGACGAGAAGACCGGCCTGAAACTGGGCGAGCGCGTGCGCATCCGCCGCCATGAATACGCGATCGTCGGCCTCACCCGGCGGATGGTCTCGGCCAGCGGCGACCCGATGATTTTCGTGCCGCTCAAGGACGCGCAGGAAATCCAGTACCTCAAGGACAGCGATACGCTGGTCAACGAGCGCGCGCGCACCGCCGCCAATCCCGCCTTCAACCGGCCTGGCGTGCCGGGGCTGCTGGAGGCCGCCGAAGCCGCCGGCGCGCAAAGTCGCATGGTCAACGCCGTACTGGTGCGCGTAACGCCCGGTGCCGACCCAGACCAAGTGGCCGACGGCATCCGCCGCTGGAAACGGCTGACCGCCTACACCCGCGCGCAGATGGAGGAAATCCTGGTCGCCAAGCTGATTGCCACGTCGTCAAGGCAGATTGCCATGTTCCTCGTGATCCTCTCGGCGGTCACCGCCGCGATCGTCGCCTTCATCATCTACACGCTGACACTGGCCAAGGTGCGCGAGATCGCGGTGCTCAAGCTGATCGGCGCCCCCAACCGCACGATCGCCGCCATGATCCTGCAGCAGGCGCTGGGACTCGGCCTAATCGGCTTCCTCGTCGGCCGCGTCGCCGCCGGGCTGTGGGCCCCGGTCTTCCCCAAGTATGTGCTGCTGCTACCCGGCGACGCCCTGCGCGGCTTTGCCATCGTCATGGTCATCTGTGCGCTGGCCAGCGTCGTCGCGATCCGCGCGGCGTTGCGCATCGACCCCGCGGAGGCCATCGGTGGATAGGCCGGACGCCCCCGCCATCCGCCTTGCGGGCCTGAAGAAGCGCTACGGCACCGGCAATGCCGCGGTCGATGCCCTGAAGGGCGTGGACATGACTGTCTGGCCCGGCGAGGTGGTCGGCCTGATCGGCCCCAGCGGCTCCGGCAAGAGCACGCTGCTCAAGTGCCTCGGCGCCGTAATCGAACCGACCGCCGGCCACATGGAACTGGCGGGGCAGACCATTTACGAAGACGCCTGGAAGATCCCCGACCTGCGCGCACTGCGCCGCGATCGCATCGGCTTCATTTTCCAGGCGCCCTACCTGATTCCCTTTCTTGACGTTACCGACAACATCGCGCTGCTGCCGATGCTGGCCGGGATGGACAATGCGGCCTCGCGGTCGCGTGCAGTGGAATTGCTGAAGGCGCTCGACGTCGCCCATCGAGCCGGCGCCCCGATATCGCAACTGTCGGGCGGCGAACAGCAGCGTGTCGCGATCGCCCGTGCCCTTGCCAACCAGGCGCCGGTGATCCTCGCCGACGAACCGACCGCGCCCCTCGATTCCGCGCGCGCCTTGACCGTGGTGCGCATCCTCAACGAAATGGCGGCGCAGTACCGCACGGCGATCATCGTCGTCACGCACGACGAGAAGATCATCCCGACCTTCAAGCGCATCTACCAGATCCGCGATGGCAAGACGCACGAAGAAGCCGGCGAAGGCCGCCCGTTCTGAAAGGCGGCGCTGGAGGGACGGCGCTCCGCCGGCCCCCTTGAACACTTTGGGAAACACCGAACAAGTCGGTCCCGCCGGCCAAAGCCGCTGTCCAGGTCGTTGCAGAGCCTGGATTCCGGGTCTCGCCGGAATCGCCAACCTGGACTTGAGCGGAGCGCCCTTAGGACATCAGGCACGCCGTGCCGCGGACGCGACACCCGGGCGACGATGGCGAAGGGGACAGCGCAACGGGACAGCCGGCGGCCGTACCCGCATTGACGTGATCGCGCCCCGTGCGGTCACGCCACACCGATCTCTTCATTGCTCAGGTAGCAGCCCGGGTCTTCCGACCACGGGTCGCCGGTCAGTTGCTGGGCACGCACCCGGGTGTTGCCGCCGCAGATGTCGAAATGCACGCAGGCCCCGCAACGCCCGCCGACCTTGCGCGGATGGGCCTTGAGGCCGGCCATCAGCGGATCCGAGGTGTCGTTCCAGATCTCGCCGAACGAACGCTGGCGCAGGTTGCCCAGGTTGTAGTGCCACCACATCGTGTCCGGATGGACGTTGCCCAGGTTGTCGATGTTGGCGACATTGACGCCACTCGAATTGCCGCCCCACTGCACCAGCTTCTGCCGGATGTGCGCCAACCTGTCGGGGAAGCGCCGTTGCAGCCAGAACAGCAGATACACCCCATCGGCATCGTTGTTGCCGGTGGTGAATTCCTTGGCCAGGCCGCGCTGCTGATAGTCCCAGCAGGTATCGAACAGCAGGTCCATCGCGCTGCGCGTCATCTGGTGCAGCGCGTCGTCCTTGCGATTGGTGTTGCCGCGTCCGGCGTAGTTGAGATGCGAGAAATAGAAGCGGTCTATGCCTTCGTCCTCGACCAGCTTGAGCAGG
>WBZP01002244.1_pt2 | contig 15665 bp, 15 predicted proteins | sample 5204301 | NCBI WGS metagenome assembly WBZP01 (sample SAMN12412401, study PRJNA552823) | activated sludge metagenome | isolation source: activated sludge from nitrification reactor of wastewater treatment plant... | place: USA: Pennsylvania | collected 2017
ACGGACTGCCAATTGAAAACATCGCAGAGAAAGAGCTCGGTATTTCTCACAAGAAAGAAATTGAAACGCTCGGCGTCGAGAAATTCAATGAGATCTGTCGCTCGAAGGTGCTCGAGTATGTCGGCGATTGGAAGAAGGTGATGCGCCGCTTCGGACGCTTCGCCGATATGGAACACGCGTATAGCACGATGGACCGTGATTTCATGGAGAGTGTCTGGTGGGTGTTCAAAGAACTGTGGGACAAGGGGCTCATCTATGAGTCCTATCGCATCATGCATATCTGTCCGCGCTGCGAGACGACTTTGTCGCAATCCGAAGTCGCCGAGGGTTACAAGGACGTGAAGGATTTGGCCGTGACGGCCAAGTTTAAATTGAAAAATCCAGAAAAACTTGGTCTCAGTGGAGATGTTTACGTACTCGCATGGACAACAACCCCATGGACTTTACCCGGGAACGTTGCTTTGGCTGTCGGGAAAGAACTTGATTATGTTGTTCTTCCGCTTTATGGAGAACCTAATGAAGAAACTGCAAAGAATCCGCTAAAGTATAAAAATGCTGGAATAGAAAAATACCAAAAAGTAATTGTTGCGAGATCGAGAGCGAGTAGTATTCTCGCATTACATCCAGGCTTGAAAACATACAAACAAGCCCCTGCTTTTTATAATCTTTCAGACGAGGAGTTTATAGAAAAGATAACCGAAAAGGTCTTTAAAGGAGAGAAGTTACGAGGACTTCAATATTCTCCACTCTTCGATTACTACGCGAAGGATGAGTCATTGAGGGATCGTGAGAATGGATGGAAGATCTATCACGCGGATTTCGTCACAACCGACATGGGGACGGGCATCGCGCATGAAGCGCCGGCCTTCGGTGAAGACGACATGCAGCTCGGGAAGGCGAACCATTTGCCGTGGGTGCAGCATGTGAATATGGACGGCAGTATGAAAGCCGAAGTAACCGACTTCGCTGGCCGACCGGTGAAATCGAAAGAGGATCCGTCTGCGATGGATGTAGAGATCATCAAGTACCTGGCCAAAGCGGGGACGCTTTTCGCCAAAGAAAAATACGAGCACAGCTACCCACACTGCTGGCGCTGTGATACACCGCTCCTGAACTATGCGACATCATCCTGGTTCGTGAAGGTGACGGAGCTCAAACCGCGGATGCTCGAACTCGCCAAGAACATCAACTGGTCACCGGAACACATCAAAGAGGGACGCTTCGGCAAGTGGCTCGAGGGCGCACGCGACTGGTCCATCAGCCGTCAGCGGTATTGGGCGAGTGTGATGCCGATTTGGAAATGCGATTGTGGCGAACTGCGCGTGTTCGGTTCGGCAACGGAGCTCGAGGAAGCGAGCGGGAAAAAGATCGATGACCTTCACAAACACATTGTCGACGAAGTGGCCGTGCCGTGCGAAAAGTGCGGGGGAGTGATGCGGCGCGTCCCGGATGTACTCGATACGTGGTTTGATAGTGGCTCGATGCCGTACGCGCAGATGCATTACCCGTTCGAGAACAAGGAGAAATTCGAGTCCGCTTTTCCGGCACAATTCATCGCTGAGGGTGTCGATCAGACGCGTGCCTGGTTCTACTATCAGCACGTCATCGGGACGGGGATCAAGGACAGCAATGCCTTCCAGAATGTCGTGGTGAACGGCATCGTCTTGGCCGAGGACGGCAAGAAAATGTCGAAGAAACTGAAGAACTATCCGGACCCGATGGAGATACTCAACAAGTACGGGTCGGATGTGCTCCGCTATTACCTGATGGCGTCGCCGGTCGTCGCGGCCGAGAACCTGAATTTTTCCGAGCGCGACATGTCGGATATCCAGCGCAATTTGTTTCGCATGCTCTGGAATTCGTATTCGTTCTTTACGACTTATGCAGTGATCGACAACTGGTCTCCACAAAATCGAAAATCGAAAATCGAAAATCGAAATTTGTTGGATCGGTGGATTCTTTCAGAACTCCAACTGCTCATAAAGGAAGTGAACGCTGCGATGGAGAAGTACGAACTGAACCGGGCGACGCGCGCATTCGGGCCGTTCGTCGACAATCTCTCCAACTGGTACATCCGCCGGAGTCGGAAGCGTTTCTGGAAGTCAGAGGATGACGGCGACAAGGAACAAGCCTATCAGACGCTCTATACGACGCTCGTCACGCTTGCCAAATTGATGGCACCGTTCACGCCGTTCCTCGCCGAGGAAATCTATCGCAATCTGACAGGTGAGGAATCTGTCCATCTGGCGGAGTATCCGGTTGTGGATGATTCGCTCGTTGATGAGAAATTGAATGAGGAAATGCAACATGCTCGATTTATTGTGACTATGGGATTGAAGTTTCGAGCGGACAACAAGATTAAAGTTCGTCAGCCACTTCAATACGTGAAGGCTCGGCCAATCAATAAGGAGCTGGAAGATATGGTGATAGAGGAACTGAATGTAAAGGAATATATCTCTCAGGATGAAATGAAGGAATTAGTTGAGCTTGATCTAACTATCACTCCCGGACTGAAACTCGAAATGGAAGCGCGCGAAATCATCCGAGCGATCCAAGAAGGCCGCAAGAAAGCGGGCTTCAATGTGGAGGATCGCATCAGTCTCGGTTACATCGGCAAAGAGAATGTGTTCGAGATGTTCGGTGAAATGATTGCAAAAGAAGTTCTGGCGACAGTGGTCGAGTCCGCCGAACTCGCCGATGCCGAATACTCCGAAACGGCTGATATCGAAGGGGAATCGTTTACTCTCTCACTAAAACGCGTATGAAAGATTTTTATCTGGCGACGTTCCGTGCGGTCAGAGAATATATGTTGCCGTATCTGACGGACTTCGGTAGGTTCTCGGAAAGCCTGACGAAGCCGGTAGAGGGTGTTGAGCGCGGAAGCAACATACAGTATGCATTTGACCTGGAGGCGGATGCCATTGTGAAAGCGCACATCGAAGAGGCTGGTCTTGAGGGGAGGGTATTCTCCGAGGAGAGCGGGTTCTATACGGTCGGTACCAAGAACGAATACCGGATCGTCTTCGATCCTTTCTGCAACAGTACGCTGGCCTCGCGTGGGATGCTGGATAGTGCGTGCGGGATCACGGTGTTCTCGTGGGACTATGAAGTCCAAGCATCGGGAATCCTGGATTATCAGACGGGAGTGGTTGCCTATTTTGAGTCCGGCAAGAGCACAGAATTTTTTTCTATCGATTCGGGTGTACCCATACCTTCCCAGGGCAGCTCTACCACGAAGCAAGAAGACGCGTGGGTGGCACTCAAACTAGAGAACCAGGAAGAACGAGGCGAGCTTCAGGGTGTGGATGGGGTGTTCCGGGGCGCCAAGCGGTTGCTGGTTGGCAGCGGGCACATTTATTGGCTTCGACTTGCGTTAGGAACGATCGATGCATACCTCGTCCCTATCCGTGGGCAGAAACTCTACGAGATGTTTGCGGCGTCGGTCGCGCAGGGAGCGGGTTGCACCGTGTCCGATGTCTCGGGTGAAATATTCGATCCAGGAAAATATTTGAAAATATTCGAGGAGAATCCTGAATATCGATATTATCCGGTTGCCGCAAGGAATCAGGTTTTGCATGCAGAGCTGATTGCCAAGGGAGTAATATGAAAAAGAGATTCGGAGGTAAGGACATCCCCTTTCTCTGCCACAGTTTGTTATTTCTTGATGTTGAATACTCCGAAACGGCTGATATCGAAGGGGAATCATTTACTTTCTCATTAAAACGGGTATGACGAATGTCGAGATTGCTTATTTCGGGCTTGATCGCCTTGGGCTGTTGTGGGACAAGGTGTTGATGGAGTGTATTCAGCAAGAGGAATCCACGGTGTGGTTTTAGATTGACTCATTCCGTGCTGCGTGGTACGCTGATGCTCCGGTAACTTTACAACTCATCGAGACATCTCGTCTCAGTTTCTTTGGAGGAGGTAAACATGTTTCAATGCCATGCAATCGGGCGTTGGCTTGGAGGATTCATCCTCACCGTTCTCGCACTCATCGATGGTGTCGTGTCAGACGCTTCAGCACAGGCTGTGACCCCGTCGGTTCCATCCAGTGATATCGAATATCACGTCCGCCAGGGCGATACGCTCTCGGACATCGCTCGCCGTTTCTGTAGCGACTATCGGGTTATCGCCCGAGACAATCGCATCGCGAATCCAAATCGGATTTATGCAGGCCAGACCGTCCTGAAGTTGAAAAATGGTTGTCCCTCCAACGCTCCCTCGGTTTTAGAGAAACAGTCTGTTTCCCTGAGGGAGCTTGCTGGTAACGGCGAGGCTTCTTCAGGAAAACAATCTTTCCACTCTGAAGCCGAACCGCTTCCCCTGATCCGACTCGCTCGGAGACCTGCCCGATTCACATCCGTCGATCTCGCATTGATCGAGCGTTCCCAGGTTGCCAGTTGCCGGATGGCCGGTAATCAGAACAAACGCTGGTCTAGCCGTATCTCGGCTATTGCCGCTTGTATCCGGAGGCTCCATGGTGAGCACATCCGTCTGGCTGCGACCCAGTATGATTTGTCCGAACAGCTGATCATCGCCGTGATGATCAAGGAGTCCGAGGGCGATCCCAATGCGGTCTCCTCGTCACGCTGTCTCGGACTGATGCAGCTCTTACCGTCGACGGCTCGTGGCTATGGTATCGACCTCGCCCAAATCTTCGACCCTCGGACCAATGTATTGGCCGGGGCACGCGTACTCCATGACTACGGAGCCAGTGTGAATCTCGACCGCGCGCTCGCAGCGTACAATCTTGGGCCCGGTGCTGTGAAGCGTAGGATGAGTCATGAAGGTTTCAACCCTTCCACCTTCGACTATGTAGTCAAGGTGAAAAAAATCCTATCCCTCCTCGAGGGCTAGGTTCCGAGAGAGAGGCAACTGACCTCTCCTCGGAGAAGCCCGCCTCGATCACTCTGATCGGCGGGCTTTTACATATCTGTGTTGGCAGGAGAGAGACGTGTCACATGTTACACTTTGTTCTGTATGGAATACCGATTCACGAGTATCATGTTGCGGAAGCGCGAGGTGGGAGAGACCGATCGTTTCTATACTTTTTTCACCCGTGAACAGGGCAAGGTGACGGCGATCGCGAAGGGTGTGCGCAAAGGCGAAGCGAAACTCGCGAGCTCACTCGAAACGGCGACTCTGGCTGAGATCATGGTGGCGCGGGCGCGTGGCGTCGGCAAGATCACTGGTGCTGTGCTGGAGCAATCCTACCCGTTCCTGCATCGATCGTATGTCCTCTTGCTCGAAGCAACACGTTTTCTCACGACCGTCGATCGACTGGTGGAACCAGAGGAAAAAGACGAAGCACTCTTCAATCTTCTCAAGACCTATTTAGAGATGATCGAACAGATTGCGGTTGAAGGGAAGGTATCACATCAGGGACGATTTCTCACTGAAGTGGTGTGCTTCAAACTTTTTATCCTGCTGGGCTATCAGTTCGAACTTGGACGATGCAGCATCTCACAGGAACAGCTGAGGACGGGGGAGCGATTTTTCTTCAGTTTCGAAGCGGGTGGTGTCGTGTCGGGAGCTCATGTCCGTGAAGTGAAGGATGCACAGCCGGTATCAGAGAATGCGATTAAGGCTCTCCGACTTATCGGTACACAACCGCTTGGGCATATCCTGAAGATTGTGCTCGATGATCAGACTGAGGATGAACTCACGCGTCTCAGAGCGGGTTATGAACGTTGGATCAGAGAATAGTCTGCTTTCGCCTGCCTGGTGACTCTGATAAGATAGAGGAACATACGCTATGTCGCTTACTGAAGTTAACGAAGAACTTCATCGTCGCAGCCGTGAGGTTGAACCGGCCTTGCCGGGCGACGCTGACTTTCAGTCTAAATCGATGCTGCCGAAACCGACTGATAGGCCGATGCCTACAGTGCCTTTGGGCGAGGCATGGGGTGGGAAAGAGACACGGGAAGTGCCGGTTGCTCCTGGGATGAAGTTTTCCAATCCACTTGCCCACATGCCCCGGAAGGTATCCCTCATCCTCGGTGGCATCGCCCTGACGCTTATCGCCACCGGACTTATCTTCAAGGCGGGAGGCTGGTTGTTCACCCCTGAGAATGTCCGAGTGGAGATCGCTGGCCCAAAGCGGGCGGAGAGTAATACCCCAGTTGAATACGTGATTCGCTACGAGAATAACAATTGGGTGGATCTCGATGAGGCAGAACTTATCATTTCTTTTCCGGAGTTTTTCCGCTTTGCCTCGACGGACGGGTTTCAGATGAGCATGACACGGGCTGTATTGCCACTCGGAACGGTGAAGAAGTCAAGCCAAAACAGTGTGACGATTCGGGGATCCTTCCAATCATTGCAGGACCAGGCGGCTCTGTTCATCGTGACACTGCGGTCGGCCCCTAAGGGAGTCTCGAGTCGTATCGATACGGAAGCGCAGTACAGTGTCGCTGTAGAGAGTTCAGCGGTGATCGTGGAGCTCTCAGCACCGCAGCAAGCGGGGGACAATCAATTCGTTGATTATGTTGCGACCTATCGGAACGAGAGTCTGGAAACGCTCTCAAATCTTGAGCTCGTCATCGATTACCCTAAAGGCTTCACGTATCGTGAGGCTGATCCGGTTCCCTCGCGCGGGGAGAATGTCTGGCATATCCAGACGCTGGCACCCGGAGCATCAGCCACAGTGACGACACGTGGCTTGATCACTGGACTCCAAGGTGATGTGAAACGTGTCTCCGCGAGAGTCGGTATCCCACAGGGTGATGGTACACTCTTGTCGTATGCCGAGATTGAACGCCAGACGCGTATCGTCGCTTCGCCACTGGTTATCCTGCAAAAAGTCGGTGAGGATACGGGCGGGAAGACAGTTAAACCGGGAGAGGATATTTCATATCGGATTATTTTCCGTAATGATGGTGATGTCGGCCTTCGCGATCTCATCGTTACGGTCGATGTTGACCCGCAGTACTTCAATGTAAATAAAATCAACCTGAACGAGGGCGGCACTTACAATATCGCCAAGCAACAAATCGTTTTTCGGGCTGCTGATCGGTCGGTCTTGTCGCGACTTGAACCGGGCCAAGGTGGTGAGATCACCTTCTCGCTTCCGGTGCGAGCTGATCTCTCGACGTCCGGGAAGAGCAATATAGAAATCGAATCAATCGCCCGAATCGATAGCCCGGATGTTCCGACACCGATCGGGGCGAATAAAGTCATCGCGAGCAATCGGATTGCATTCAAAGTAAAAACCGATCCGTTTTTCGAACTTCTGGGATTTCATTTTGACGAACGTGGTAATACGGGACCAATTCCACCCGTTGTTGGACAGGAAACGACCTATACGTTGAACCTAAGGGTCGCGAGTACTTTGAATGCGATCGAGGGTGCACGGGTCGTTTTGGCGGTCCCGGGACAGGTGCGCTTTCTGAAGACATATACATCCAGCCAAGGGACAGTCATCTACAATGACCGAACAGGGGAGATATTTTGGAATATCGGGACATTGGCCCCGGGGATCAGTCGGCCAGTGACACTTGCTATTCAGATTGGCCTCACGCCTGATCCGAGTCAGGTCGGGGGAGAACCGAAACTGGTCAATTCAGCGGTCTTCACAGGCAAAGACATCTGGAGCGGTGAGATGCTACAGAGTACGATCGCCGGAAAATCGACTGCTCTCAGGGAGGACCCGAAACTCACAGGCGACCTCGATGACGGCGTGAAGCCTGCACCGTAGTGTGTTTGAACAGATCGAGCATCATGCTGAGTCAGTCACCACAAAGAACTCTTATCACTAGAAACGGCGCTGTGCAGACGCCGGTTTTCATGCCGATCGCGACCCGGGGCACGGTGAAGCATCTGACGACCGACGATTTGAAGATGCTGGGGACGGAGATCGTACTCGGCAATACCTATCATCTGTGGCTGCGGCCAGGGGACGAATTGATTGCCCGGGCTGGTGATCTGCATCATTTCATGGGCTGGGATGGGCCGATCTTGACGGACTCAGGCGGATTCCAAGTGTTCTCTCTCGGTGCTCGGGCAGCGGAACGCTTCGGAAAAAACGGCGTGAAGCTTTCTGAAGAAGGCGTGGAATTTCAGGATCCGACCAATGGGAACACGTATTTCCTCTCACCCGAAAAATCAATTGATATCCAACTCAACCTTGGGTCGGACATCATCATGGTGCTCGATGAGTGTCCACCCTATCCGTGTACCCACGATTATGCGCTCGCTTCACTCGAGCGTACGACACGCTGGGCAACTCGGGCCAAAACATACTTGGAAAAGCGCATCATCGAACTTAAGCTCGAGGATCGACGACCACTACTCTTTGGTATCGTCCAAGGGTCAGTCTATCCTGATCTCCGGGCTCAATCAGCGAATGAACTCGTGGCGATCGGCTTTGATGGGTATGCAATTGGCGGAGTGGCGGTTGGTGAGCCCCGCGAGACATTGCCGGATATCCTCGCTGCGACACTGCCACATGTGCCAGCTGACAAGCCGCGCTATCTCATGGGCCTCGGCCGACCGGAGGAAATTGTCATGGCGGTCGATGCCGGTATTGATATGTTTGACTGTGTCATCCCGACACGTGAGGGACGGCATGGGCGACTGTTTTATCGGACGGGGACACCGCTTGATACGGCGGGGAATTTCTATGCAGCGAAAAACCTCACGGCTGAAGAATTCCGCGAGGACTTCTCTCCGATTGATCCGGACAGCCCGATCCCAATGCTTCGTGAATACACCAAGGCCTATCTCCGTCACCAATTTGCGATGAATGAACCATTGGCGGGCCGGCTCGCGACATTGCACAATCTCGCCTTCTATCTTGGACTCATGCGGGAGCTTCGCGAATTGAGGCATGGATGATGTTTTGACGGCGGATACTCGGTACGGAGTCATGGGGAGGGGAATCGGTTGATAGAAGGAGGGAATGTTGGTATATTCACTGTGCTGAACTGTTTACGATTTACGGATCAAATTCACTCTTCTGTCAAGTGTACACGGAGCTTACATCATTTGGAATCTTTCCTATGCTAGAAAATCAAGACGGTTTGATGGAGAAAATCATCTCGCTCGCCAAGCGGCGCGGGTTCGTATTTCCGTCATCGGAAATCTATGGTGGTTTTGCGGCCGTGTACGACTTCGGTCCGTATGGCGTCGAGCTCGCCAAGAACATCCGCGAGGCCTGGTGGAAGGCGATGGTGTATGATCACGACAATATCGTGGGTTTGGATAGTGCGATCTTCATGCATCCACGTATTTGGGAGGCGTCCGGCCATGTCGGTGGGTTCAGTGATCCACTCGCGGAATGCAAAGAGTGCCACACCCGTGTCCGAGTCGATCATCTCCTCGAAGCGGTCGGTGTCTTTGCGGATGAGAAGATGACCGAAGCCGAAATCAATACCCTTTTTTCCGAACATAGAGACAAAGTGAAGTGTCCGAAATGCGGCAAGAGCAACTTCACTGAAGCGAAGAGCTTCAACCTCCTCGTTCAGTCGAATCTTGGGAACTTCACTGGAGACTGGACCAAGGAGCCAACGTATTTGCGTGGCGAGACCTGCCAGGGCATCTATGTGAATTTCAAAAATGTCCTTGATTCCTCGCGTGTCAAAGTACCGTTTGGTATCGCTCAGATCGGCAAAGCCTTTCGCAATGAGATCACGGCACGTCAGTTCATCTTCCGTAAGCGCGAATTCGAGCAGATGGAGATGCAGTACTTCGTCCGACCAGAAGACGCCGCGACCGTGTATGAAGAGTGGCGCAAGAAGCGGTTTGACTATTACACTGAGACGCTTGGTCTGAAAGCGGAGAACCTGCGTTGGCATGAGCACGAGAACCTGGTCTTCTATGCCAAAGCAGCATGGGACATCGAATACAATTTCCCATTCGGTTTCAAGGAGCTCGAGGGTGTGCACAATCGGAGCGATTACGACCTGACGCAGCATTCGAAGTTTTCGGGCGTTGACCTCTCGTATCTCGATCCGAAGACGAATGAGAAATATATCCCGTGGATCGTCGAGACGTCGGTTGGTGTCGAGCGGACTTTTCTCGCGGTTCTGACGGATGCCTACACCGAAGAGAAGATTTCTGACGATGATACTCGTATCGTTCTCAAGCTTCCGAAAAAACTCGCGCCGGTCCAGGTGGCAGTCTTCCCGCTTCTGAAGAACAAGCCCGAGCTCGTGGAGAAAGCGCGCGAAGTGTATAACATGCTCCGTCAGGATTTCCGCGTCGAGTTCGACGACAATGGGAACGTCGGCAAACGTTATCGCCGCCAGGACGAAATCGGCACGCCGTACTGCGTCACGATCGACTTCGATACGCTCGGCGAAAACAAGGAGCTCGAAGGGACAGTGACTGTTCGTGACCGTGACAGCATGCAACAGGAGCGGGTGAAGATTGAGGAACTGTTTGACTACCTTCGAAAGTAAATCAGCGAGATGATTATCCGAAAGCTTTTATTGATTTTGTTTGCAACTATTGCAGTTATATGGATAGGGGTCTTTCTTTTTGCTTTGAATTGTCCGAATCGTTATAACGATATCTTATCTGCGGTGAGTACAGTCTTTGCGGCCATGATTGCTTCTGCTGGAATTTTTTTTGGATTTCAATTTAAGTTAGCCTTGGAACTGCCTTTCTCGAAAGAAATATTAGATAAACAGAAGGAGTTATACGAAAAGTATATTAGTAAAATTGATGAAATCGAACGTCATCTATGGATAAACTCCAATCATGGGGATCGTGCTGGTTTTGGAGCTCTTTTGAAAGATCTAATTATACTTGGACGTGAATACAGCAAATGGCTCTCTCAAAAACAGCAAGAGGTAATTAAAAGAATAGAACGGGAGCATATTGAATTAAATGCCGAATCTCAATTAGCAGTCGCTCTTGGTGAAAGGGTTAATGAGACCAGCGAGCAGAAGCAGCAGAGGTTGCAAGTGATTGAGAGAGCGTCGGATGTGATGACACGATTGTTAGATGGGGGATACGAGAGATACAGGAATAAAATGAGAGATGTATTTCATGTTTCAAATATTGTTAGATTGCAAGAGGGTATAATTCCGGGCAATAAACTGCAAGATTAATTTTTTCGTCTATGAACTACAAGAAATACACGCTGAAGAACGGGCTGCGCATCATCCTCGCGCCGATGCAGGAGACGGAGACCGCGACGGTTATGATCATGACAGGTGTCGGGAGTCGCTATGAGACGCGCGCCGAGAATGGTCTCGCGCATTTCCTCGAGCACATGTTCTTCAAGGGGACAGCCAAGCGTCCGACGGCGGTCGATATCTCGAAAGAACTCGATGCGCTCGGTGCCGAATACAATGCCTATACCGGCAAAGACCGCACCGCCTACTACGCCAAAGTCGAGGCGCGCCACTGGGAGACAGCACTCGACATCGTCTCGGACCTGTTCCTCAATGCGAAAATCGAAGAGGAGGAAATCAAACGAGAGAAGGGGCCGGTGCTCCAGGAACTGAATATGTACGAAGACATGCCGCCGCGCCACATCAATGACCTGTGGGAGCTCCACCTCTACGGCGATACGCCGCTCGGCTGGGAAATCATCGGGACGAAAGAGAATCTCCATCGGTTCACGCGGCGGGATTTCATGAAGTACCTCGCGCGCGGCTATGTCGCAGAGAATGTCGTCGTCGGTGTCGCGGGAAAAGTGGACCCGAAGAAAGTCCTGAGTGCGATCAAGAAGCATTTCGCCGGCATCCGTACCGGCAAAAAACCGACGTTCAAGAAAGTGAAAGAGGCGCAGTCGAAGCCGGGAGTTTTCGTCCAGAACAAAAAGACTGATCAGTCGCATCTCATCATCGGCGTCCGCGCATACCCCATGAATCATCCGGATCGCTATGCGCTCGCAGTCCTGGCGACCGTCCTCGGTGGCGGCATGTCATCACGTCTCTGGCTCGCGGTGCGCGAACGGCGCGGCCTCGCGTATCGGGTGACGACGGGGGTTGAGACGTATCATGATGCCGGCTATCTCGCTACCCAGTCCGGTGTCGAGCATGAGAATCTCGAAGAGACGATTCGCGTCATCCTCGATGAATACCGGAAGATCCGTGAAGAGAAAGTCGGTGCGGATGAATTACGGAAGGCAAAGGATCATATGAAGGGCCAGATGGCGCTCGCTTTCGAGGGCTCGGACGATATCGTCGAGTACCTCATCACTCAGGAAACCATCCATGGCAAAGTGACGCTGCCGAAAGACAAAGCGAAGAAGATCGATGCGGTTACGGCCGATGACGTGCTTCGCGTCGCGCAGGATATCTTCCAGAACAAGCGTCTCAATCTCGCCGTCATCGGTCCCAAGGCTCAGCAGAAAGCACTGGAAAAAATCGTGACACTGTAAAAAGAAAGACCGTCAGGGCAGTGCCAAGCGGTCGAGAGAGAGGAACCCAATGTGTTTTATCGTCTGTGACGTAGCTGATTGACGTATCGCCAGGAAAACACGAAGGAAGTGATGAGAGCCAAACCTCCGAAGATTCCGGTGGCATCGCGATGCATCGGTGCCCAGAGTTCGGGCCAGAATAGCATCGTGACAGCAACCACTAGTGAGGCGAGTGCGAGGATCACCCCGATCCTTGAATGACGCCCATGACGCATGTTGACTCCAATGGTGTTGTGGGAGAGAACAAGCCAGAGTATAGCTGAAACCGTTTATTCAATCAATATGCCTCAGTCAATCCAAGGACACGGAACTTTGTTTGTGGTTGCGACTCCGATCGGCAATCTCGCCGATATCACGCTCCGCGCCCTCGAGACTTTGAAGTCTGTCGATTTCATTTTGGCCGAAGACACGCGCGTGACGAAGAAGCTCCTCATGAAATATGAAGTCACGACGTCAGTCTATTCAGCCCATGAACATACCGAGACAAAAAAGCTCGAAAGTTTTTTGAGCCGAATCGAAGCGGGAGAGAGTGCAGCGGTCGTCACTGATGCCGGGACACCTGGGCTGTCGGACCCAGGGAATGCGCTCGTCTCACTCGCGATCGCTCGGGGTATACTCGTTGTCCCTATTCCGGGCGTGTCGGCAGTCGCGGCACTCGTCTCGGTCGCGGGCATCGATATGCGCGAGTTCACGTTCCTCGGTTTCCCGCCGCACAAGAAAGGGCGTGAGACATTTTTCAGACGTGTTGCGGCGAGTGATATACCAGTCGTGTACTATGAGTCGCCGCATCGGCTGATGAAGAATCTCGCATTGCTTCAGTCCTATGCACCAGGGGGGAAAATCATCATCGGTCGCGAGTTGACGAAAGTGTATGAAGAAATCGTCCGGGGCAGTCTCACCGAAGGAATCGCATACTTTACCGAGCATCCGGATCGTGTGAAGGGTGAGTTTTCGGTGATTACTTATACAGAAAAAGCGTAAAAAAGTTTTGAAGCCCGAGTACGCAATGCGTATCGGGCTTCGGTTGGGGTTGGGGGTTGTTATTTCTTCGGGCCGAGGACGAAATCGGCCAACGTCGAGCCGATGTAATCACAGGGCCCGCCGACACTACAGTCCGCAGATGCGATCAACGCAACATACAGAGCGGAGGCAATTACTGCGAGGTAGGATAGAATCCCCACCTTGTGATCGTACCAAAACATCTTTATCCTTCGGTATTTCATTTCTCTTCCTCCTGTGAAAAGAACATCAAATTTCAAACCATCCCAGTATACACCATGGAGGGGGAAAAGTCAATGGTGCTATACTGAGAGGGTATAAATAAGCCGTATTTCGCCTCCAATATGCTGTTTGCGCTCACAGTCAAGGGGATTATCAGAAATGCGGCCGGAGACATCCTCGTCGTGAAGCGGAGTGAAAGGGATGACCATCTGCCGAATGTCTGGGAGACTGTGGGCGGTGGGGTCGACCATGAAGAGACACCGCAGCGAGCCCTCGAGCGGGAAGTCATGGAAGAAGCAGGTATCCGGGTCACGGTGGATGAGCCCTTCAATGTCTTCACATTTCGCAAAGACACCGGGGAATTCAAAGTCGGGATTACTTTTCTCTGTGATGCAACGGAAGAAGTGGTCACGCTCTCTGATGAACACAGTGAGTACCGCTGGATCCGGCCATCGGCGTTCCAGGATTTAGAATCTATCCCATCGCTTTACCAAGAAATCGCCGATTATGCGAAAAAATATGCCGGGAAGTGAACGTTCAAGCAACTTCTATTACGTTTACCCGCTGATGGGGATTGGTAAAGTCAGGATCTGAGCTTATGGGAGAAAAAATTTTCGTCGTGCCGAAAAATCCGAGACAGGAAATTGCTCAGGCGGAGCATCAGGAATCACTCCGCCACTTCGAAGCGAATCGAGATATCTTTGAACACTACGCGAAGGGGAGAGTCAACGTGAAACCGGCTCCGCCGGAATTGGATACATTCGCGTTCGATCTCACGACGGATGATATTTACCTCAATGCGCGGTTCTATGAGAAAAAAGGATTGTCCGATGAGAAGACAACGTACGCGACGTTACATGAGATTGAGCATTTTCTCGAGAAAAAACAACTGCTTGCCGAGGCAGACGGTGAGAGGATCTACCAGAATTATCTTGCCCGTATCGAGAGGTCGAAAGCCTACGGTGTCATGGATAACTGTATTGCGGATATCCGGGAGAATACGACCGTCGTGCGGAAGACCGACGAGGGATACGCTGCTATCGAGCGAAAGATGTACCAGGATGACCTTTTCCCGAGTACCGACCTGACAGGAGAGCCGCAACATCTGCAGCTTCCGCAGGCGATTCTCCGCGAGGCACGCGTCCCCGATGAGGTATGCCAAGTCTCTCTGGAAGTACGGGAAGCTATCGATACACTGAAGGGTACCCGTGCGAAGGATGGCACTGAACTTTTTCAGATCATGGCGGATCCACAGACGCCGATGTCGGTCCGTCTGAAACTCCAGGACAGATACATCTGGCCGAAAGTGGAGGCACTACTCAAGCAAGACCAGGAAGAACAACAAAAGAAGATGGGCGAAGAAAAGGACGAGGAATCGGATGACGATAAGAAGGAAGGGAAGCCGAAAAAGCAGCCGAAACCTCAGTCCGAACCATTCGGTAATTCGGGAAGACCGGAGGAGAAGCTGACCGGAGAAAAAATTGATCCAAACGAAATCTTCAAAGACGCCTATGCGCGCGCCGACAAGCGCGTCCCGAATGCCGTCCCGGTTGCCAAAGAGAAAGAAGCCTTCAGAAAATGGAAGGAAACGCATGGAGACCCAATGGATCGGGCGGATACCGAGTATGCAGAAAAGCTTGGCGTGAAGAAAGAGGATCTGCAGCACTATCGTTCCATCGCGGATCAGATGCAGCGGATTGTCAATCCCGAGACCAATCAAAGCGTGATTGAGGATTTGCGCGGACTCATATCCCGCATCATTGCAAAGCGGAAAAAAGAAATGTCGGCTCCGCGTTATCCGGTCGAAGAGGGGGAAGACTTGGTCGATCCGGTCGAGCTGGTGACGCGGGCGAAGGCAGGGGATTTCGAGCCCAAGGCCTGGGAGACGCATGATATCCAGGTGCAAAAAGGTAAGCGTTTCGGCATCGTGGAAATCACGCTCGTCTGTGACCGGTCGACTTCGATGGAAGGACGAAAGAAGCTGGAGCAGCAGAAAGCCGCAGTACTCTTCATGGAAGCACTTAAGGAATTTTCTGATCTTGCGAGGGAAGAATCTTCAACATTGGAAAAG
>WBZP01003146.1_pt2 | contig 15665 bp, 13 predicted proteins | sample 5204301 | NCBI WGS metagenome assembly WBZP01 (sample SAMN12412401, study PRJNA552823) | activated sludge metagenome | isolation source: activated sludge from nitrification reactor of wastewater treatment plant... | place: USA: Pennsylvania | collected 2017
CCTGGCCGCTGCCGGGGCGATCCTGGTCGGCCTGCTCGAATCCTTCTCCTCGTTCTGGGCCAGCGCCTTCAAGGAAGTCATCGTCTTCACCCTGATCATCCCGGTGCTGCTGTGGCGCTCCTTCACCTCCGGCCATGCGGAGGAGGAAGAATGAAGCGACGCCTGCCACTGCTGGCGTTCCTGGCCGCACTGGTGCTGGCCCCGCCCTTGCTGCCCGAGTTCCACATCACCCTGCTCAACTACATCGGTCTGTACGCCCTTGTCGCGCTGGGTCTGGTGCTGCTCACCGGGGTGGGGGGCCTCACCTCCTTCGGCCAGGCCGCCTTTGTCGGGCTGGGCGCCTACGCCACCGGGTATCTGAGCACCGCCCACGCCGTCTCGCCGTGGCTGACTTTATGGATCGGCCTGGCGGTGACCGCTGCCGTGGCCCTGGTGCTCGGATTCCTGACGCTGCGCCTGTCGGGCCACTACCTGCCGCTGGGGACCATTGCCTGGGGCATCAGCCTGTACTTTCTGTTCGGCAACCTGGCGTTTCTGGGCGGGCACACCGGGCTGACCGGCATCCCGGCCCTGGAGCTGGCCGGCTTAAAGCTCGACACCGGCCGGCGCTTCTATTACCTCATCTGGCTGGCCCTGCTCGGCGCCGTGCTGGCCACCCGGAACCTGCTCGATTCGCGCAAGGGGCGCGCCATCCGGGCGTTGAAGGGCGGCGGCCTGATGGCCGAGGCCATGGGCGTCGACACCGCCCGGGTGAAGATCGTCATCTTCCTGATTGCCGCCCTCTACGCCTGCCTCTCGGGCTGGCTGTATGCCCACCTGCAGCGCTTCGTGAACCCGACCCCGTTCGGGCTGCACATCGGCATCGAATACCTCTTCATGGCGGTGGTGGGCGGGGCGGCCCACGTCTGGGGCGCCCTGGTGGGCGCCGGCGTCATCACCATCCTCAAGCAATGGCTGCAGGACTGGCTGCCGAAGATCTTCGGCCAGAGCGGCAACTTCGAAGTGATCTTCTTCGGCATCCTGCTGATCCTGGTGCTGCAGCGCGCCAGGGACGGGCTGTGGCCCTGGCTGGCCCGGCTGGCGCCAACCAAACCGGGTGAGCGCACGGTGGCCGAGGCCGCCCCCCTGCCGCGACGCCCGATGCCGGCCGCCGGCACGCTGCTGCTGGAAGTGAAGAACGCCCGCAAGCAGTTTGGCGGGCTGGTGGCCAACAACGACATGAATCTCACCGTGAAGGCCGGCGAAGTGATGGCGCTGATCGGCCCCAACGGGGCGGGCAAGAGCACCATGTTCAACTGCATCTCCGGGGTCGATCCGCTGACCGCCGGACAAATCGTCTTCCTGGGCGAACGCATCGAGCATCTTCCCTCGCGCCAGATCGCCCGGCGCGGCCTGGGCCGCACCTTCCAGCACGTGCGCCTCCTGCCCACCATGAGCGTGCTGGAGAACGTCGCCCTCGGCGCCCATCTGCGGGGCAGCCGCGGGGTGCTCGCCGCCGCCCTGCACCTGGAGCGCCTCGAGGAAGCGCGCCTCCTGGCCGAAGCCAGGCGCCAGTTGGAACGCGTCGGCCTGGGCAGTCACCTCTTCGAGGAAGCCGGCAGCCTGCCGCTTGGCCAGCAGCGTATCCTGGAGATCGCCCGCGCCTTGGCTGCCGACCCCTGCCTGCTGCTCTTGGACGAGCCGGCGGCCGGGCTGCGCTACCTGGAGAAACAGGCCCTGGCCGAGCTCCTGCGCCGGCTGCGCGGCGAGGGCATGGGCATCCTCCTGGTCGAGCACGACATGGACTTCGTCATGGGCCTGGCCGACCGGGTCGTGGTGATGGAATTCGGCGAGAAGATCGCCGAGGGCCTGCCCGAGGAAGTGCAGCAGGATCCCGTCGTGCTGGAAGCCTATCTCGGGGGGGTGGAGTGATGAGCCAGCCGATACTCGAGATCCGTGATCTGTGCGTCTCCTACGGCAAGGTCGAAGCCTTGCACCACATCAATCTCAAGGTCGAGGCGGGCAGGATCGTCACCGTGATCGGCCCCAACGGCGCCGGCAAGACCACCCTGCTGTCTGCCATCATGGGCCTGCTGCCCGCGAAGGGCGAGATCGAATTCCAGGGCGAAGTGCAGCGCGCCAGTGAAGTCGAGCATCTGGTGGCCATGGGCATGACCCTGGTGCCGGAGAAGCGCGCGCTCTTCGGCGAGATGAGCGTCGAGGACAACCTGCTGCTGGGCGCCTTCCAGCGTTATCGCGCCGGCGAGCGCGACGAGGGCCGGACCATGGAGCAGGTCTTCGCCACCTTCCCGCGCCTGAAGGAGCGCAGAAGCCAGCTCGCCGGCACGCTCTCCGGCGGCGAGCGGCAGATGCTGGCGGTGGGCCGCGCCCTGATGGCCCGCCCGAAGCTGCTGATGCTCGACGAGCCGAGCCTGGGCCTGGCCCCGCTCATCGTGCGCGAGATCTTCCACATCATCGCGGATCTCAGGAAGACCGGGGTGGCCATCCTGCTGGTCGAACAGAACGCCCGCGCCGCCCTCCAGATCGCCGACACCGGCTATGTGCTGGAGACCGGCAGCGTCGCCCTCGAAGGCCAGAGCCGGACCCTCGCCGACGACCCCAGAGTCGTCGAAACGTATCTGGGATTGGGTGGCGTCAGGTACTGAAAAGCGACATGCCGCCTCATGTTCGGGTGCGCATCAGGCAAAGGGATACGGCCAGTCGTCCTCGGCATTGCTGAATAGTTCGGCGACGAGGCGGCGCAGCCACTTGTGCTTCGGGTCGTGGTGGGCGTTGCGATGCCAGTGCTGGCGGAGTTCGATGCGCGGGATCGGCAGCGGCGGTTCCATCACCTTGATGTTGGCGCCGGCCTGCGAGAAGAACAGGCCAATGGCGTGCGGCAGGGTCACCACCAGGTCGGTCTTGCCGATGATGGTCGGGATGCTCATGAAGTGCGGCGTCAGGAGGACGATGCGCCGCGCGATCTTCTTTCGTTCCAGGTATTTCTCGAAGATCTCCTGGCTGCGCCCTTCGGCCCGCACCACCGCGTGGCCCAGCGCCAGGAACTTGTCCAGCGTGAGCTTGCGGCCGCGGATCGGATGATCGGCGCGCAGCAGGCAGGAGAAGCGGTGGGTGAACAGCCGCTGCTGGAAGAAGGCGCTCGATCTGATGTCGGGATAGTAGCCGACGGCCAGGTCGACCTCGCCGCTTTCCAGCGCCTGCTCCAGCCGCGCCGGCGGCAGTGACAGCGAGCGCACCCTGGCCTGCGGCGCCAGCCGCTGCAGGCTTTCCAGGATTTTCGGCAGGAACACCATCTCGCCGACGTCCGAGAGGGCGAAGGTGAAGCGGGCCGTGGTGGTGGCCGGCTCGAAGGTGGCCTCGGACAGCACCTCGTCGGCGACCCGCGCCAGCACCTCCCGCGCGCCGGCGGCCAGGGCATGGGCCCGCGGGGTCGGCGACATGCCGCGCGCGGTGCGCACGAAGAGCGGCTCGCCGAAGGCCTGGCGCAGCCGCGCCAGGGCCGCGCTCAGCGCCGGCTGGCTCATGCCGAGGGACTGGGCGGCGCGGCCGACGCTGCCGGCGTCGTAGAGCGCGACGACCACCCGGAGCAGATTCAGATCGAATTCTTTCATCATGCAATATTACCAAAACGGATAATGCAAATCGGCACAGCGGACTTGCCGAGGCCCGGATCGATCCCGTCTAATGGCCCCACAAAAAATGCGGGCAAGCCGCGACAGGCGAGGAGGAAGCATGTTGAAAAGGGAAATCCCGGGGTGGCTGGCCGGCGCGTGCCTGCTGCTGTCGGTCGCGCTCGCGGCGCCGGCGCAGGCCAATCTGACGCTGGCCCAGATCGCCCCCATGAGCGGGCCCATCGCCGAGGAGGGCAGGGCCTACAACCTCGGAATCCGCGTTGCCATCGAGGCGCAGAACGCCCGCGGCGGCCTGCACGGCCAGAAGCTCGACCTGCGCACGCTGGACGACCAGTACAAGCCCGAACTCATGGTCGAGTTGATCCGCAAGGAGGCGGCGGGCAAGACCCTGGCCCTGCTGTTGCCGGTCGGCTCGCCGGCGATGACGCGGGCGCTCAAGGAGAAGGTGGTGGACGCGGCGCGCCTGCCGATCGTCGGGGTGATCCCCGGCGCGGAGCCGCTGCGCAGCCCGCTCAACCCCTATGTGTTTCACGTCCGCGCCGGCGATCAGGACCAGTACCGGCGCATCGTCGAGCACGCCCTGACCATCGGCATGAAGCGCGTCGCCGTGGTCTATGCCGACATCCCCTTCGGCAAGGCCGGACTGGCCGAGGTGGACAGGCTGCTCAAGGCCGCCGGCAGGGAACTGGCCATGTCGGCGGCCTTTCCGATCGGCGCCAACATCGATTTCTCGGCCGCGCTGGCGGCGCTGCAACGCTCGGCGCCGGACGTCGTCGTCCTTATCAGCCCGGGACAGCCCGCCGGCCAGTTCGTGCGCCAGTACCGGGCCGCCGGGATCGGCTCGCCGATCATGACCCTGTCTTACGGCCTGGCCGAGGCGATCTGCCGCATCGCCGGAGAGGAGATGGCGCGCGGGGTCGGCATCGCCCAGGTGTTCCCCAATGCGGCCAGCCCGACGGTGCCTATCTCGCGGCGCTTCCAGGAGGATTTTCGGCGCTTCGGCGCCGCCGACGCCTCGCCCACGCAAAGCCATTTCGAGGGCTACGTCACCACCCAGGTGCTGATCGAGGGACTGCGTCGCGCCGGCCCCGCGCCGACCCGGGAAAAGCTGGTCCTGGCGCTGGATGCCCTGAAGGATGCGGATATCGGCGGCTTCATGGTGGATTTCTCCTCCTCCCGCCATTCCGGGTCGCGCTTCGTCGACATCGGCATCATCAGCAACAACTGCAAGCTGGTCTTCTGAGCCCGGCCACGGGATGACCCATTGCGACAGGCCCGCATCGAATCGGAACGCCCATGAACGCCGCTGACCTGCTGCTCCGGGGAGAGCCTGGCGCAATTGCCATCGTCGACTCGGACGGGACGCTCGACTACGCCGCGCTGCGGCAGCGGGTCGGTCGTGCCGCCACCCTCTGGGCCGGCATGGGAGTCCGCCCGGGCGAACGCTGCATCGTCGGCCTGCCGGACGGCGCCGACTGGGTCGCCGCCTTCCTCGGCCTGATCTGGATGGGCGGGATTCCCGTCGCCATCAGCCCAAGAACCGACATCGCCCTGATCCGCGAGCTTATCGTCGACGCCGGCGCCATCGCCCTCCTGCTGGAAGACGAGACGGCGGCGGCCGTGGCGGATGCCCGCGCCCTCGGTCTCGGCGCCTGGCGGCGCCTGCTGGAAAGGACCGCCGAGGCGGTGCCGTTGCATGAGGCGCCGGCCGACGCGCCGGCCTTCTGGCTGAACTCCTCCGGAACCACCGGCAAGCCGAAGGGGATCGTGCATGCCCATCGCGCCGCCGCCCAGGCCGACGTCTTCGCCCGCGAGATCCTCGGCGCCACGCCGCGTGACCGTTTCTATTCGACTTCCAAGCTGTTCTTCGCCTATCCGCTGGCCAACGCGCTGTTCGCCGGCCTGCGTCTGGGCGCCAGCGTCGTCCTCGACGCCGAGTGGCCGAACCCGGAGCGCGTGGCGCGGCTGGTGGCGCAGCACCGGCCGACATTGTTCTTCAGCGTGCCGACGCTGTACCGCCGGCTGGTCGAGGCCAGGGTGCCCTTTGCCGGCGTGCGCCGTGCGGTTTCCGCCGGAGAGGCCTGCCCGGCGGACGTGGCGGCGGCCTGGCTGGAACGCGGCGGCGCGCCGCTGGTAAACGGCTACGGCACGACGGAAACCCTGTCTCTGGTGCTCTACCGCACCGCCGAGATGGCCGGGGCCCGACCGACGCCCCTGACGCGGCTGCGGGTCGACGACCCGAACGATGGCCGCGACGGCGCGGTGCGCCTGTGGTTCGACCACCCGGCGGTGTCCCTCGGCTATTCACGCGAAGTGACCCATGACAGCGCCCGTTTCGGAGAACACGGTTTCTCGCCCGGCGACCTGTTCCGGCCGGCCGGCCCGGAGAGCGCCGACGGCTGGAGCTTCGCCGGCCGCTGCGACCAGCTGCTGAAGGTCTTCGGCCGCTGGGTGGACACCATTGCCTTGGAACAGACGCTGGCCGCCCGGCTGCAGGGCGCGACGCGCGAGTCCTGCCTGGTGCCGCACGGCAGCGAGGCCGAGGACACGCTGTCATTGCATTTGTTCATCGTGCCGGGCGAGGGCGGCGGGGCCGCCGCCCAGGCCGCCGCGCAGCGGGCCATCGCCGACCTGCCTGCCTATCAACGGCCGGCCGGGATACACCTGATCGCCGAGCTGCCGCGCACCGAGACCGGCAAGCTGCGGCGCGGCGCGCTGAAGGGGCACGGCGTCTAGGCGGCTTGCCTGGCCGGCGCGTTCCGCGTAGCGTTGAGGCGATGAAACACACACTCAAGATCCGCATCGAATGGGGCGACTGCGATCCGGCCGCCATCACCTTTTATCCCAACTACTTCCGCTGGTTCGACCAGGGCACCTGGCGGCTGTTCGAGGCGGCCGGCTTCTATCCGGGCGACCTGATCCGCGAGCGCGGCGTGTACATCCCGCTGGTGGATGCCAGCGCGCAATTCATGCGCCCCGGCCACATGGGCGACGACCTGCTGCTGGAAAGCCAGGTCGTCGAGTGGCGCGAAAAGATGTTCCTGGTGAAGCATGTCGTCCGGCGCGGCGAGGAGGTCCTGCTGGAAGGCCAGGAGCTGCGCGCCTGGGTGGTGAAGCACCCCGACGACCCGCGCCGTTTCCAGACCCTGCCGATCCCAATAGAGATACGCGCAGCGCTTGCTTAGACGCGTACCTTTCGCCCTGCCCTAAGATGGAGCGGCCAGCGCAGCAGCTTCGAATGCGTTGGATCCGCCCAGAACGGTTGCAGACGATTGGCGAAATCCGCCAGCGGGTCGGTGCCCGTGGCTTTCATGAAGGCGCGGGTGGCCGACCAGGTGCCGAGATAGCCGAGCAGGTCGTCGCGCGTCCATGCGGTGCGGATTTCGAAGGCCGGCGCCTCGATCGGTTCGAAGGGGAAGGGCAGCGAGCGGTAGCGGTCGTCCACCATCCTGCGCTCCGGCGGCCAGTAGGGGCCGACCACGTTCTTGTAGAAATCGGTCAGCAGTTCGTCGATGCCGGCCTCGACGTCGAGCAGGGTGTAGGTCCAGACGGCGATGACGCCGCCCGGCTTGAGCACCCGCCGGGCTTCGGCGTAGAAGCGGTCCAGGTCGAACCAGTGGATGGCCTGGGCGACCGTGATCAGGTCGACGCTCGCCGTCTCAGGGAGACCGACTTCTGCCGGGGTGCAGCGGTAATCGACCCGCGGGTGCGCTTCGGCATGGTCGAGCTGGCTCTGGCTGGGGTCGGTGGCGATGACCCGGGAGAAATGGGCGGCGAGGGCGACGGCGGACTGGCCGCTGCCGGTGCCGCAGTCCCAGGCGATGTCTTGCGAAGGGGCGATGCCGGCCAGCCATTCGAACAGGGCCGGCGGGTAGTCGGGCCGATAGCGGGCGTAGTCCCCGGCCTGGGCCGAGAAGTGGTCCTTGAACGGGCGGCTCATGCCAGGGTGAAGTAGAAGCTGGCGCCCTTGTCCACTTCGCCCTCGGCCCACACCAGGCCGCCGTGGCGCTGGACGATGCGCTGGACGGTGGCCAGCCCGATGCCGGTGCCGGCGAATTCCTTGACGCCGTGCAGCCGCTGGAAGGCGCCGAACAGCTTGTCGGCGTACTTCATGTCGAAGCCGGCGCCGTCGTCGCGGACGAAGAACACCTGGCTGCTGCCGGTCTGGCGGACGCCGAATTCGACGTGGGCGGTCTCGCGCCGGGCGGTGAACTTCCAGGCGTTGGAGAGCAGGTTGAGCAGCACCACCCGCAGCAGGCGCTCGTCGGCACGGGCGCGAATGTCCGGCGCGGCCTTGAACGCCACCTTCCGCTCCGGCTCGGCGGATTGCAGCTCGCGGGCGATCGAGACGGCCAGGCGGGTGACGTCGACATCGGCCAGGTGGATCGGCTCGCGGGTGAGCTGGGCCAGATCGATCATGCCGTCGATCAGCTCGCTCATGCGCAGGGTGGCGGCGCAGATGCGGCGCAGGTATTCGTGGCCCTGCTCGTCGAGGTGCTCGCCGTAGTCCTGCTGCAGCAGGCGGGAGAAGCCGTTGATGCCGCGCAGCGGCGAGCGCAGGTCGTGGGAAACGGAATAGCTGAAGCTCTCCAGCTCGCGGATCGAGGCCTGCAGCTCGGCGGTGCGCTGGTTGACGTGGTCTTCCAGTTCGAGGTTCATCTTGCGCAGCAGGTTTTCCGCCTCGCGCCGGCGCTGGTTGTTGCGGTAGGCCTCGATCAGGACGGCGCAGGTCGCCGAGAAGGCCTGCAGGTGCCCGAGCAGCGCCTCGTCATAGCCGCCCGGGCGATTGGCCACCCCGACCATGCCGACCAGCTCGTCGCCGCGCAACAGCGGCAGGCCGAGGAAGGCGTTGAGCGCCGGGTGGCCTTCCGGCAACCCGCCGCGGCGCGGGTCATGGGCCGGGTCGTTGGCGATGACCGGCTTGCCGGTGGTGAGCACCTGGCCGAAAAGGGTGTTCGGGTTGCGGAACTCGAAGCCGCCGGAGAGGTACTTGCGGTAGAGCTGGCGCGAGGCGTCGTCCCAGGAGATGTCGGTGATGGCATAGGGCCGCAGGAAGGGGGCGCCCTGCCCGTCGCGGAAGACCTCGCCGATGAAGCCGTACTCGCTGTCGGCGATGTCGAGCAGGTGGGTGAGCAGGCGGTCGAAGGTGGGGTGAGCCTCGGCATCGGTGATGAAGTCGGTCTGCGCTTCGCTGATGGCATGGAGCATGCGGTTCTGCTCCAGCACCAGTTGCTCGATGCGCTTGCGGTCGCTGATGTCGCGGATCACGGAGAGCATGCAGGGCTCGCCGTTCAGCTCGATCACGTTGGCCGAGAACAGGCTGTCGAACAGCCGCCCGGATTTGTGGCGGAAGCGCACCTCCTGATTCACCAGCTCGCGCTGCCTGAGCAGCAGGGCGATGGTGCGCTCGCGCTGTCCCGGCTCGGGCCAGATGCCGAAGTCGGCGGCCTTCTTGCCGATGGCCTCCTCGGGCCGGTGGCCGAAGACCTTCTCGAAGGCCGGGTTGACGTCGACGTAGCGCCCGGTGGTGAGCGAGCTGAGGACGATGGCGTCGGGGCTGGCGTGGAATACCCGCGACAGTTTCTCCTCGGAGACGCGCAGCGCCGTTTCGGTCTGCCGATGCTCGCGATTGATCTGTTCAAGCAGGGTGTTGTGCGCCCACTCGAGCTCGGCCTCGTGGGTCTCGAGCTCGGCCACGCGTTTTCGCAGCGCCTCGAGCTCCGCCAAGGCGTCCGGCGGCAGTTGGGTGGATTTTTTCATGGGGAAATCAACGGCGATTCTCCCCCCATTTACGGCCCGCCTCAAGAAAAACTGAAGTCCGGCTTAGGACAAAGTTATAAAAAAAGGCGGCCGCCGGCCGCCTTTTCAAGTCAAGCACTTACTTCGGTCGTTTGTCTATGACCCGCTTGGCCTTGCCGATCGAGCGCTCGATGCTGCTCTGGGCGACGACGCGTACCTGGGTGGAGACCCCGATGTAGGACTTGATGTGGTGCTGCAGTTCCTTCGCCGCCGCCTGCTGTTCGGCGGCCGGCGCCTGGGCGAACTCCGGCTTCATCTCGACCAGCACGTCCAGTTCGTCCATGTGCTCGGGGCGGGAGACTTCCAGCACGTAGTGGGGCGCCAGCCTAGGCTGCTTGAGGATCATTTCCTCGATCTGCGAGGGGAAGACGTTCACGCCGCGGATGATGAGCATGTCGTCGGAGCGGCCGGTGATCTTGTCCATGCGGCGGAAGCTGCGCGCGGTGGGCGCCAGCAGGCGGGTCAGGTCGCGGGTGCGGTAGCGGATGATCGGCAGCGCCTCCTTGGTCAGCGAGGTGAACACCAGTTCGCCGCTGGCGCCGTCGGGCTGCACCTCGCCGCTCACCGGGTCGATGATCTCCGGGTAGAAAAAGTCCTCCCAGATCACCAGGCCGTCCTTGGTCTCGATGCACTCGCAGGCGACGCCGGGGCCCATGACTTCGGAGAGGCCATAGATGTCGACCGCATCGATGCTCATGCGCTTCTCGATTTCCGTACGCATCTGGTTGGTCCACGGCTCGGCGCCGAAGATGCCGATCTGCAGCGAGCACTTGGCCGGATCATGGCCCTGGCGCTCGAACTCGTCGGCGATGGCCAGGCTGTAGGAAGGCGTGACCATGATGATGTCCGGCTTGAAGTCGACGATCAGCTGCACCTGCTTCTCGGTCTGGCCGCCGGACATCGGGATCACCGTGCAGCCGAGGCGCTCGGCGCCGTAATGGGCGCCGAGTCCGCCGGTGAACAGGCCGTAGCCGTAGGCGACATGGACGATGTCGCCGGGCCGGCCGCCCGAGGCGCGGATCGAACGCGCCATCAGATCGGACCAGACGTCGATGTCCTTCTGCGTGTAGCCGACCACCGTCGGCTTGCCGGTGGTGCCGCTGGAAGCGTGGATGCGCACCACCTGCTCGCGCGGCACGGCGAACATGTTGAAGGGGTAGTTCTCGCGCAGGTCCTGCTTGGTGGTGAACGGAAACTTCGCCAGGTCCGAGAGCTGCTTCAGATCCTCTGGCTTCACGCCGGCGGCGTCGAACTTCTTGCGGTAGTGCGGCACGTTGTCATAGGCGTGCTTGAGCGACCATTTCAGGCGCTGCAATTGCACGGCGGCGACTTCGTCGCGGCTGGCTTTCTCGATCGGCTCCAGGTCGCCGGGCTTGGGTGTCTTGACTGGCATGGTGATCTCCTCCTTGTTCTCTCCCCTTCAGACTCGTTCGATGACCAGGGCGATGCCCTGGCCGACGCCGATGCACATGGTGCACAGGGCGTAGCGGCCGCCCGTGCGCTGCAGCTGGTACGAGGCCGTCGTCACCAGGCGCGCTCCGCTCATGCCGAGCGGGTGGCCCAGGGCAATGGCGCCGCCGTTCGGATTCACCTGCGGCGCGTCGTCGGGCAGGCCGAGGTCGCGGGTGACCGCCAGGGCCTGGGCGGCGAAGGCCTCGTTCAATTCGATGAGGTCAATTTGCGCCAGCTTGAGGCCGAGGCGATCGAGCAGCTTGCGTGTCGCCGGCGCCGGGCCGATGCCCATGATGCGCGGCGCGACGCCGGCCGTGGCCAGGCCGAGGATGCGCGCGCGCGGCGTCAGGTTGTGGCGCCTGACTGCCGCCTCCGAGGCGAGCAGCAGGGCGCAGGCGCCATCGTTGACGCCCGAGGCGTTGCCGGCGGTCACCGTGCCGTCCTCGCGCACGATGGGCTTCAGCTTGGCCAGGCTTTCCAGGCTGGTGTCGGCGCGCGGATGTTCATCCATGGCGACGATCTTCGGTTCGCCCTTCTTCTGGGCGATCTCGACCGGCACGATCTCATCATTGAAGCGGCCGGCGGCCTGGGCCGCCACGGCGCGCTGCTGGCTGCGCAAGGCGAAGGCATCCTGGTCGATGCGGGAAATCTTCAGCTCGTCGGCGAGGTTCTCGGCGGTATCGGGCATGGCGTCGGTGCCGTGGAGCTTCTTCATCAACGGGTTGACGAAGCGCCAGCCGATGGTGGTGTCGAAAATCTGCGCGTTGCGCGAGAAGGCCGCATCAGCCTTGCCCATGACGAAGGGCGCGCGGGTCATGCTCTCGACGCCGCCGGCGATCATCAGCTCGGTGTCGCCGGCGCGGATAGCGCGCGCGGCGCTGCCGACGGCGTCCATGCCTGAACCGCACAGGCGGTTGATGGTGGCGCCGGGCACCGCCTGCGGCAGGCCGGCGAGCAGCAGGGCCATGCGGGCGACGTTGCGGTTGTCCTCGCCGGCCTGGTTGGCGCAGCCGTAGAGGACGTCGTCCACGGCGCTCCAGTCGAGCTGCGGGTGGCGCTGCATCAGCGCCTTGAGGGGCAGGGCGGCGAGGTCGTCGGCGCGGATGGCGGCGAGCGCGCCGCCGTAGCGGCCGATGGGCGTGCGCACGGCATCGCAGATGAAGGCTTCCTTCAAGTCATTCTCCTTGTGTCTTGACCAGCTCGCCCTGGATGCGGTGCGACTTGCCGCGGAAAACGGCGACCCGCTTGCCGTCCTGGTTGGTCACGTCGATGTCGTAGATGCCGCTGCGGCCGGCCAGCGCGCGTTCCTCGGCTATCGCACTGAGCACCTCGCCGACACGGGCCGGGGCGAGGAACTCGATGCTGCAGCCGGAAGCCACGGCATTGTGATTGTGGCTGTTGCAGGAATAGGCGAAGGCCGAGTCGGCCAGGGTGAAGATGAAGCCGCCATGGCACATGCCGTGGCCGTTCACCATGTCTTCGGTGATCCGCAGCGACATGCGGGCGAAGCCCGGCCGGATCTCGTCGAGGCTGATGTCCAGGAACTGCGAGGTGCGGTCGTGCCGGTACATCTCGCGGCCGACGGCTTCGGCCAGGGCCTGGGGATTCTTATGCGCGGTCATGGATGAAGTTTACTTCCCCTTGAAGGCCGGCGGGCGCTTCTCCATGAAGGCCAGGACGCCCTCGCGGTAGTCCTCGCTGCGGCCGAGCGCGCGCTGGGTGTCGCGTTCGAGGTCGAGCTGCTGCTCCAGGCTGTTCCCGGCCGAAGCGTAAACCGCGCGCTTGATGGCGGCGAAGGCGAGCGGCGGACCTTCGGCAAAGCGGGCGGCAAGCGCCTCCGCCTCGGGCAGGAGCCGGTCGTCATCGACACACTTCCAGATCAGCCCCCAGGCTTCGGCCTGCTCGGCGCCGAGCCTGTCGCCAGTCAGCGCCAGTCCCAGGGCCCGGGCCGTGCCGGCCAGCCGGGGCAGGAAATAGGATCCGCCGCAGTCCTGGGCCAGGCCAAGCTTGCAGAAAGCCTGGATGAAGACCGCGGAGCGGGCGGCCAGGACGATGTCGCAGGCCAGCGCGAGGTTGGCGCCGGCGCCGGCGGCCGGGCCGTTGACCGCGGCGATCACTGGCAGGGGCAGGCTGCGCAGTCCGAGCACCAGCGGCTTGTAGAAACTGTCGATGGATTCGCCCAGATCGGGGGGTGGCGCGTCCGGCCCCGTCACCCGCTCGGCCAGATCCTGCCCGGTGCAGAATGCCCGGCCGCTGCCGGTGAGGATCAGGGTATGGGCCCCGCGCTCGGCCACCGTGGCCACGGCGGCCAGAAGCTCGGCACGCATGGCGGCATCGATGCTGTTCAGCCGCTCGGGCCGATTCAGCGTCAGACGGGCAATGCCGTTGCGCCATTCCTCCAGTACGGGATTCATAAGCGGTTGATGTGATACAAAATACTGGAACAGTAAAAATGTATGTATCGTTTTACAAGCCTGGCGCCATGCTACATAATTCAGCTGTGACGCACAACATGCAACATTATTCCTTATGGTGAAGGTCTATTCGATCGAGGGCGTAACCCCGGTGGTGCACCCGGACAGCTATGTCCATCCCTCGGCGGTGATCATCGGCGACGTGGTCATCGGGCCAGACTGCTACATCGGGCCGAATGCCTGCCTGCGCGGCGATTTCGGCCGCATCCTCATCGAGCGCGGCGTGAACGTGCAGGACTGTTGCGTCGTCCATGGCTTCCCGGAGCGCGACACGGTGGTCGAGGAGAACGGCCACATCGGCCATGGCGCGGTGCTGCATTGCTGCCGCATTGGCCGCAACGCCCTGGTCGGCATGAACGCCGTGGTGATGGACAAGGCCGAAGTGGGCGAGGCATCGATCGTGGCGGCGATGGCCTTCGTCAAGGCCGGCACGCAGGTGCCGCCGCGAAGCCTGGTGGCCGGCATCCCCGCCCGGGTGATGCGCGTCCTGACGGAACAGGAAATGGCCTGGAAGACGGAAGGCACGCTGCTCTACCAGGACCTGGCCCGTCGCTCCATGGCCACCATGGCCGAGACCGAGGCCCTGACCGAGGTCGAGGTTGGCCGCAAGCGCATCGTCCTGCCGGACATCAAGCCGCTGATCGAGGCCAAGGCGGAGTGGGCCGACGCGGTCGGCGACCTCCCCGAAGAATAGCCGCCGAATCGTCGCTCTGACGCCTGTTTTCCCTCTGAAGAAGGGTCATAATGTGATATTATGACGAGCTCGATGAAACCTATGGCATTTCACTGCAAACGCCCCGTCCGACGGTGCGCGGTTCGGCCCCTTCTTCAGCATCAACCAGCAAGGAAACAGCATGAAAATCCATGAATACCAGGGCAAGGAGATCCTGAGGAAATTCGGGGTCGCCACGCCGCGCGGCAAGGCCTGCTTTTCCGTCGACGAGGCGGCCAGGGCGGCCGAGGAACTCGGCGGCAAGGTTTGGGTGGTCAAGGCGCAGATCCACGCCGGCGGCCGCGGCAAGGGTGGCGGCGTCAAGGTGGCGAAGTCGATGGACGAGGTTCGCCAGCACGCCGGCCAGATCCTCGGCATGCAGCTGAAGACGCACCAGACCGGGCCGGAGGGCCAGAAGGTGCGCCGCCTGCTGGTCGAGGAAGGCGCCGACATCAAGAAGGAGCTCTACCTCGGCATGGTGGTGGACCGCGTCACCCAGAAGGTCTGCCTGATGGCCTCCAGCGAAGGCGGCATGGACATCGAGGAAGTCGCCGCGCATACCCCGGAAAAAATCCACAAGGTGTTCGTCGATCCGGCCAAGGGCCTGACCGATGCCGAGGCCGACGATGTCGCCCGCAAGATCGGCGTGCCCGACGCCTCCGTGGCGCAGGCGCGCAGCGTGCTGCAGGGCCTTTACAAGGCCTTCTGGGAAACCGACGCCAGCCTGGCCGAGATCAACCCGCTGATCCTCACCGGCGACGGCCGGGTCGTGGCGCTCGACGCCAAGATGAACTTCGATTCGAACGCCTTGTTCCGTCACGAGGACATCGTCGCCATGCGCGACCTCGACGAGGAGGATCCGGCCGAGATCGAGGCTTCCAAGTTCGACCTCTCCTACATTTCGCTGGACGGCAACATCGGTTGCCTGGTGAACGGCGCCGGCCTGGCCATGGCCACCATGGACACCATCAAGCTGTTCGGCGCCGAGCCGGCCAACTTCCTCGACGTCGGCGGCGGGGCCACCACCGAGAAGGTCACCGAGGCCTTCAAGCTGATGCTGGCCAACCCGAAGGTCAAGGGCATCCTGGTGAACATCTTCGGCGGCATCATGAAGTGCGACACCATCGCCACCGGCGTGGTGGCGGCAGCCAAGGAGGTGCATCTCTCCGTGCCGCTGGTGGTGCGCATGCGCGGCACCAACGAGGACATCGGCAAGCAGATCCTCAAGGATTCCGGCCTGCCCATCATTTCCGCCAGCGACATGGCCGATGCGGCGCAGAAGATCGTCGCCGCGGTTTCCGGCAAGTAAGGAAGGAGCGTCGTCCGCCGGGCCGCCCCAAGGACGACGCAGTCAGCAACATGGAGCCGCGCAGCGGCGAACAATCGTCACTCCCTTCCTCGGGAAGGGAGAGGAGGGAAGGTAGTCTATGAGCATTCTGATCAACAAGAACACCCGCGTCGTCACGCAGGGCATCACCGGCAAGACCGGCCAATTCCACACCAAGATGAGCAGGGAGTACGCCAACGGCGCCAACTGCTACGTCGCCGGCGTGAATCCGAAGAAAGCCGGCGAGTCCTACGAGGGCATTCCCATCT
>WBZP01001053.1_pt2 | contig 15662 bp, 15 predicted proteins | sample 5204301 | NCBI WGS metagenome assembly WBZP01 (sample SAMN12412401, study PRJNA552823) | activated sludge metagenome | isolation source: activated sludge from nitrification reactor of wastewater treatment plant... | place: USA: Pennsylvania | collected 2017
CGACTGGAAAATGATTACCACTAACGGTAACAATTACCTGAAATCGACAAACCAGACGTACCTGAACGGATTGCCTGCTTCCAGCCAGGCACTTGACCAGTTGAGGGAAAATGACAAGGAAACGAATAACCTGTCGGCTAAACTGGTGTATACCGAACCATTAAGTAAGAAGTACAGTATGGAAATTGGTTATGAATTCACGTACAATGCAGGCAACAACAACCAGGTAACATACAGCTACTCTCCTGCCACAGGAAAATATGATGCAACGGTAGATTCCCTGACCAATGACTTCAACCAGCTTATAACAATACATAAGCCTTCAGTAAAACTTAATTATACCTTTAAGAAAGTAAAAGCCACTATCGGTTCCGGTTTCGGGCTTACTCATTTTGACCTGGTTGACAATACCATTGGAAATGACTATATCAGGAATTTCACCAATTTTTTCCCGAGTGCTTCTTTAAATTACACCTATAAGCAAAACCATAATTTCCGCATCAATTACAATGGTTCCACCAAACAACCAAGTATCAGCCAGTTGCAGCCACTCACCAACAATACCGATTATTTTAACCAGTATATAGGCAACCCAGACCTTAAACCGTCTTTCAATAACAATATCAACATATCACATAACACTTACAATTTCCTGAAAGACCGGTGGACATACCAATCAGTCAATTTCAACCAAACCAGCAATGCGATCACCAATAACCGCATCATAAACACAGATTCAGCAAAAACAATCACGCAACCTATTAATACCAACGGGAATTTTTCATTCAATGTTTGGGCCGGTGGCGGTTTCAGGATAAAAAAGATTGACACCCGTTTCAATATTAACCCCAATATTAACTTTTCGAGGTTTGCAGATGTTATTAATTACAAAACCAGTTATGCAAACAACCTGAGTACGGGCGTTGGCATCTATATTTCAAAATCGAAGGATAAGAAATATGATATCAGCCTGAGCAATGATTTCAATTATAATACCAATAAGACATCACAGGCTAACAGCACGATAAAATATTACACCAATACATTTTCGGCCGATGTAACCATCTATTTCAAAAAAGTTTGGTCTATCAGTACCGATTACCAGTATTACGCACGCCAGAAAACGCCCCAGTTCAGCAACAGCCTGAATAACCAGTTGTGGAATGCCCGATTCCAGAAAACCTTCCGGAACAATGAATTTACAGCATTCATCAGGGTTAGAGACATACTAAACCAGAACATTGGCATTGAACGTAATTTTTACAGCAACACCTTGTCGGAAGAAAGAAATGACAGGTTAAAGCGTTACTGGCTTGTAGGCTTTACCTGGGATTTTAAAAACAAGGGTTCAAAAACGAACTAAGCATCATTTAAAAAGCAAGTATTTCTTATGAAATTAATGACTTCCCTTTTCATCACATTCCTGCTGATCATACAAGTTTCCATTGCACAACAGCTTTTCATCAGCAAGGCATCCGTAGAATATGAAGTGAAAGTGAATATAAAAAAAACAATGGGCAATAATTCCTGGGCAGAAATGATGAAGGAAAACATGCCTGCTTTCAAAACAGGTTATTTCAGGTTAACATTTTCAGATAACAAGAGCATATACAAATTTGACCACTGGGATGAAGTGAAAGTACCAGAATGGATGCGCAAGAGCGATGAGGAGAATGTATGGTATGTTGACCATAACAACAGGAAGTTAAATATGCAGAAGAATATATATGGTTCCAATTTCAATGTGGAGGATTCAATCCCGGTTATCGAATGGCGTTTAACCAATGAAAACAGGGTGATTGCCGGGTTCAACTGCCGAAAGGCAGTGGGAAAGATCATGGACAGTGTATATGTATTCGCCTTTTATACGGATGAAATCATGATTTCAGGCGGACCTTGTTCCATAAACGGATTACCCGGCCTGGTTTTAGGGTTAACCATTCCCAGGATGTATGCTTCCTGGATAGCTACCAAAGTGATGGTGAATGATGTGAATGTTAGCCTGATAAAACCGGTAACGGCTAAAAAATATTACAGCCATGCAACGCTTAAAAGCACGTTGAAGGAAAGGACGAAAGAATGGGTGAATGAAGACGACTTGGACTCCAAGCAATGGATAGACCAGTTATACTGGAATACCTTATTGTAGTTGGTAAATGTATATCTATTTTCCAGGTGCTACATAATGGTTCTTTAGCCTCTATCCTTCTCTTTGATGTAGCTGGTATGCTTTAACGTTTGATACATATTGACCTCACATAAAGAGCACAAATGACTATCCATAAAAGTACAGCTCCTTCAATAATACGCTGATACATCCCTGCCACTTTTGAATTCATATCTGATGAAAAGATTGCAACGAACAGGATAGCCGTTAACCCGCAAACAATACCCATGATTGAAACATAGTTTGCATTTACCCATTTCCTGGCCGCAATCCCCAGAACCAGTACACTCAACGGAACTATGAGATAAGTTAATAGTCCGGTAAGGTTATGAATTAATTGAGACAGGCTTGGGTCTACCATTTCCTTATTACAATCTTTATCACAGGGGAACAGGCTTACAATTATTGTTGCAACCCCATAAAAAATCCCTAACCCCATGAAACCAAATTTTGAATATGCAGTTGGCGGCAATGCCTTAAAAGCATAATATGCAAATGCTGCAAAGCAGAACCCACTTGGCAAAAAACCAAAAAACCTAAGCTGAAAACCATAAGGAGTACCCATAGCATATGACTCACTGATGAGTTGGGAAATATGGCTATATCCTGCAACTTGTATACCACCCAGGATAGTTGATGCAGTAAATATGAAAACACCCAGTAAGCCATACCGGGAAGCTTTAATGGCAGGCATATTTTTGCTTATGTATTACTGAAAAAAATCTGTTTACCGTTGAAAGAAATGATCATAGCCGGAACAGTGATAAAGGTGAAAAAGGCTTTAGTTTTCAAATTACTGCCTTCCGTAAAACTGAATCCCATCCACCATCATACTATTTCAAACCCATCAGGTACGATGGCACCTTTCTTTATAACAACAATACCGTCTTTTATAGCATACAGCGAATGGTCAAAATCGGGCAGGTGCGAACCGCCCTGTATGTTCACATTGTTTCCTATTCGGCAATCCTTGTCAACGATTACATTCTTCAGGTTGCAATTATCACCTATCCCTACCCGTGGTATCCCTTTTGCATAATTGTAAGCTATCTCTTCAATGGTTTCATAGAAATCGTTGCCCATTATATAGCAACTGGTAATATGGCTGCCCAGGCCAATGCGGCTCCGGATGCCAATAACACTGTTTGCAATGCTGGAAGCGTGTATGATACATCCTTCAGCCATGATCGTCTGCAACAGGGTTGTACCGCTTATCTTGGCCGGCGGAAGCATACGTGCCCGGGAATAAACCATCTTCTTGTTATCAAACAGGTTGAATGGCGGTAATTCCAGGGTTAGCGCCAGGTTAGCTTCAAAGAAAGAATATATATTCCCGATATCTGTCCAATACCCTTCATACTGGAAGCTCACCACTTTATACTTGCTGATGGCATCCGGTATGATTTCTTTCCCGAAATCGGTAGCGTCTTTCTTTTCAGCCTGCAGGATATCGAACAGCAATTTCCGGTTGAAGATGTAAATGCCCATAGAAGCCAGGTAATTCCTGCCCTGTTGCTGCATATCATCTCCCGTATTGCTTATCCAGTTGGGCAATAACTCCTTCGCCGGTTTTTCAATGAAAGAACTGATGCAATTGGTACCATTCACTTTAAGTATACCAAATTCAGTTGCTTCGCGTTCGGAAACCGGAATGGTGGCAATGGAAATATCAGCGCCGGATTCAATATGGTTGTTCAGCATATCGCCAAAATCCATCTGGTAAAGCTGATCACCGCTTAATATGAGTACATATTCAAAATCATTCTTGTCAATATGTTTCAGTGATTGCCTGACCGCATCGGCTGTACCCTGGAACCATCCCGGGCTGTCGGGCGTCTGTTCAGCCGCCAGTATATCTACAAACCCGCTGCTGAAACCGCTGAACTGGTAAGTATTCTTAATATGCTTATTCAGCGAAGCCGAATTATACTGCGTTAATACAAACATCCTGTTGATACTGCTGTTAATACAATTAGAGATCGGGATATCAACCAACCTGTACTTGCCTGCAATGGGTACGGCCGGTTTGCTCCGCGACGCGGTTAATGGGTAAAGCCTGCTGCCTGCACCGCCACCCAGTATAACTGAAACAACCTTTTTGCTAATCATAAAATATTATTTATCCTTTTTAATAAATCGATTCATATAGTTCAATATACTTCTTTGCACTTGATTCCCAACTGCTGTTCACCTTCATCATCCTTTCACGTACTTCCTTCAGTTTTTCCTTATCCTCGTATAGTTCGGTTGCCCGGTTGATGGAATACACGATATCATCAATACTTGCATTATTGAAACAGATGCCATAGCCGCCTGCTTCACCAAAATCTATCACTGTATCCCTGAGGCCCCCTGTTCTGCGTACAACCGGTACCGTTCCATACCGCATGGCATATAACTGGTTAAGGCCGCAAGGTTCTACCCGGCTCGGCATCAGGATGAAATCGCCGCCTGCGTACATCTGGTGGCTCAGCTTCTCATTATAATCAATCTGCGTGTTATAATAACCTACCCAATGGCTTTGCAAAGCTTTCAACTCGTTTTCCACTGAAGTTTCGCCGCTTCCCAGGATCAGGCAACTGAATTTACGATTCAGGTCGTGGAAACTGCGTGAAATGGAAGCAGGCAGCAGGTCGGCTGCTTTTTCCTGCACCAGCCGGCCAATGAAGATGATCAAAGGTAGGTTTACATCAAAATTAAACTGTTTGCAAAGCGCTTCCTTATTAAGTTTTTTCCCTTCTTCATAATCCTTCAGGCTGAAATTATCCAGAATATAAGTATCCTTTTCCGGGTCCCATACACTATAATCGATGCCATTGATGATGCCGCTGCATTTTCCCCTTTCATAATTAAACAGGCTTTCCAGGCCATTTGCTTCATCCATCAGTTCCTGCATATATCCCGGGCTAACAGTGTTTACCCTATCGGCACATTTAATACCGCAAGCCAGCGGATTTACGGTATTGTCCCAGTCGAGCAAGCCCCATTTCCATGTATCCCATACCGGTAGATAGGTTGCCTTTTCCCAGCCCATCCAACCCTGGTATTGTGCATTATGAATGGTGAGTACCGTACGTATACCCGAAAGTTTTACATACCCGAAACAATTACGCATCATGAACGGTATAAGCGCAGCATGGTGATCATGTACATGAACGATATCCGGCTTATGCTCCCAGGAGTTCATCCATTCAAGAACCGAAATCTGGAATGCAGTAAACCTTTCCACATCATCATTGTAACTATAAATCTTTTCCCTGTCTAACAGCCCGTAAATATCAATACAATACAAATCAAAACCCAGTTTGTTCGTTTTTTCCTTTATCACCGTAAAATCATAGAAGAAATTACCCATAGGGAAACTTCCTTTATGAACGGTTTCCCATTCGTTATCATACAGGAATTTGGTGCGGTGCATCGGCATCACCACTTTGGCAATATGGCCAAGTTTATGCTGGTATTTGGGCAGGGCACCCGTAACATCGGCAAGTCCGCCAGCTTTAGCCATGGGATAACATTCAGCACTTACATGTATTATTTCCATCCTGGTGATTTATAATTTAATTCCAATTTAAACAGTTTATTCGCAAGAACAAGGAGTGAACAAAAATTAAGGGCGTGATATAGTTGGTCATTCATAGCTGATGGTTTATAGTTGTTAGCATATATCTCCTATCTCCTTTCTCCTATCTCCAATCTTCTATCTCCAACCCCCTAAATTTAAAAACTAATTTTATACTCATCAAAATTCTTATTATTTTCATCGTTCAAACCAACTTTTATGGCTTTAGCACAAGAAATGAACGCAGGTAATACAAAAACCGCTTCCATACCCACTAATTACGGGGCTTTGGGTACACTGGTAACCGTTTTCTTTTTCTGGGGATTCATAGCGGCAGGAAACAGTGTATTCATCCCATTTTGCAAGCATTATTTCAACCTCGACCAGTTTCAGAGCCAGTTGATTGATTTTGCATTTTATACCGCTTATTACATAGGTGCATTGGGGTTATTTGCCTATGGTGCATTTGGTGGCAAAGACCTTGTTGGAAAATGGGGATTCAAAAAAAGTATCGTTTATGGGTTACTGTTTTCTGCATTAGGCGCTGCGGCCATGATTGTGGCTGTAAATGCCAATACTTTTCCGGGCATGCTATTTGGTCTCTTTATTGTTGCCCTTGGATTTTCTTTACAGCAAACAGCGGCACAACCTTTTGCTATTGCGCTGGGTGACCCGGCTACCGGCACCAGCCGTGTAAACCTGGGTGGCGGTATCAATTCTTTTGGTACTACAATCGGCCCGATTGTGGTGGCCATTGCCCTTTTTGGATCAACGGCTGCCATTACAGATGAACAGATAGCTGCGCTGAGCCTTAGCAAAGTAATCATTTTGTACAGTTGTGTAGGCGCCTTATTCATCGGGGCGGCTGCATTATTTTACTTTTCCAAAAAAGTGCCTTCAGGCATTATGATAGAAAAAACGGAGAAAGCAAACAAGGCATTATATAGTTTGCTCATCATGTCGGGTTTACTCATCATCATGTTCGTACCTGTTTTCAGCAGCTACAAAACTGACCTTAGTAATGCAGGAGATGCAGAAAGGCATGCAATGGAAGCTTACCGTTTAAAATGGCTGCTTGGCGCATTGGCGATTGTGGTAGTTGGTTTACTTGGCGCAAACATGAGTGCAAAAAGCAAACCGGAGGGCTGGGGAGCAATGAAATACCCGCAACTGGTGCTTGGCATGCTGGCCATCTTTGTTTATGTAGGTGTGGAAGTAGCCATAGGAAGCAACCTGAGTGAACTGATGAAACAGGAAGATTTTGGCGGGTTCCAGTCATCGGAAGCCGCTCCCTATATTTCCATGTATTGGGGAAGCCTCATGATTGGAAGATGGGCTGGTGCCGTTTCTGCTTTCAACCTTTCAAAAAATACACGATTATTACTTCAAATCATTGTACCGCTGATTGCTTTTGGAATTATCATTGGGGTAAACACAGTGGCTCAATATGATATGAAACCACTGTATTATTACATCGTTTGTGTATTGATCCAGATTGCAGCTTTTTACCTGAGCAACAACAAACCTGCACGCACTTTACTCATTTTTGGTGTTTTAGGAATGGCAGCTATGGTAATAGGCACCCAAACATCAGGCAGGGTTGCTATTTATGCATTGCTGAGCGGCGGGCTCTTTTGCTCTATCATGTGGCCGTCAATTTTTGCCCTGTCTATTGCAGGTTTGGGTAAATATACCACACAAGGATCTGCTTTCCTTATCATGATGATATTGGGAGGCGGCATCATACCACCCATACAGGGAAAACTGGCGGATGTTATTGGCATTCATCAATCGTACTGGGTACCGGTGATTTGTTTCGCCTATCTGGCTTTTTTTGCAGTAGCCGTAAAGGGCATCCTTAAAAACCAGGGAATAGATTATGATACGGCTGAAGCTGCTGCCGGACATTGATTCATTAAATACCAGCTATTAACTTATGAAAGATAAATATGCAATCGGCATTGATGTTGGCGGAACAACTACCAAGTTTGGCGTTGTTACCAATGATGGTAAGATCCTGGAACAGGACCGTATACCAACCAATGAACACGACACGGTAGAAGATTTCATTGAAGACCTGCATGAGAAACTCATGCCGATGATTCAAAGGGTTGGCGGAACCGATAAATTTGTCGGTATTGGTATGGGCGCGCCCAACGGCAATATCTATTCCGGCACCATAGAATACGCTCCAAACCTCAAGTGGAAAGGCATTATTCCAATAGCATCCCTGATAGAGAAAAAATTCGGGCTTAAGACAAAACTCACCAATGATGCCAATGCGGCCGCAGTGGGTGAAATGATGTATGGCGCCTGCAAGAACATGAAGCATTTTATCACCATCACACTGGGTACCGGTGTTGGAAGCGGGATCATCATTGACGGAAAGATCGTTGTTGGCCACGACGGGTTTGCCGGTGAACTGGGGCATACCACCATCAGGCCCGGTGGAAGGCTTCATAAAGGTACCGGTTTACGGGGAACACTGGAAGCCTATGCTTCGGCTACGGGTGTACGTGATACCGCTATCGAATTACTCACTACCCATCCTGAAGAACCAAGCCTGCTCAGGAACTACAGCCTAAACGAACTTACCAGCGAATCTGTTTATGAATGTGCCATGCAGGGCGACAGTGTAGCCAACGAGATTTTTGAATTCACCGGTCAGATACTTGGCGAATCGCTGGCCAATTTCATTATGTTCTCTTCACCGGCCGCCATCGTATTGTTTGGCGGGTTAACCAAGGCAGGGAACCTGTTACTCAACCCCACCAGAAAGCATATGGAAGCGAACCTGCTACCCATTTTTAAGAATAAGGTTAAACTCATCTTCAGCGAATTGAAAGAATCTGATGCCGCCATTTTAGGAGCCAGTGCACTTATATGGGAGCAATAAAAAAAATAAGAAAAAAAATCCATCATATTTTAGTGATGGATTTTTTTTGCCCGAAAAGGCCTGGCATTAATGGTAGATTACAATCCGTTATGCCAGTTCATCTGCGTCTGGCTATACTCATTGCCGCTTCCATTGGTTGTTCTTATAATTTATATCAGGAAATTTTTTACCCGGGTCTATTACAACCAATTTTAATTTCTGTTTACCGGGTATCAGTACTTTAAATACAGCTGTATTATTCCATATTTCAACCGGCAGATTTATCTCCGCTTCCTCACCAGATTCAGTAACATATTTCAGGATTACCGGCATGGCCATCCGGTTCAGGTTTGCGATGGAAACAATGGAACCATTCATGTTTGCTGAATTTTCATAGGTTACATCTGTTATTGCCTGGTCAAGCAGATAATTTTCCATAAACCAACCCCGCCAAAACCAGGACAGGTCTTCACCGGCAGCATTTTCCATCGTCCTGAAAAAATCCCATGGCGATGGGTGCTTATAGGCCCACCGGCTGATATATGTACGAAAGGCAAAATCAAACCTGCTTTCTCCCAGTATATGGTCACGCAGCAGTTCCAGCCCGTATCCCGGTTTAAAATATAAGGATGCACCAATATTTGCTTCCTGCAAAGCATCCGGTGCCAGCATGATCTTTTCAGCAGTTTCACCAAACAGGTATGGCATCAGCAGTTGCCTGTCTATCGCTGCATGTTTATATTCTCCGTTATTAAAATCCTTCAGTGCTATCGAATTCATGAAAGTATTGAACCCTTCATCCATCCAACCGTATTTACGTTCATTGCTGCCAACAATCATCGGAAACCAGGTATGTCCGAATTCATGGTCTGTTACCGAAAATAACTGGTCTTCTTTTGCATTCGCCCCGCAGAAAACGATTCCGGGATATTCCATCCCTCCTATATTGCCGGCCACATTTACAGCTACCGGGTACGGGTAACTGAACCAGCGCCTGCTGTAATTTTCTATACTATATTTGGTATATTCGGTAGACCGGCCCCAGGATTCTTTGCCGGAACTTTCTGCCGGATACACACTCATTGCAAGGGCTTGCTTCCCGCCGGGAAGATTAATACGGGCCGCATCCCATATAAATGCAGCCGATGAAGCCCAGGATACATCCCTGGCGTTGTTGAGCCTGTAATGCCAGGTGAGCGTTTTGCCGGCATGCGCAGAAGCAGGTTGGTTCAATTCGCTCTCATAACGGATCATCACTGTTTTATCACTATTCCTGGCTTTTTGTAATCTTTCAGCCTGTGCGGCCGTAAGAACTTCCTTTTCATTCAGCAAAGTTCCGCCTGCCACCACAATATGTGATGCAGGTGCCGTTATTTTGAAATCAAAATTCCCGTATTCAAGGTAAAATTCCCCGGCTCCCAGGTAAGGGCCTGTATTCCAGCCCTGCAGGTCATCAAATACGCACATGCGGGGATACCACTGGGCCACTGAAAATATACTGCCGCCCGGCGTTTCCATGATGCCGCAGCGGTCGGCTCCGTAGGCTGGCAATTCAAATGAATAATCTATGGAAACTGAAATGGTGCCGCCATTCGGTTTCACCGGGTTTGGCAGCCTGATCTGCATCCGGGTATCATCAATGATATAATCCGCTTTACCGGCATCATCATTTAATTTTACAGAACTTATCCGGTAACCACCGCTGAAAGCTGCGGAAGCATCGCCATACCTGCTACTCACTCCAACGGGTAAACGAAGTTGCCCCCTCCCGCCCTTCCGGAAATAGTTCTGGTCAAGCTGCAGCCACAGGAAATCGAGCGCGTGCGGACTATTGTTCCGGTAACTTATAGTTACATTTCCTGAAATCTCATGCGTAAACTCATTCAAACTCACATTGATGCTGTAATCGGCGCTGTTTTGCCAGTAACCGGTATTGGGAGCTCCATTGGCTGACCGTGTTCCTGTTTCAGGATATGGATAGAACAACGGGGAAAACAAGGTATGCGGATCATACACCGTTTGTACATTTTCCTGTGCATCAACCGGAAAAAACGCTGCTATCAGTATTATAGCTGATACTATTCTTTTCATATAATTCATTGAAGCCTGAAGTTAATTCATCTTTAAGTTAGCCACCTGCCATTTATGTAATTATTGAAAAGAAACCGGTTACACTAAGCGGAGATATTTCTTCATAATAATCATTCCCAGTCTTTGATCATAGACCGGCCCATTTCTTTGATGGCCGGATCGTCTTCGGTATGGTTTGGCAGGGTAAGCATCCATTTCAAATAAGCGATGGCTTTTGCTTTCTGCCCATCCTGCTTATATGATTTGGCCATTTCCAGGTAATTTAGTAAGAAGCCAGGTTGCAGTGACCTCACTTTTTCAAAAGCTGCAATTGATTCACGGATAGAAGCGGCCGGCATGCCACCATACAGCACTTTTACTGCCGCCCGTTCCAGCATGCTCAGGTTATTTATTTCATAATGCCACCTGCCTAAAATATGCAGTGCCAGGTAATTGTTCGGATTGCTGCGAAGAGATATATCCACGAACCTTTTAACTTCTTTGGCATTTGCCACTTTTTCTTTTCCCGATTTTGACATAGAACTTCTGCCCAAAGCCATCGCCATGGCACAGTTTGCATCACTGTCTGCCGGATTGATTTTTAATGCTATTTCAGCATAGGTTTTGGCAGCATGGTAATAATCATCACGTACTTTGGGATAAACCTGGCGCTTTCCTATCCTGCTGCATAATTCGCTGCACTTATATAAGGCATACATGTTTAGCGGCTGCAATTTCAGCACTTCCCTGAATTTCTGGAATGCGGCTTTTTCATCAGGAACTGCTTCCAGCCTGTCGGCTTCCCTGGTAAGCAAAGCAATATCCTGTGCCTTTACAGACAATATAGTAGTAGTAAAATAGAACAGGAAAAACAGCCATCTTATCATTCAAACACTTTTGTATAGGTAACGCCAACCTGGCCGGAAAAATATGCTATAGGCGGATTTAATTTAATAATACAAACACTTATTTCCTTTATCCTCCCATCCAGTTCATGAATGGCATTGGCAATATCCTGTGCCAGTGTTTCAAGCAATGCTTCCCTGCCTTTCATGATCCGATTGATCACTTCATAAGCCGTTGCATAATTTACCGTCTGCTCAATGGAAACAACCCTTCCCTCAGGAAAATAACTGAAAGACACATCCAGTTGAAAATTATTTCCCGTAACCGCTTCCTCCCCATGCATACCATGCCCGGAGAAAAAGATCATCTTATTCAAATGAATGGTCATCATCAATGAAATCCTTTTTCACCCAGGTATCTTTCTGCATCCAGGGCGGCCATACATCCACTGCCTGCCGCAGTAACCGCCTGGCGGTAAATCTTATCCTGCACATCTCCCGCTGCAAAAACACCTGGAACATTTGTTCGGCTGCTACCCGGTACCGTTACCAGGTAACCTGCATCATCCATATCAAGCCAGCCTTTAAAAATATCACTGTTAGGCTGATGGCCGATGGCAACAAAAAAAGCATCCACCCCAATCTCCTGTTTTACGCCATCCTTATTGTTTCGTATCCTTAATCCGTTCACTTTCTTTTCTCCCAGCACTTCATCCACTTCACTGTTCCAGTAAATGTGAATATTGGCAGTGGCTTTCACCCTTTCCTGCATCACTTTGCTGGCCCGCATCTCATCGCGTCTTACAATCATGTGCACCTCGCTGCATACCTTAGACAAATACAATGCTTCTTCCGCTGCAGTATCGCCGGCTCCTACGATGGCAACCGGTTTGCCCTTAAAGAAAAAACCGTCGCAAACCGCACAGGCGCTTACGCCATATCCATTAAGCCTTTGTTCGCTTTCAATGCCCAGCCATTTAGCCGATGCTCCGGTACTGATAATTACCGCGTCAGCTTCAATCCATTTTTCCTCATCTATTTCCACTTTTAACGGGTGGCCTGAAAAATCTACTTTCGTGGCAATCCCATACCGGATATCAGTTCCCATTCGGGTGGCTTGTTTTTCAAAATGAGCCATCATTTCCGGCCCCTGTATGCCATCCGGGTATCCCGGGTAATTTTCCACTTCTGTTGTAATGGTTAACTGTCCTCCTGGTTGAATCCCCTGGTATAATACCGGTTTCAGGTTTGCCCTGGCAGCATAAATGGCTGCCGTATATCCTGCCGGCCCCGAACCGATGATCAGGCAGCCTGTTTTCTCATTCAAAGTTTCACTCATAATACGTATATCTTACTTTTAAAATTACTTTACTATTACTGATTTATACCAGGCTGCATATCCGCAGAAAGCGCCCAATGCGCCGTTTGAAATATTTCCCAGCACTTTGTTTGGCTGCGAAAACGGGTTTCCGATGCTTTGGTATGCAAATTCCCAGGTATTCCAGAATGTATAAGTTGACTTATCAATATTGCAATACTTAAAGATCACCGTATCACCCCGGTTATAAAAATTACTGTCTGCTTTTGGCGGATCGTTGCGGTCTATTCCCTGCGGGAACTGTACATCATAATTGGATCCGTCAATCACCTGGTCGTTGAACACTGAATTTTCGCCGGGCAGAAAAGGCCCGCTGTTTACTTTTGTAAGATACCGGTAATAATTACCCAGGCCTGCCGGTTCTACAGCCTTTACAAACATCGCTTTCTTGTTTGTATCTGCTATGAATGGCGCCTGTTTGAAATAGATGGAGTCGGGCACCCCTGCCAGCGGCGGTATGGTTACAGAAGCATTGTACTCTTTGCCGCCGGATAATATCCTAAGGGTATATTCTGTATCTAACTCCCCTACAAATGCAGTTTGCAGCGATGCGGAATCAATACTGTACACATACCCAAAAACCCCCGGAACCAGCGGGTAAGCGTATTCCTTCAGCTTATGTGTAAGCACGCCGTTTGAAATATAGACTTCCGCATCATGGATAAATGAAGCGGACAGCAATTGGAGATTGAGCTGGCTGTAGTAGGAAAAACTGCTTGTAAGCACAACAGTAGGCACTTTCCCATTCTCGATTTCGGCATCCACCACCAGTACATTGGGGGATTCCTTCAGATCAAAATCAATATTCTTTTCACAGGAAAAAAACAAAAATGAGAAACAGAGCAGGATCAGTCTATTCATGATGCAAATTTACTTAATTAAATATAAGAACATACTTCATCGAATAACATCATTCTGTACATGAATGTTGGAAAAATAATATAAAAGAAAAGAGCAACCAATTGGCTGCCCTAATCATTGTATGAAAAAGAAAGGCTTATTGCAAAATGACACGCTGGGTGCTGTTGATGGATGCAGACCTTACCTGGATGAAATAGACTGATTTAGGGTACTTCCCAAGGTCTATACTTACCGGCTGGTTGATTGTTTCTCCCAAGGTAAACTGATTCATCACTATGCCCGCCGCATTACTGATATTGATCACTTTAGATTCTTTTTGAACATGTTCCGGCAGATCTATAAACAGTATACCATTTGTAGGGTTCGGATAGTATTTAACAACACCGGTTCCTTTAGCATCAAACTGTACCAGCCTCGCAGGTGTAAAAATATACCGGCCATCCAGGTCAACCTGCCTGAGCCTGTAATAATTATATCCTGTAACCGGGTTATAATCGGTAAAGAAATATTCAATCGCTGAAGATGAATTTCCCGTTGCATCTACCCGGCCGATACTATGGAAATGAACGGCATCTTCGCTTCTTTGTACCTCATAATAATCGGCATTCATTTCCTGGGCGGTTTTCCAGGTTAACAGCGACGCATTTTCACCTGATTTTCTTGCATTGAAATACATGAAATGGACCGGTATGGGGCCTTGGGGACGGTACGTACTGGCCCATCCGTCTCCTTCGCCACCAGTAAACAATGCATCTATGAATGGTCTTGTTGTTTGTATCCTGAACCAGCCATCCCCAAAACCGCCGCTGAATAAATCATCTGTGCCCGGCCGGTTTGTTTTTAATGTACTCCATCCATCATTATTTCCCCCGGCAAAGATGGTATCAGCATTTCCCCTTTCAGTCTGAAGCTTTGTCCACCCATCTCCAAAACCGCCGTTAAAAATCCGGTCAGACATTGCAGGAGCACTTTGAACGCTGGCTTGCCCATCACCTGATCCACCTCCGTAAATGCTGTTTATGCTTTGCAAATAGATTGACTTTGATTGGCCATCTCCCGAACCGCCATTAAAAATGGGGTTGTTTTGTGCCATTGTAATCAACTGGGTAACACCAAGCAGGCAAATAAAAGTAGCTTTTCTTAATACTATTTTCATCACGTATTAATTGTACTGCTGAAAAATTTGATTTCGGGTAATAATAAAGGTATCTATTCAAATAGGACTAAATTCAAGTTACTCAGCCGTACGAACCAGCCTGAATCCAATATTCCAGTTGTTCTGATCAATCCATCCAACATTTGAATAGTACCTGTCGGAAACAGTACAAAAAACGGGACTTCCCACATTATTCCAGCCACTGCCGCGAATGGTAAAAGTTGAGTTCAGCCAGGCGTCTATGTCAGTGTACCCGGAAGCATCTAGGTTTCCATCACCATGAACTGCAGAAGAAAATGCGATATTACCTGCTGAATTGTATACTCCGATCACTTTTTCCCAAACATTTCCGGCCATCTCCATAACACCATAATAGGTTGCACCTGCACTGTCGCGATATGCTCCCAGGCCGGGCCGGGCGAATATGCCGCATCGCATGGAAACACTGGTATTGTTAAAATTGCAATTTCCGTACGGTACATCCTGCGTTTCATTTGATTGTCCCTGATTGATCAAAGCACTAACTCCTACAATAGTGGTATTTCCCCATGGGTATTCATTGGGAAGCGGCGTGATGTTTGCCCCACGGCATGCTTTTTCAAATTCAAATTCTGTCATAGGCCGCATGGCACCCCAGTCAGCCCAGTCACGGGCACCAGTCGTTGACACCCCGTAGGCCCTTTCCGGCTGGGGTGCAACCAGGTTTGGGTGCGTACCTGTAAATCCACCACCATTGTTATTTGTAGCT
>WBZP01000617.1_pt1 | contig 15660 bp, 11 predicted proteins | sample 5204301 | NCBI WGS metagenome assembly WBZP01 (sample SAMN12412401, study PRJNA552823) | activated sludge metagenome | isolation source: activated sludge from nitrification reactor of wastewater treatment plant... | place: USA: Pennsylvania | collected 2017
CAGCTTTAACGTCATTTACCTGTTCAACAGCGGCGGCCCGCCCATGGTGGGCACGGCCTTGCCCGCCGGCCACTCCGACATCTTGATCAGCTACGTCTATAACCTGGCCTTCGGGCGCGGGTTGGCCCTCTATGGCTACGCGTCGGCGATCACCATCATGATCTTCTTCATGATGGTCGTTGTGACGATTTTCCAGCACCGCCGCATGGCATCCTGGGAGGAGACGACAAACTAATGGCTGCCGCATCCACCACCAAGACCAGTTCTCTGCAAGCGCTGCGCCAGAGCCAAAAGGCGCGCTTCCGCATCACGCTGGCGTTCAAGTACCTGATCGCCGCCATCGTCCTGATCTACTCGCTTTTCCCAATTATCTGGACGATCTCAGCTTCGTTTAGCCCCACGGGCAGCATCTCCGGCCAGTCGCTCATCCCCAACCCACCGACATTGCGCAATTACGAGCGCATTCTGTCGCAGGACTTCTGGCTGTGGATGTGGAACTCGTTCAAGATCTCGTCCATCAGCGCCATTCTGGCCGGGCTGATCACCCTGATGGCCGCCTACGCCTTCTCGCGCTTCCGCTGGCGCGGGCGCAGCCAGTTGTTGCTGGTCATCCTGCTCATCCAGGTCTTCCCGGCCATTCTGGCCATGGTCGCCCTGTTTGCCATCCTGCAACAGATCGGCAACTACATCCCGTTCCTGGGCCTGAACACCCACGGCGGCTTGATCCTGATCTACATGGGCGGCACGCTGGGCGTCAACGTCTGGCTGATGAAGGGCTTCTTCGACTCCATCCCGCGCGATATTGACGAGTCGGGCAAGGTTGACGGGGCGTCGGACTGGCAGATCTTCTGGCGGTTGCTGTTCCCGCTGGTGCGGCCGATCATGGTCGTTTCGATGATCCTGACCTTCTTCGGCACCTACAGCGACTACCTGATGCCGCGCATCATGATCACCACCGCCAGCAAGTTCACGCTGATGCTGGGCTTGCAGACGTTCATCGGCGCGAACTACGCCCAGGAGTGGGGCGCGTTCGCCGCCGGGGCAGTGCTGGGGGCCATCCCGATGGTCACCATCTACCTGCTGCTGCAAGACTACATCGTCGGCGGTCTGACGGCCGGAGCGGTCAAGGGCTAAACGATTGTTCGTTGCCCAACTGCTGAATTAATAGAAACCACAGATTTCACAGATTACACCGATTGCTGTCTGTGTAATCTGCGAAATCTGTGGTTTTTTGTAGGGCGGGTTGGCAACCCGCCGCTACAACAGGGAGTATTGCGCCATGCCCCGTAACCTTCTTCGACCCATCTTTTTGATTGCGCTTCTGGCCATTCTTGTCGCCTGCCGGCAAGGGCCAGAAGCCACGCCGACCCAGGCCCCGGCGGCAACGAACGAGACGGCCGCCGCGCCGACCGACGCTCCCACGCCGACCGACGAGCCGGAGCCAACCGTCGCCCCGCCGCCGGAGCCGACGGCGGCCCCAACGGCCGTGCCCGCCGCCTGTTCGCCCGACGACCCCATCTACCTGGCCATCGTCTGGCACCAGCATCAGCCGGTCTACTTTCAGGACCCGGAGACCGGCGTCTTCGCCCGGCCCTGGGTGCGCCTCCACGCGGCCAAGGATTACGTGGACATGGCCGCCATGCTGCGCGATTACCCCGACGTTAAGGTCACGTTCAACCTGACGCCCAGCCTGTTGCGCCAACTGGAGGCCATCGGCGCCGGGGCCACTGACCTGGCCTGGGAACACACGATCATTCCGGCCGAGGAGTTGACCAACGAGCAGAAACAGTTCATCCTCGACCGCTTCTTCGACACCAACCGCAGGATCGTTGCCCGCTTCCCGCGCTATCAGGAGCTGCTCGATCTGCGCGACAATAGCGACGACCCGCTAGCCGCCTACAGCGCCGACGACTTCCGCGACCTGCAACTGCTGTTCAACCTGGCCTGGACTGACCCCGACTGGCTGGCCGAGGAGCCGCTGGCGGCCCTGGTCGAGAAGGGCCAGGGGTTCAGCGAAGAGGACAAGGGCATCGTCCTGGCTGAGCATCTGCGGCTGGTCAACGAAGTCATCCCTCTGCACCGCGAGCTACAGGACGCGGGGCAGATCGAAATCACCACCACGCCTTACGCCCACCCCATCCTGCCCCTGCTGGTGGACACCGACTTGGCTCTGATCGCCCTGCCTGATCTCACCCTGCCCACAGCCCCCTTTCGCTTCGGCCAGGACGCCGTGGCCCAGGTACAGCTAGGCGTGGACTTCTACACCGAGCGCTTCGGCCAGGCCCCACGCGGCATGTGGCCGTCGGAAGGCTCGGTGGCCGAGGGCATGATCAGCATGGTTAACGCCGCCGGCATCGAGTGGATGGCCAGCGACGAGGGCGTGCTGGCCCACAGCATCGGCCTGGACAGCTTCACCCGCGACGGCAACGAGACCGTCGTCGAGGCCGACCGGCTCTACCGCCCCTACAACGTTCAGGGGGCTAACCGCGGGCCGGTGGCCATGTTCTTCCGCGACCGGATCATCTCCGACAAGGTGGGCTTCACCTACTCCGGCATCTCCGGCGCGGCGGCGGCCGACGACTTCATTGACCGCATCCACGCCATCTGTGGCCGGCTCCAAACCGAGGGCGCGACCGGCCCCCACATCGTCTCCGTCATTCTCGACGGCGAAAACGCCTGGGAGAACTATGACAACGACGGCAAGGAGTTCCTCCATGCCCTCTACGGCCGGCTGAGCGAGGAGCCGGGCATCGTCACCACCACGCCCAGCGACTTCCTGCCGCTGACCCCGGAGCGGGAGCGCATCGGCCGCCTGTGGGCCGGGTCGTGGCACAACGCCGACTTCAGCATCTGGATCGGCGAAGAGGACGAGAACCGCGCCTGGGATCTGCTGCGTGAGACGCGAATCTACCTGCAAACCTATATCACCGGGCGTAATCGCGACACGGTGACGCCGGAGGAGCTAGAGGCGGCCTTCTTGCAGATGTACATCGCCGAAGGGTCGGACTGGTTCTGGTACATCGGCAGCGACCAGACTTCAGCCGACGACGCCTCCTTCGACCTCCAGTTCCGCAACGCGCTCAAGCAGGTCTACGTCGAGTTGGGCGCGGAGCCGCCGAGCGTCCTCGACGTGCCCATCATTCCCGTCGCGCCGGCGACGGCCGACCGGTTGTCGGGCGGGTTGCTGTCGCCGCTGGTTGACGGCGTGGCCGCGCCCGGCGAGTGGGACGCGGCCGGGGCCTACACGGCCACCGGCGGGGTGATGGCCACCACACCGGCCTTCGCCGAACTGGCCTACGGCTTCGACGCGCGCAACCTCTACCTGAAGACAATCCTCGACCCCGACTTCACCCTGCCGGCGGCGGCGACGATCGAGTACTACTTCGGCTCGCCGGCCACCGGCGCGGTCACCAACTTCAGCCGCAGCGGCGGGCTGCTGGGCTTCGCCGCCAACCGGATGCTGGAGTTGAAGTTCAGCGGCGGCGTGCTGGGCGCGGTGACGTTCTATCAGGCCACGGCCGACGACGTGCCCGACCACTGGAGCGTCGTCGCCGCCGGCACGGCCAACAACGGCCAGGCGGCGTTCGACGTAGCGGACGCGGCGTCCGGCGACGTAGCCGGCGGCGGCGTGGCCGCGGGCGCGGTCATCGAGCTTGCCGTGCCGCTGACCGCGCTGGGCGACCCCGACGTGGGGGCGCGGCTGGTGGTGCGCGGCATCTATGGCGAACGGATTGAGGGCGAAGCGGTAGACGTGGACTTCATCCCGTCGCTTGGCCCGGCCGAGTTGGCTGTGCCCGACCTGGGCACGGCATCCGCCCTGCTCGACGTAACCGACCCGACCGGCGACGACACCGGCCCCGGAACCTACACCTACCCCACCGACGCCGTCTTCCAACCCGGCAACTTCGACATCACCAACTTCCAGGTGGCGGCCGACGACGAGAACGTCATCTTCCGCTTCACGATGGCCGGCCCGGTGGACAACCCCTGGGACGGCGCCAACGGCCTGTCGTTGCAAACGTTCGACATCTACGTCGATCAGGACGGCGACGGCGAAGGGGGCGTGGCCTTCCTGCCCGGCCGCAACCTGTCGCTGGCCGCGGGCAGCGCCTGGGACTACGCCATCACCGTCGAGGGCTGGGAGTCGAAGATCTTCACCCCCGGCGACGAGGGGCCGACGGAGATCGCCGGGCCGGGCGACTTCGCGGTCATCACCGACCCCGGCCAGCAGAAGGTCACCGTGCGCGTGCCCAAGAGCATCCTGGGCGACACGCCGGAAGCGTGGCGCTACGCGGCCGTGGTCATGAGCCAGGAGGGCTTCCCCAGCGGCGGCGTGCTGCGCGTGCGCGACGTGGGCGTGGCCGCCGAGCAGTGGCGCATCGGCGGCGCGCCGGCCGGGGCCACCAACCACACCCGCGTCCTCGACCTGGTCTGGCCGGAGGCGGGGCAGCAGGAGGCGTGGCTGAGCGACTTCGCCCCGTCCACCACGGCCCAGGCTCAGTTGACGGCCGAGGACTTCGCCCGCGTTGAACTGCTGACGCTGGAACCGTAAGAAGTAAGGAACCACAGATTACGCAGATTACGCAGATTTCAAGAGAGAAATCTGTGTAATCTGCGTAATCTGTGGTTCCTTCTTCTCTGTCATCAGCCGACGGTCTTGGCGTTCGGCTATGCTATAATGACGGAGAGACGATGAGCGGAGGTGAATGATGCAAGTAGCTGAGGTGCAAACCACGACAGGCCTGTCTCGACTGGAGCGTTTGATTCGTCTTTACGAGATGGGTTTTGGAAGCAGTTATCTTGATCGCGTACTCGATAAAGTATTTGCCCAGCAAGCAACAGATGATGAAGTCCTCATTCAGCAGCTGCGCTCTGACCTGGCAGAATTCGAGGCGAAGTATGAAATGAACTCGGCTACGTTTTATGCTCGTTTCCGGGCTGGCGAAATGGGCGACGCCATGGATTTCATGGAGTGGGCTTCACTTTATGACATGCACGAGGGTGCAGTCCAGCGTCTATCGCTATTGAAGAGTCAGTCGTGAGTCCCAGCGAGTACTTAGAGAGTTTGCGAGTCGCCATAGATGCGAGCAGCATTGTCATGGCACAACGGATCACCGGCCAAACAATAAGCGAAGTAGATGCTCATATCCGCGCCATTGTGACGTTCGAGGATAACAGTCGCCTCGAATTGATGGAATACGTTCGGACGACCACGGGCGGTGGTATCGAGGTGAATCGTTATAGTTTTCACTGGATGGACGCTGATAACCAACTTAGAGTAAGATGGGATAATGCAGAGCACTACCCTAAGCTGCCCAACTTCCCCCACCACCGCCACGACGGCGACGAGAAGAACGTCCTGCCCGGCGAGCCGATGGACCTGTTCAAAGTACTCGACATCATTACCGGCCAACTCAAGAAGACAAGTACCGGCCAACAGTAGACAGTCACCCCAGGAACGACCATGAGCGAAACCATCTTCGGCCGCCTGGCCACCGTCGAAATCCGCAGCCAATACGCCCAGATGCGCCTGCAAGGGCTGCAACACCGCCGCCGCCTGTCGCCCGGCTCGCCGCGCGCCGGCGAGCAGCCAGTCGTCACCGTCATCGTCGGGCCGGACTTGCCCATTGATGAGGTCGTCTGCCTGGTCACCGAGCCGGAGGCGACTGTCGTCCCGTTGCGGCGCGTCAAGACGGAGTGGGACCTGACGCTGTGGGCCTACTACGAAGTCTGGGAGGCGGCGCTGCCCGCCCACCCGGCCGGCGCGCTGGTACGCTACCAACTTCGCGCCCACGACGAGGACAGCGGCGAACTCTACTGGGTTGACGAGGGGGCCGAGTATAGCTACGTCGTCGGCGACTCCGGCCCGCCGGCCTGGGCGCTGCCGGCCATCATCTATCAGGTCTTCCCCGACCGCTTCTCGCCCGGCCACGGCCGCGCCTGGAACCCGACGGCTCACCTGTCCGACATCTACGGCGGCACACTGCGCGGCATCATTGACAACCTGCCCTACATCGCCGGGCTAGGCTTCACGACCATCTGGCTCAACCCGTTCTTCCCCGACGACACCCACCACGGCTATCACGCCACCGACTACTTTGCCGTCAACCCGCGCCTGGGCACGCTCGACGACGCTCGCGAACTGGTGGACAAGTGCCACGAGCGCGGCATCCGCCTGCTGCTCGACTTCGTGGGCAACCACTGGGGCAGCAAGCACGCCAGCTTCCAGGCGGCACGGGCCGACCGCAACAGTCCATTCTACCGCTGGTACTACTGGAAGAAATGGCCCGACGAGTACCTGGCCTACTTCGACGTGCCCGACTTGCCCAAGCTGAACGTTGACCACCCCGCCGTGCGCGACCACCTGCTGCGCAGCATCGGCTTCTGGCTGGGCGACATGGACTTCGACGGGCTGCGGCTCGACCACGCCGATGGGCCGTCGTATGACTTCTGGACCGACGTGCGCGTCGTGGCCCGCAGCATCAAGCCCGACGCCTGGATGTTCGGCGAACTGGTGCGCACGCCGGAGCAGCAGCTCAGCTACGCCGGGCTGTTCGACGGCACGCTCGACTTCCTGCTCTGCCAGGCGATGCGCAACACCTTCGCCGCCGGCACGATGAGCCTGGTCGCCTTCGACGCCTTCCTGAACCGCCACGAGGCCTACTTCCCGGCGCAGAACGCCTTCAGCCGCCCCAGCTTCCTGGACAACCACGACATGAACCGCTTCCTGTGGCAGGCCGGCAATGACAAGCGGCGGTTGAAGCTGGCGGCGCTGGTGCAGTTCACCCTGGGCGGCGCGCCCATCGTCTACAACGGCACCGAGGTCGGCGTGACGCAAGAGCGCGGCATCCACGACGCCAACAGCCAGGGTATGGAGGAGTGCCGCCAGCCGATGCTATGGGGCGACGAGCAAGACAGCGACCTCTACGCCACCTTCTGGTACCTCAGCCATCTGCGGCGCAACCACTCGGCGCTGTGGCGCGGCGAGCGGCGCACGCTCTTCCTCGACTCGGCGGCGCAGACCTACGCCTACGCCCGCGAGGACGGCCACGACGCGCTGGTCGTGGGCCTCAACATGAGCGATGAGCCGCGCACGCTGGTCGTGCCCTACGTCGAGCGGGGGACGAAGATCACTTTCGAGCTGCCGCCGTGGACGGGGGACGTAGCGACAGTATAAGAAGAGAGTCCACAGATTACACAGATTACACAGATTGAAGAAGATTTGATCCGCAGATTGGGCAGATTGGGCAGATTCAAGAAAGAAATCTTCTTATTCTGAAATCTGCCGAATCTGCCCAATCTGCGGATCAAATCTTCTTCAATCTGTGTAATCTGTGGACTCTTTCCTGGCAAGGTAAGGGGCGAGTGAAGAAGTCTATCGGTGCGCTCCTCGTTGGGTTGTTGCTACTCAGCTTCGGCCTGCGCGCCCACCGCATTGGCGAGCAGCGCGTCTGGTGGGACGAGGGCTGGTCGGTGTGGGCGGCGCGCTTTCCCGTGGCCGACATCCTGCGCCAAACGGGCAACGACGTTCACCCCCCGCTCTACTTCACCCTGCTCCACGGCTGGCGAACCCTCAGCGGCGACAGCGAGGCCGGGCTGCGCCTCTTCTCGGCCTATCTGGGGCTGCTGACCGTGGCCGCGACCTACGCTCTCGGCCGCAACATGGCCCGCGGGCTGCTGCCGCCCGGCGCGGCGCGGCTGGCCGGGCTGCTGGCGGCGCTGCTGCTGGCCGTGTCGCGCTTTGCCATCGCCTGGTCGCAGGAGATTCGCATGTACGCCCTGGCCACGCTGCTGGGGGTGCTGGCGGTGTGGGCGGCGCGGCGGCTCTGGGCCGGGGGGCGGCGGCGCGACGCGGTGGCCTACGTGCTGCTGGTGACGGCCGGGCTGTACACGCTCTACCTGTTCGCGCCGGTGTGGGCGGCGATTAATGTGGCCTGGTTGGTCGGGTTGTTGTGGCGGCGGAGAGGCCCTCTCCCTAACCCTCTCCCACAGGGCGAGGGGACACTCCCGCCCGCGCACTGGCTCAGCCTACAACTCCTCATCGCCGCCCTCTTCGCCCCCTGGGCCTTCTACGCCGCCGGCGGCTTCCTCAGCACCGCCTCGGCCACGCCCATCCGCCTGCTCGACTTCCTCCACATCTACTGGACGGTGCTGACCGTCGGCATCCCGGTGGACGTGGCCCAATTCAACTGGCTGACGCTGCCGGCGCTGGCGATCTTCGTCGCCGCCGTCGCGGCGCTGGTAGCTAAAATTAGGAATTACGAATTAGGAATTAGGAATGAAGAGGGGCGGGTGGCGAGTGACGGGTGGCGAGTGCAGCGGTCTCTCTTGGCTGACCCACTGAATACTGACCTACTGGCCAACTCTTCCTCCCCCCTGCCCCCCCGCTCCCCTGCTCCCCTGCGCGATTTGGCCCTTCTCACAGCCATCCTCTTGCTCCCTGCCCTACTCGTCTACATCATCTCCCTGCCCAAGCAGAACTTCTACAACCCACCCTTCAACCCGCGCTATCTGGTCATCTTTACGCCGTTTTATAGCGTTTTATTGGCGTGGGGGCTTGTCGTGTTCGGGCAGTGGGTTGGTTCCTGGCGCTGGGGAGCAGGGGAGCGGGGGAGCGGGGGGGAGAAGAAGGTGCGACGCACTTCAGAAAGTGCGACGCACCTACTAACCACTGACCACTGGCCACTGGCCACTCTTCTTCCGGCCGCCTTCATGCTCGCCGTGGCCCTCGTCGGCCTGTGGCCCTACTATCCGGGGCGGGTGCGGGTGGATGATTACCCGTCGCTGGTCAGCACCATCGCCGCCTACCGGCAGCCGGGCGATGCGGTCGTCCTTTACACCGACACCGACTGGCCCGTCTTCGCCTTCCACCACCCGGCGGCGTGGCGCGGCGTGCCCCACCTGTGGGCCATGACGCCGGAGCTGGCGGCCGACTTCCTGACGCCCATCTGGGCGAGCCACGACGCGGTGTGGCTGGTGACGACGCCCTACAGCGCCGGCGGCGACCCGCAGCGCCTCGTGCCCGGCTGGCTGGGCGAGCGGGCGACGGCGGTGCGCGACTTCACCTACAAGGACATGGCCCTGACGCTCTACGCCCGCACCGCCGAACGAGCGGCGACAGCCGATACGCTGGTGAGCGGCCCGCCGGCATCTCATCAACTCGACATTCCCCTGTCCGATACAGCCCGCCTGACCGGCTATGCCCAGGCGGTGCGCGACTTCAAAAGCGGCGATGTGATTCACCTGTTCCTCTACGCCGACGCGCCCGACGGCGGAGAAGCGACGGTCGGCTTGCGCGACGGCGCGGGCACACTGTGGGCCGAAACGACTGTGCCCCTGCCGGCGTCGGCCGAGACGACCCGGTCGCAGGTGAATCTGCTCGTGCCGCCCGACGCGCCGAGCGGCCGCTACCGCTTCGCCGTCCGCGATGTCGCCGGGCAACCGACCCCCTTCGGCGCGCTGACCATCCGCCAGCGGCAGAGCGTGGTGCTGACCGAGGCCGACGTGACCATCACCAACCGGCTCGACGTGGCCTTCGAGGGCGGCGCGCGCCTGCTGGGCTACGACCTAAGCGGCGCGGCGCGACCGGGGGAGACGCTGGGGCTGACGCTCTACTGGTCGGCCGGCGGCCCGCTGCCGACGCGCTACAAGGTCTTCACCCATCTGCTGGGCGACACGTTCAACGCTGCCGGCGGCAACTTCCTGTGGGGGCAGAGCGACGCCGAGCCGGCGGCCAACACGCGGCCGACGACCGGCTGGCGGGCGGGCGAGGTCATCGTGGACGCCCACGCCATCCCCATCGCCGCCGACGCGCCGCCGGGGGCGTACCGCATCGAGGTCGGGCTGTATGACCCGATCAGCGGCGCGCGGCTGGCGGTCGTCGGGGCGGACGGCGCGGCGGTGGGCGATCATGTGATCCTCACCACAGTCGCGATCGCTCCCTAGCTGCGGGGCGCGGACAGGCGACATGTGCGCGGCTTAAGCGCCTTTGACAAACGCCAAAGCGTTAGCGTAGAATACCCCCTTATGTCCACGAACAACCGCCGCGGTGATTGAGCATGCGCGCGAACGGTATCCCTCGTTCTCTCGGGCCGTTGCTGCTGCTACTTGTGCTCACTACGGCTACCCTGTTGCGCTTTGACCGGCCGCTCATTCGCGGGGACGGCATCGCCTACCTGGCCTGGGTTGATACTCTCGTGCTCGACCAGGACGTGAACTTCGACAACCAGTTGGAGCGCCTGCAAGCGGTCAACACCTACCAGATCACCTGGCAAGAGGAGACACAGCGCTTCGTCAACGTCTTCCCGTTCGGCGTGGCGGTGCTGCAAGCGCCGTTCTACGCCATCGGCCACCTCTTCCAGACTCAAGGGTGGTACGACCTGAACCCCGACTACTTCCGGCAGATGCAGGGGGTGGGCCTGCCCTACAGCCTGTGGCTGATGATTGGCGCCAACGCGCTAGCTCTGCTGGCCGTGGTGCTGGCCTGGCTGGTGGGGCGGCAACTCGCGGACGACTGGACGGCGGCCATCGTTGCCTGGGCCGTCTTTCTGGGCACGCCACTCTTCTACTATAGCACTGTCAGCCCGCTCAACTCCCATAACCCTGGGGCGGCGGCCACAGCGCTGTTCGTCTACTGCCTGGCGAGTGTCACCGGTGCGTTCCGGCGCGAAGAAGCGCCGCCCGTGCGCCGCACTCAGTGGGTACTGCTGGGCCTGAGCGCCGGGTTGATGATCCTCGTGCGCTGGCAACTGCTGCTGGTTGTCGTGCCGGGGCTGGCGCTGGTCGCCTGGCAGCGCCGCTGGCCGGGGTTGGCGTTGGCGGCCGGCGTCACAGCGCTGGTGGCGCTACCGTTGCCGCTGGTGTGGCGGCGCATGTTCAACCGCTACGTCGTCGTGCCCCAACAGGCGGTCAGTGGCGACGTGTTCCTGGGCGTGCCGCGCGGCAGTTGGTGGGTACTGACAGAGACGCCGCGCAATTCGCCCGTCCTATACTTGAGTCTCATCGGTCTACCGTTCCTATGGCGGCGCAGCCGTTCGTGGACCGTCTTTATCGTCGTCGTCATCCTGTTGCAGGTCATCATCAACGGCGCCGTTCTCGACTGGTGGGGCGGCGAAACGTACGGCATCCGGCGCATGACCGAGCTGTACCCGCTGTATGTGGTGCTGGCCAGCGCTGCGCTGGGCGACATTCGCGTGCAGGCGAGAGCCGGCCGGGCGTGGGGCATTGTGGCCCGCGTCGCCCTGGCCGTGGTCGTTCTGTACTCGTTCGTCTACATCCTATCCTTCTTTAGTTTTACCTGGACCAACCCGGACCACGTATTTATCGCCGGGCCGGAGACGATGATCCCCTACTTCCTGGGCCAACCCAACCGCTGGGAGATCATAGCCTCCATCTTTCGCACCCATCTGGGGCCGCCGGCATGGCCAATGCCCGGCCCATAAGAGTGCCCGGCCAATCTGTTACACGCATGACAACAAATGACGTCAATTTCTCTGCCCGTACCACGGGCAAACCAAGGCCCGCGGGCCGTGGTGACAACCTACAACCGATGCGCCGCGTCCGTTGGCAGCGGCTCCTGACCATCCTGTGGGCCGCCATCAGCATCAGCAGCATCGCCTGCCAACAGGCCGCGCCGCCCGGCACAGCCACCTCTACTCTGCCACCGCCGCCAGTGGCCACGAGCGTGACCGACACGGCCGCAATCACCCCCACCGCGCCGGACGCGACGCTGCCATCCACAGCGCGCGGCGACCTGACCAGCACGCCGGCCACGGACATTACCCCCGCCGACCCGGACGCCACCGAAGAGGTGTTCCTGCCTTTGGTGAACGTCGACACGACCAGCGTGCCGGCCCCAGCCGAGCCGCCGGCGGCCACGCCCGAGCCGCCGGCAGCCGCCACTGCCCTGCTCGCTCCCTCGCCCACGCCCTTTGCCACTGTCGATTTCGCCGCCGCGCGAGCGACATTGCTGGCCCAGGGGCGTGAGTTGGCGACGATCAAGCACGGCTTCCACGTGACCCTTATCGAAGACAAAACCCTGCTAGATAACTGGATGCATCGCCTCGACGAGGCCGGTATACCCTTCTTCCTCAAGGCTGTTGATAATGCCGAGCCACTCTACAACGCCCAGGAGATGATGAAGAAGAGCGGCGTGCCCCACGTGCTGGTCTACCGCTCCGTTGACGACCTGCCCAACTACGACCTCTCGCCCCAGGAAGCGGCCCGCCAGCACTGGGAGTTGCACCGCAACCGCTTCCCGCCGGAGCTAGACCGCGATAAGGTCTGGCTGGAGACGATCAACGAGCCGGATCGCCTGCGGTCTGAGTGGCTGGCCGAGTTCGCCCTGGAAACGGCCCGCCTGGCCATGGCCGAGGGGTTCCGCTGGGCAGCCTTCGGCTGGGCGGCGGGCGAGCCGGAGTTGGAGCACTGGCAGTCGCCGGCTATGCTGGAGTTTCTGCGCCTTGTGGGCGAAAATCCCGATCGGCTGGCCATCGCCTTGCACGAAGGCAGCGGCACGATTGAGGATGCAGCGTTCGACTACCCCTTTCGCACGGGGCGCTTCCTGCAACTGTTTGACGTGGCCGACCAGCACAACATCCCGCGGCCGACGGTGCTGATCACCGAGTGGGGCTGGTCATATAACGAAGTGCCCGCCCCCGACGAGGCGATGGCCGACATCGAGTGGGCCTCGCGCCTCTACGGCGCGTTTCCCGAAGTGCAAGGCGCAGCCATCTGGAATCTGGGCCTCGGCTGCTGCTTCGGCAACGTGTCCGACCAGGTGGAAGAGTTGATTGACCCGCTGACCGAGCTAACCTTGACCCGCTATTTCGACCGCCCCATCTTACCGGAGCATGCGTCTACCGACCCGGAGCTTTATCGGCCCTAACGGGCGGACAAATGCCGCCGAAGTCGTCTATAATACGGTGAACAGGTCAAGCTGATGACGATAGAAGATACCCCCCTGACTGTCCCGCGCGCCGCGCAGCGCCGCTGGCGCTTCGATCGCTTGCTGCCATTGCTCTTCCGCCCGCGGGCCACTTTGGCTGCCATTGTGGAGGAGGATCGGCCGTTGTGGCTGACGCCGATCGCCCTGCTGCTATTGGCCACGGTGGTTCAATCCCTGCTGGCCGGCTCCATCAACGCCGCCGCCCGCGCCGGCGGCGAACTCGTCCTGCCGCCCAACTTCGAGTTCTGGACCGCCGAACAGCAAGCCCAATATCAGCAGGCGGCCACGGCCACCAACAACCCGACGTTCAACTACGTTCTGCCCGCGCTGGGGGCGGTGCTGGGGGCGCTGTTCGTGTGGCTGCTGGTCAGTTGGCTGCTACACCTGGTGCTGACGCTGCTGGGCGGGCGCGGCACCAGCCAGGGGGCGATCAACATCGTCGCCTGGGCCAGCCTGCCCTTCGTTCTGCGGGCCGTGGTGCAGATCGTGGCCATGCTGGTCACTGATGGATTGGTGGCGGGGGGCGGGCTGTCGGGCTTTGCGCCGGCGGGCGAGGGATCGTTCAACGTTTTTCTAGCCTCAATGCTGGGACAGATCGATCTGTACGCCATCTGGCATATTGTCCTTGTCTATCTGGGCGCGCGCCTCAGCAGCCGGCTGCCGGGGGTCAAAACCTGGCTGGCGGTGCTGATCGTCTTCGCCCTGGTCATGGCCCTGCGCGCCCTGCCCGACGTGGTGCTGGCCCGCTTCGGCGATCTGACAATCATCCAGCCGTTCCTCTAGCCGCATCGCGCCCATGAGTGAACCAACCGCCGGCCCCACCGTCGCGCCCTTCATCGCCATCAACAACCTGCGCAAGTCCTACGCCCTGGGCGGCGCGGTCGTCCACGCTTTGGCCGGCGTGGATTTGACCATTGACGCGGGCACGTTCCACAGCATCATGGGGCCGTCCGGCTCCGGCAAGAGCACGCTGCTCTACCTGCTCGGCGGGCTGGATCGGCCGACGGCCGGGCAGATCGTCGTGGACGGGGCGGCGCTGCAAGACATGGACGAAAACGCCCTGGCCGCCTATCGCCGCAGCGTCGTCGGCTTCGTCTTCCAGTCGTTCAACCTGATTTCCAGCCTGAGCGCCTGGGAAAACGTCGCCTTTCCGATGCGCTTCACCGGCGTGGCCCGCCGCGAGCGCCGCGAACGGGCCTTCGCCCTGCTGGAGCGCGTGGGCCTGGCCGACCGGCGACTGCACCGCCCCTCGGAACTTTCCGGCGGCCAACAGCAGCGCGTGGCCATCGCCCGCTCGCTGGTCAACGAGCCGCGCCTCATCCTGGCCGACGAGCCGACCGGCAACCTGGACACGACCAGCGGGCAGAGTATCATGGAGTTGCTAGCCGAGTTGCACGCCGACGGCCGCACCGTCGTCGTCGTCACCCACGATCCGCGCATGGCCGCCTACACCACCCATCAGGTCTTCCTGCTCGACGGCTGCACGGTCAGCGACGAACAGTATCGCGCCGTCACCGGACTGCCGAGCGCCCAGGTGGCGCGGCCGGTGGCTGCGCCCGCGAGTTAGAGCTTATGAATGTTTCCTTGCCCAAGCTAAAACGCCTTCTGCCGGCCGTGGCCCTGGTCGCCCTGCTGCTGCTGCTGGTTGCCCGCCCGCCGGCCGGGCAGGCCCAGGACGCGACGGCCACCGCCACCGCGACGGCCACCACCGCGCCCGCGGCCACCGAACCGCCTGACCCCGGCAACCTGACCATCACCGCCGTCCAACCGGGCACGGTCGTTAACACCGGCGACACCGAGATCGTCGTCACCGGCACGGGCTTCGTGGACGGCTCGGTCGTCGTGCTGTCGAATTGGGGTGGGTTGGAGACGACGTACGTCAGCCGCCAGGTGTTGCGGGCCAACGTCACCGCCGGAGTGCCGCCGGGCAGCTACGACGTGCAAGTGGTTAACCCCAATGCGGCCACGGCCGTGCTGCCCGGCGGTCTGCGCGTCGTCTTGCCCGCCGGGCCGACGGACACGCCGGAGCCGACAGCCACGGCCGCGCCGACCGACTTCATCCGCCCGCTGCTGGTAGTGCAGTCCTATGGGGCCAGCGCGGCGCAGATCACGCCCAACTCCAACCTCGATTTCGAGATGACCATCGTCAACGCCGGGCAGGCCACGGCCGGCAACGTGTTGGTGACGTTCGTCAGCGGCGACTTCGTGCCGCGGGCCACCGGCGGCGTGCGCGCGTTGGGCACGCTGACGCCCGGCCAGCCCATCCGCTTCTGGCAGCCGCTCTTCGCCACGGCCGAGCTGCGCGGCAAGGCGACGGCCGTGCTGAAGGTGACGGCAACCTACACCGACATCAACGGCCAGAGCTACGAATCGTCGTTCGAGTTGACCTTCCCGGTCGTGCCCCAGGCCAGCGGCGGCGCGGCGGCCACGGCCACCCCCACGCCGACGGCCACGCCCACCGCCGGGCCGCGCCAACGGCCGCAACTGCTGGTGACCGGCTACACCACCGACCCGGAGACGCTCCAGCCCGGCCTGCCCTTCACCCTGACGATGGATGTCAGCAACGAGGGGCAGACCAACGCCCGCAATGTCACCCTCATCGTCGGCGGCGGCAGCGCCGGGTCGGGCAGCACCGACGGCACGCCGGAGCCGGGCGGCGTCAGCGGCGCGGGCGGCTCCTTCACCGAGTTCGCGCCCATCGGCTCGTCGAACGT
>WBZP01001684.1_pt2 | contig 15660 bp, 9 predicted proteins | sample 5204301 | NCBI WGS metagenome assembly WBZP01 (sample SAMN12412401, study PRJNA552823) | activated sludge metagenome | isolation source: activated sludge from nitrification reactor of wastewater treatment plant... | place: USA: Pennsylvania | collected 2017
GCATCTTTCAGGTCCGGAAAATCCAAGGGATGCCGATAGAATTCCAATACCAGATAAAAAAGATCCTTGACCACGGCAGAGGTTTTGCGGGATTTTAAGCGGCCAAGCCAAATGACTCAGTCTCAAAGAAACCGTATTTCCATTGGGCGGATTGATAGCCCCACCGATAACAATCCATTTTTCGCATGACAAGGGTGGGTGTCATCCAGCTCCTTATCGAATAAAAGATCATAGAATACAGAATCGGCCAAGCATAGATACCATCATGCGATTTTTCCTTCGATATGATGTTTATCCGAATGAGCGGAAGCGCCATACCCATAGTGATAATTATAAGAGTAGCCATAACCGTACCCATAACCATAGCCACCGCGCCGTTCACTGACCATGGTGAGAACGCTGCCCACTAATTTCACCCGGGTTCCGAGCAGTCGTTTGATAGCACCTTCCAAATGGATTTTTTTCGTCACACCGGCTTTGGCGACCAGGACAGTTCCCTCCGCCAACTGAGACAGTACAACCGCGTCTGCCAAGCCCAACAAAGGCGGTCCATCGATCACGACATGATCAAATCGTTCACGGGCCAGGGCGATCAGGTCCATCATTTTGGCGCTGGTCAAGAGTTCCACTGGATTCGGGGGAATAGGACCGGATGTAGCCAAAAACAAACGGGGTACAGTCGACGCCTGGGTGACCTCCGATGGCCTCGCCTCCCCCGCCAAGTAATTCGTCAGTCCAAGCGAATTGGGGACTTCAAACGCCTTATGCAGCGAGGGATCTCTGAGATCGGCGTCGATGAGTAAGACTTTCCTTCCCGTTTGGGCAAAACCAATCGCCACATTAGCCGCGCTTACCGATTTCCCTTCACCGGGACCAGCGCTGGTGAGGTGAAGCACCTTCGGAGCCCCCCGAGCTGTAGAAAAGGCCAGCGCCGTTTGCAGCGATCGGTAGGCCTCGGCCAAGTGGGAACGAGGCGCGGTAGCGCTGGCCAAAGCCACATCAGCCAAGTTGCTGTCATCCTCATCCGAAGAGGCGTAGGGGATCACGCCAAGAACGGGTAAGGTAAAGCGCCCTTCGATATCTTTGACCGTCTTTACTGCATCGTCGAACGCCTCAAACAGAAAGGCGAACAGGATCCCCACAAACAGCCCCAAAACAATTGAAATGGCCAAATACTTGGTGAGATCCGGTTTGTATCTGAACCGTGGAACCTCGGCGGCATCAACCACCGAGATATTGTTCAATCCGGTACCAGCAACCACTCCCACTTCCTTAAGTCGCTGCAAGAGCCCATCATAGAGTTCACGGTTGGTATCCACATCACGTTTGATAATCTGGTAATCCCGACTCCCTTCCTGCAAGGAGAGGATTTGCTGTTTGGCCTCCGTCAGACTGGCCCGCAATTTCGCTTCCCGCTGCACCTTGGCCTGATAGGTCGCCTTAACAGCCGAACGAATCGCCGACATCTCGGATTCAATCTCTTTATTGACTTCGAGGATCTGTTGCTCCAGTTGCTGCATACGCGGATATCCGGGTTTGAATACCTTCAATTGCTCTTCGTATTCCGTCTGCAGAGCGGCCTTGCGCTGCTTCAGCGCCTGAATCACCGGGCTTTCCAGGATCTTGGAAAAACCCGTCCCCTTGACTTTGTTGAGTTGTTCATTTTCCGCTTCCGCCTCGATTCGCTCCCTTTCCGCCTCGACCAGCAATCTATTTAACTCCTTGATCGTCTGCATGATGATTTCTTGTTTATCCTCAAGATTGATGATCTGCTTTTCCTTGGCGTAGCTGATCAACTTTTTCTCGGAATCCTCAAGCGCCGTTCGTACCTGTCGTATACGCTGTTCGAGGAAGTTTTTCGCATAAGAAGCGGCCTCGAAGCGACGCTCGAGGGAGGAGTTGATATATTCCTGGGCAAGTGTATTGGCAATCTGCGCGGCCTGCTTAGGATCCGGGCTATCATAAGAAACCTTTACCAGCCTGGAGTTTTTCACCGGCTCGATGGTGAGGTTGGCCAAAAACACGGATTCAAAATCCGGTTTTTGAACCTGTTCCGGTTTGGAATTTTGCAACCAGCCAGATATGGTGGCCCGCAATTCCTTGATGAACGAGGGTGTTGGATTCTCGACCTCCTTACTCGTCAGCTCCATCCCAAGCCTGTCTATCACCTTGCGGGCAAGATTCCGACTTCCCAGGAGTTGGTATTGAGTCTGATAAAATTCTCTGGAGTCCCACCCTCCCTCCTCTGGTGCAATCTCCTCATACTTCTTCATCACCTTTCCCGCCTCGCGCTCAATCTGCAACACCACGGTGCTTCGATAAATCGGCGTCATCAGAAAAGTGATCAATACCGTGACGACCATGGCTATCGACAATATGGAAAATACGGTCCATCTCCGCCGTACGAGCACCCGCCAATACTCAAGGAGATCGATGGTATCCTCATTCTCGGTCGACTGGACGGGTATCGGCGTGGATCCCGCCACCTCAACGGCTTTATTGAGCACAGGAATGATAAGATTCCTATTGCCATCGCCCCGATCGTTGTTGTGACTGCCTTCTACCAAATCGATCTCCTTATAATATGCATTGCCCGCGTGGGTGTTTCGCTTGTAATTCCATGTATTGGAACACTCGGCGGATAGGCAAATAGTCGTCGCACTTTCACAAACTGGTGGGAACTTGAGTTATTGGCTGGTAAGACGATCTTTAGCGAACAGACTGGGACGGAACGAATCCCCTCAAGGTCTCCGTCAGGCCTTTGATAAAGATACGACTATCGGATTCCGGTACGATGATACGATCGTCCCTAGACAACAAGGGGTCCGCCCTGTCACCACGTTCGATCTCGCGAAAATCCGCAATATAGATGCGGTCTCTCCCTTCCGTATCCGTTCGGAGAACAATCACCTCATTGGTACTCGCCAGAGAGGTAGGGCCACCGGCCAAAGCAATCGCCTGAAGCAAAGTAATCGCCCCCGCGATCGGGAAAACCCCAGGTTTGGTCACCGCGCCTGATACCGTAACCCGCTGACTTGTCTGCTCTTCGATATATACATTCACTTGCGGTTCCTGTAAAAAACCCTGCTTCAGGCGCTCACTGATGAGATTCTGTGCCTCACCCACCGTCAGGCCACCGACCCTGATTTGCCCGATCAGGGGCAAGGTGATCATGCCCTGAGAATTTACGCGCTTTCTGCTTGAAAGTTCATTCACACGAAAAATACTTACTTTCAACAGATCATTCGTACCTATCCGATACTCCCTTGAATCCGGCAAGGATTCCGGCAATGGGCCAATATTATTTATTTCGGAATCCCTATTCTCCGTGGCCGTTGAAGGGAGGTTGCAACCAAAACAAGCGATCAGAAATGACCCCATGAAAACCAAATATCTAAATAGCATACTATTATTCACTACCCCCTGGTACTTGCATCGCGCGATACTATTTGGCTCCACCAAGCACATAGACTGTCATCAATCACGGAGACATCACAGCCAGGACATTCGCTTTGCCTTCTCCGTTCACCACCTTTTTTCGCCATCCATAGACGCTTCCCACATCACCAAAAGTGAATAAAGCCACGCAAGGTATCGGTAATACCCTTGATGACCGACTTTGCCCCGGATTCAGGAACGACGATACGATCATCCGCCTGTACTTTGGGGTCCGCCTTCTCGCCACGCTCGATTTCTTTCAGATTGATCAAATAGATTATGGGCTTACGCTCCTCCGAGGTACGGAACAGCAATATTTCTTCGGGATTCGCCACCGGATTGAGACCTTGAGCCAAGGCAAGCGCCTGAACCAATGTGATCGGACCCTTTATCGGGTAGACACCGGGTTGTTTTACCGATCCGGTGACAGTGACCCGCTGGCTGGCGTATTCTTCTATATATATATTCACCTGCGGGTCCTGGAGAAAGTTTTCTCGCAGCTTATCCGCAACAATGGCTTCCGCCTCGACGGCGCTCAGACCACTTAGTCTGACTTCACCGATAAGCGGCAGCACTACGTTTCCAGCCGAGTTGACACGTTGCTTAGCCGATAACTCTTCTATTTGAAACACCTCGATGGTCAGCAAGTCATCCGGTCGAATCCGATACTCTTCTCGGGAGCCTGAATCCATTAACACATCTTTCAAGATGCCGGAGGATGAACCCGCCGCTGGAACAGATGAAGGTGAGAGCCTTTCAGGCGCTGTCGTCGATCTATTATCAAACCCCATCTCGCTAAGATCTGCAGAAACCGGACAATAAAACACCAAAGCAAGAATCACGAGGGAGATTCTCGCGGCCCAGCCTCCATTCACATATAATCTATACTCAAGCAAGCGGCAATCCGACATATAGACTCCATCTTTTGCCCCGATCTCTTGATCAATCCAGCCATCAAACGATTGGGATTGAAGTCGCGCATACAGTCTTCCAGGATCGAGACTGTTCCCGGTCATAGTGACAGCAACTTCACAATCTCATCTATTCGTCCAAAAAAGGGTTCTTGATTTGGTCGATGGGTAAGGCTGGCTTGGCCTTTACAGCATCTGATACGAGAGGATCGGGAGGTGTCGTAGCAGCACCCACTCCATAATCACCTTCTACCTCTACCCTTGTCGTTTCCGTGGTACGCCGCCTTCTTCTTACCGGAACGAATGCTGGATGGAAGAATATCGCGGTCCAGAAGGCGAAGAAGATCATGTTGGCGGGAGTGCGCAAATTGTAATCAACCAATTCGTGCAGCATCAACAACAACAACCCGATACCAGCCCCGGCGCGGGCAAATTGCTCCCGGCTCCACTCGGCTGTCTTCCAGACGTGGTACCAACGAAGCGAAAAAAGCCCTAACCAATAGATAAAAAGTATGACGGCCAAGATCCCGACTTCAAATATCCATTCGAGATAGTCGTTATGCGCTCTATTTATTACCCATTGCCCCAAGGCAACGGGTTGATAAGAGGCAAAGACCTCTTGAAAGCTTCCCGGCCCGAAGCCCAAGGGAAAACTTTGCATAATGGCCGTAAGCGTCCGTGAAAATATATCCCAACGCGCATCGGCTACGAAATCCTGGGTGGTAAACCGATCAAGCACCGGCGCAAGACCGATGACGATAGAAAATCCAAGGCCCATCGCCACAATGGTGCCGGTCGCGCCAAAGACATTACTCCCGCCGAGACGCCGGGAAAATCCCAGTGTAACCAGAACCATCCCGAGCAGGACCAGGGTGTTTCCCGCTCGGGAACGGGTAAAAACGGCACCCAACAATAACAACAGGGCGATCACCGCATACCAGGCCGTCTTGTGCCCTTGTAACGACCCGAAAAAGGAAAGATGTCGACGCCACTTTTGTTTGATCGCCCGTGACGGGCTGCGACGACCAAGATTGGCTATGAACAGGGCTATCGTGACTGGCAGCACCAACTCCATCAGGCCGGCCAGGTGATTTCTATTCATGTAGGTCCCCACGGCCGCATGGGACTGAGGATGTGATACCCCCCAGAACAGGAGGCTGTCAGCACCGGAACCAAACTGCATCAATCCGATCAACGCCTGGATCGCGGCCATCCCGATAACGAGATGAATGAGTCGCCATACGGCCTCCAGGTCAAGGGTCTTCACGCCGACAAATACCGCAATCGGCGGGATGAGGGCGAGGAGCGCCTTTTCGGTCTCGAAGGGCACAACGGACAATTGTCTGAAACCCCATGGCTCGCCTGCCGACACCAGGCTTTGAACATCTCTAAAGAGCGATGTGCCCGGGAATACTTCGGCGATGTAACCGGGTATCGGGACGAGATAAAGGATCGGCACGACCACCAAGGCCGTAATGAAGATACTCTGACTTGGTTCGCCTACCATGGAGAATCTTGGATTCCAGATGGCGACGAGAAGCAAGGCGAGGCCAAGGAGTTCAAGCAAACCCAGGGCAAGAGGAAACATCCCTGCTCGAAATACCGGTCCCAGGATAAGCAACGCTGCAACCAAAGCATACGCGACCTTGGTCGCCAAAGGCTCCATCATCAACCTCTACTCCTAAAGCTTCCTTGAAGCTTCCTTGTACATCATGTTGCCAGACTGTTCTCGATTAACCGCCTGGATGCGCAATTGGCCACCTTAACGGGATGATCACCCAGGGGCCACGATTAGACGACAGAGTACATTCTGGATCAAGCCATCTTGCTCGGGAGATGGAACAGCGGTTGGCAGATCCCTCCCCGATTGGGCAAAGCACGGGTGAGAAGCCCTTCGACTATGAGATCCGGCAGCAGGGCGATGAGATAAGTAGTTCTTTGAGCCGAGGAATCCGTCTTGGAAGCTGTTTGGCAACCATCCCCCTCCGGGCATCGACCGAAAAGGCCCGACTTTCGTTCTCTTATTAGCAATAAATAAAGAAACAAAGCCGATATTATTCTCTTTATGAGAACAATAATCGCGGGAATAGACCGCGGCCCCGAGGCACGGAAGCGGCTTGGAACGACTCGCTCCAAGCCTGGCGAGGATCATCGGCTCGCTGGTCGCCAAAGAGCCGCCGCGATCCAGCCACTGTTAGAAAGGCAGACGTCGCAGCCCCAAACGGTTGATCACCGCCACGGCGATCTCCTCGATGGAACGGGTGGTGGTGTTGAGATAGGGAATCTTTTCCTGGCGGAAGAGCCGTTCCGCCCACTGGGTCTCCTGGCGACACTTGGTAAGCGAGGCGTAGTGGCTGTTCGGCCGGCGTTCGGAGCGGATATGGTGCAACCGCTCACTCTCGATACTGAGCCCAAACAGCTTGTGGCGATATTTCTGCAATTCGTTGGGCAGACAGGGATGCGGGAAGTGCTCATCGGTCAGGGGGTAGTTGGCGGTAAAGATCGCGAACTGCATGGCCAGGTAGAGGGTGGTCGGCGTCTTGCCGCTCCGCGACACCCCGAGCAGGATCACCTCGGCCCGCTCCATGCTCTCGACACCGATACCATCGTCATGGGCCAGGGCGAAATTCACGGCGGCCACCCGCTGATCGTAGGAGGCTTCATCGTGAATGCCATGGGTTTGTCCGGCGGCGTGGGTCGAATCCACCCCGAAATCCTGCTCCAGACTGGGAATGAAGGTGGCGAAGAAATCGTAGATCTTGACCTCGCTTTCCTTTAGCAGACGATACAGGGGGACGTCCACCAGGGTGGAGAAGACCACCGGGGGAGCCCCCTCCTTGGCCTTGGCCGCGCGGATAAGTTCGACGATGTGCCGCATCTTTTCCACCGTGTCCACGAAGGGAAAGGCGAACCAATCGAATTCCTCGCCCGGGAATTGGGTCAGCAGGCTGTGCCCCATGGCCTGAACGGTAATCCCGGTCCGGTCGGAAATAAAAAAAACACTACGTTTGGCCATGGCTATGGGTGGAGAACTGGAGTTAAGGAAGTAAAATCATACGCAAAAGTCTCAGCCTGTTTCACTATATTCAAATAGTCCCATGATGAAGCACCTCGCCCTGGTCTCCCTGGTGGCCTATGGCGTGCTCCAGAGTTTCAACGAGACCCCCGTCAAATCGGCCGGCGGGCCGCTTGCCCCTGGCCTTCCCTATCAAGTCTCCGTCGCCTCCGAGCCCTTCGAGTACAAAGGCTACCTCATCGTCCCCCTGGCCAGGATCGACCTCGAGGCCAGGGTGCTGGGCAAGGAGCGCTACCGTTTCGATCGCGAATCCGACTTGGCGCCCATTGACCTTGCCCTGGGTTGGGGCCCGATGTCGGATAACCGGGTTCTGGATCAGCTCCATTTGAGTCAGCGGAACCGTTTTCTCTACTGGACGGCGGAGCAACTGCCGATTCCCCGGAATCTGGTGGTGCGCTCCGCCTCGAATATGCACATCATCCCTTCCGGACAATCCGTCGAACGTCAACTGACCAGGGTGCGGCCGGGGCAAGTGGTGAAAATCGGGGGGTTGTTGATACGGGTGGAGGCACCCGACGGTTGGCGCTGGGTCAGCTCACTCACCCGCGAGGACAGTGGTCCCGGCGCTTGTGAATTGGTATGGGCGGAACGACTTGAAGTCATCGAGCCCGGAATTTGATCCTCCTACAGGAGATTGTATTGTTATGAGCGGATACGTGCTGTGGCTCCACGAGTTGGGCATTGGTGATGTTGAAGAGGTCGGCGGGAAGAATGCCTCGCTCGGGGAGATGATCCAGCACCTGGCCGCGGCCGGGGTGCAGGTGCCCGGGGGCTTTGCCACCACGGCCTTCGCCTACCGGGAATTTCTCGCCCAGCAAGATTTGGATCAACGCATCCATGCGGAACTGGCCAGACTCGATATCGAGGATGTCACCCATCTCGCCGCGTGCGGCGCCCAGATCCGCCAGTGGATCCTGGACACCCCCTTCCCACCCGCCTTGGAACAGGCCATCGATGCCGCCTTCCAGACCATCGAGGGCCAAAGCGGTGATCATCTCTCCTGGGCGGTACGTTCCTCCGCCACCGCCGAAGATCTGCCCGATGCCTCCTTCGCCGGTCAGCAGGAGACCTTTCTCAATGTCCATGGGCTGGACAACGTCAAACACGCCATCAAAGAGGTGTTCGCCTCGCTATTCAATGATCGCGCCATCGCCTACCGGGTGCATCAGGGGTTCGAGCACAGCAAGGTGGCCCTGTCCGCCGGTATCCAACGCATGGTCCGTAGCGATGTCGGCGCCAGCGGGGTCATCTTCACCCTGGACACCGAGACCGGCTTCCGCGACGCCGTCTTCATCACCGCCAGCTATGGGCTGGGCGAAATGGTGGTGCAGGGCGCGGTCAACCCGGACGAATTCTATGTCCACAAGCCCACCCTCGCCGCGGCCAGGCCGGCCATCCTCAGACGCACCCTGGGCAGCAAGGCGATCCGCATGGTGTACGCCGAGAAACGGGAACCCGGTGAGCGGCCGGTCTGCATCGAGCCGGTCCCCGAGGCCGACCGCGAGCGGTTCTGTATCACGGACGCGGATGTGGAAGAACTGGCCCGTCAGGCGCTGATCATCGAGCGTCATTACCAACGGCCGATGGACGTCGAATGGGCCAAGGATGGGCTGGACGGTCGCATCTACATCGTCCAGGCGCGTCCGGAGACGGTGCAGAGCCGTAGCGGCCGCCTCATCGAGCGTTACAGTCTGAAAGTCAGCCCGGGCGAGCCGCTCACCTCCGGGCGCAGCATCGGCCACAAGATCGGTGCCGGTACCGCCCGGGTGATCCTGAATGTAAGCCAGATGGAATCCGTGCAACCTGGGGATGTGCTGGTGACCGACATGACCGACCCGGACTGGGAACCGATCATGAAGCGGGCCGCCGCCATCGTCACCAACCGCGGCGGTCGTACCTGTCATGCGGCCATCATCGCCCGGGAGATGGGGGTACCGGCGGTGGTCGGCTGCCATGACGCCACCGAGCGGGTGGCGGACGGCGCCGAGGTGACCGTCTCCTGTGCCGAGGGCGATACCGGTTTCGTCTACGCCGGGAAACTGGAGTTCGAGCGCTCGGTGATCGAACTCGACCACATGCCCCAGATCCCGGTCAAGATCATGATGAACGTCGGCAACCCGGAGCGGGCCTTCGACTTCGCCAACATCCCCAACGCCGGAATTGGCTTGGCGCGGTTGGAGTTCATCATCAACAACATGATCGGCATCCATCCCAAGGCCCTGCTGGAATACGACCAGTTACCCGAGGCCTTGCGGGAACGCATCCGCCCGCGCATCGCCGCCTATCCCGATCCGGTGGAATTCTTCGTCGCCAAACTCACCGAGGCCATCGCCACCCTGGGGGCGGCCTTCGCGCCCAAGCCGGTGATCGTGCGCATGTCGGACTTCAAGTCCAACGAATACGCCAATCTCATCGCTGGTGACCGCTACGAGCCCCATGAGGAAAATCCCATGATCGGCTTCCGGGGCGCCTCCAGGTACATCTCGGACAGCTTCAAGGAGTGTTTCGCCCTGGAGTGTCGGGCCTTGCGACGGGTGCGCGAGGACATGGGGCTCACCAACGTCGAGATCATGATCCCCTTCGTGCGCACCCTCGACGAGGCGCGGGCCGTGGTCAAAGCCCTGGCGGCCAATGGGCTGAGGCGGGGCGAGCACGGACTCAGACTGATCATGATGTGCGAACTGCCCTCGAATCCTCTGCTTGCCGATCAATTCCTCGAATACTTCGATGGCTTCTCCATCGGCTCCAACGACCTCACCCAACTCACCCTGGGGCTGGACCGGGATTCTGGCCTGGTGGCGGAGAGCTTCGACGAGCGCAACCCGGCGGTATTGCATCTTATCGACATGGCCATCCGCGCCTGCCACGCCAAAGGGAAGTACATCGGCATCTGCGGCCAAGGCCCCTCGGATCACCCGGATCTCGCCCAGTGGCTGGTCGATCGGGGCATCGAGAGCGTCTCCCTGAACCCGGATACCGTGGTCAATACCTGGCTGATGCTGGCGGGTCAGAAGGTGTAAAACCAGTCCAACGAGCCTGTGGGCCCGGGACGCCCCAGGCAGGACGATGGTGCCGGTAGATTCTGGCCGCCCCTGATCCCTAAAACCAGCTATCCCCCTGCTATCACCGAGAGCCCTTGCGCCCCAAGGGCTCCGGACAGAGGCCAGACATGGCCGCATCAAAGCAAAGACCGCGCAGAAATTGGCCCGGGCGTTCGGTTGTTTCGGGCATCGATGGGAAACAGCCATTTTCTGTTCTCATTCAGAGAACAATAGCTCAAGATTAAAGGCTTTGTTCTCTATTCGAGAACAATAAATCAGGGAAAAGACTTCAGGCCCGGGAGCGGCCCAGCGACGCCCGGGTCGAGGGAGGCGGCTGTCGGGGCGCGAAGCGTCGCCGCCCAGCGGTTCAGGTCCTTTCAGGCGCCATCCCTTCAGCGCCGATTATGGATAACCCGATAAATTGATATCAGACGAGGATTCTTTTCGGCAGCGATCGCGCTCTATCGGTGTCGAACGGCGAATCAAACGACGGCGTATCCCATCCAGGGTTCGGCATGAAGTCTTTCCCCTTCATGGCCTTATAAATTTCAATACCTCTCTACCATGGGAGATAGAAGGTAGAATTGTGCACTGGCACCGACTATAGAGGTTGATTGTGATTGGGAATAACCCAATTCACTCATGTCAACAGGAGGGAATTGCCATGCATTATGCTGATATCGTCGTACATATAGATGAAGAACTGGATGACGATCGTATTCATAGCCTGGAAAAGACCATCAGTCATGAAGAGGGCGTGCTTTGTGCCTGTGTGCATGAATCCAGACGTCATCTGATGCTCGTTGACTTTGATCCGGAGACCGTTCGTCCGAGCCAGATCCTCAATCGGGTCCGTCATACCGGTCTCCACGCCGAGATGATTGGTTTCTAGACTGCATGCGGCCCCATCCCTGAGTTTGCCGTTCGGGTCAGAGACGGAAGGCATTCACGGAGGGAAACCATTTCCTTTGGTTGTTCCTATCATCCGATAGCCTTCGCGGTAACTCGGATATTCCTATGGCCTATCCCTGGTGGATTGGCCAGGGCACCAAGATGATAGATAACCCGTCAACATAATGAGATGCCGTCCCGAGTTTAGACTCCTGTAGCCTATCTACTTTCATGGAAGTGGGTCGGGAGCCGTTGCGAACCCAGTACAGCCCCATGATCGGCACTCTTGGCTTTGATGAAGTCATTTGTACAGGTACCGTCCAGCAACCCTCGGCTTAAACCCCTTCTCACAGCGAGACCCAAAACATGGCCTGTAACATAGCGGAATTTATACGCGAATCCCTGATTACCCTGGATGAGTCCGTGTCCGTGACCCAGGGCGTCAAGCAAATGGCGGAGCGGAATCTCGGCTCCATCATTGTGACCAGCGCCGGTCAGGTGATAGGACTTTTTACCGAACAAGATCTGGTGAAACGGGTGGTGGCCCGCAACCTCAATCCCGCAGAGGTGCGGATTGGAGAGGTATGCTCCCGCAACCTGGTGTCGATATCCAGCAACGCCACCTGCCGGGAAGCGGTGATGAAAATGAGTGCCAATGGATGCTTCCGGTTGTTCGTGTACCGGGGTTCCAATTTCCTGGGGCTGGTGAAATTGCATGATCTCGCTCAAGGCATGGCCATCCAGGACTCTCGGGGTGACTGGTTGCCCAATGCCATTGTCGGCGTGACGCTGGCCCTGATCCTGAGCGTCATTGTCATGCTGATTATCGAATTTCCGGACATGCTGAATATCGCCAGACAGGTTTCCAGCTTATAGCGGGGATAAAGCTAGGAAACGAGGTCGGGTTTTACCTCAATCCTCGCCTATTCGAGATAGACACCAAAGTCCCGGGGTGACGTAAAACGTCACTCTTGTGGCTAGGAATGTCACCTTTTCCTTCCATCAGGATTCCAACCGGGCCATACCCTATCGACTCATGGCCTTGATCCGCCGGCCGGCAGGCGTCAGTAGATCAGAATAGTTCCGCCAATCAGTAGCCTGCCACCGGACAGAATAGGGGCGGCAAACTCCTTGCCCCGAGTCTGGGGCATCCGCCGTATTGGCATCATCCATGCTGTGTATTTTCTATCCTTGGCGCCATCTTGGGCGGATTGTCGTCTCCAGCGTCCCGACAAAGGAGTGATCGGCCATGGCAAAGGAATTGTGATCCACTTCTTAGCACCCGGACGGGGAAAAGTGGCATCTAAGACACAGCATTTTTCTTGATCGAGAAAGCGGCCATGAGAATCCTGAAGAACCTGTTCGTTGTGACATTGGGGGCGGCGCTCTGGTTGAGCGCGGCTTTGGTCGGGGCGCAACCTCCCCAATCCTCTGAATTCCAGTTCAGTTGGGCGGATTTTCCCAACATCGCCCGACAGCTTCCTCTCGGTGGACTGATGAAGTTGTTCGGCATCGACATCGAGGGAGGGCTTCCCGCCGATCTCGAACTGGAGCGGTTTGAGGTCTTTGCCCCGGATGCCGAGATCCTGCTCGACGACGATCAGAGTATCCCGCCGCCGGACCATGCCTATTACCGCGGCAAGATCGCCGGCCAGCCGAATTCCCGGGTATTCCTCACCGTGCCGTCCCAGGGTGAGATACGCGGCCTGATCCAGAGCGCCGCCGGGATCTGGCTGCTGGGAGGAGACAAAGGCCAGATCGGGCGCGGTCTACGTTCGAGAAAGGTGGACGTGGCGACGGAACTGGCGGTGCGTCCCTTCGAGTGCGGCACCGAACACCTGCCCATCCCTCCCGCCGAATTGGTCCCCGCCCTCAACGCCAGCAAGACGCCAGACATCGCGGCCCTGGCCGCCAATGTGCAATACACGGCACGCCTCGCCATCGAGACCGACGCCGAGTTTCTTGGTCTTTTCGGCAACAGCACGAGCGCCGCCCTGGATTACATCGGCGATTTGGTCGCCTACACCTCGACCCTGTACGAACGCGAGGTCAACACCAACCTTGTCGTCAGCTACAGCCGTCTCTGGACCACCGGCACCGGCAACGACCCCTGGACCGCCACCAACACCAGCACCGCGCTGGATCAGTTGCAAAGTTATTGGACCAACAACATGGGGGGAACCAGCCGGAGTACGGTCCACATGCTCAGCGGCAAGAACCTCGGTGGTGGCATCGCCTATGTGGGGGCGCTCTGTGACAACAGCTACGGCTATGGCTTCAGCAGTTCGCTCAGTGGCAATTTCAATATCGACAATCCGAGCGTGGTCTGGGATTTATTGGTTATCAGTCATGAGCTGGGCCACAATTTCAATTCGCCCCACACCCATTGCTACAAGAATATCGGCGGCAACAGCAATCCCGTCGACGCCTGTTACAGCGGCGAGTCTGGAAGCAGTTGTTTTTCCGGTACAACTTCACTCCCCGGCACGAATAGTCTGACGGGAGGCACTCAAGGCGCCGGCAACGGCACCGTCATGAGTTATTGCCATGGTCTCTCCCCTGGCTACAGCAACATCTCCTACACCTTCGGGCTCAATCACTCTTATGGGATCGCCGCCAATCGCGTCCCTTCACGCATGGCGAGTTATGTCGCCAGCCAAGCTTCTTCCTACCCCAGTTGCCTGAGCCTGCAAGGGCAGTTCTATAGTCTGACCGTCACCAAGGCCGGCACCGGCTCGGGCACCGTTTCTGGAACCGGCATCAGTTGTGGCAGCGATTGTTCCGAAAACTATGCCCAGGGCACCCAGGTGACCCTGACGGCCGCGGCAACCAGCGGTTCCACCTTCGCTGGCTGGAGCGGCGGGGCTTGCTCGGGCACCGGCAACTGCGTACTGACCATGGATGCCGCGAAAACAGTTACCGCCACCTTCAATAGCAGCGCTCCGGTAACCTATAGCCTCACCGTCGCCAAGGCCGGCACCGGCTCGGGCACCGTCTCCGGGACCGGCATCAGTTGCGGCAGCGATTGTTCCGAGACTTACACCCAGGGCTCCCAGGTGACCCTGACGGCGGCGGCCGCCAGTGGCTCCACCTTCACTGGCTGGAGCGGCGGCGGTTGCTCCAGCACCGGCAACTGCGTGCTGACCATGAACGCCAATCAGAGCGTCACCGCCACCTTCACTCTCAGCGGCAGCTCAGAAAACACGCTGGCGAATGCGGTGGACAATACCAACTTGACCTGGACCAGCGGCGGCAACGCGGTCTGGACACGGCAGACAACCACCACCCATGATGGTTCCGATGCCGCCAAGAGCGGGACCGTCGGCAACAATCAACAATCCTGGATGGAAACCAGCGTTACCGGGCCCGGTACCCTGAGTTTCTGGTGGATGGTGTCTTCCCAGGCCAATGCCGACTACCTGCGCTTCAGTATCGACGGCACCCAGCAGACCCAGATCAGCGGGTCCGTAAGTTGGCAGCAGAAGACCTACAACATCGCGGCTGGCACTCATACCCTGCGTTGGACCTATATCAAAAACTGGCTCAGCAGCTCTGGTAGCGACGCCGGTTGGGTCGATCAGGTCCAATATTCCGGTACGAGTACCAATTACACACTCACGGTCGCCAAGGCCGGCACCGGCTCGGGCACCGTTTCGGGGACCGGCATCAGTTGCGATCCCGACTGCACCGAAAGTTATGCCCAAGGCACCCAGGTGACCCTGACGGCCGCGGCGACCAGCGGCTCCACCTTCGCCGGCTGGAGCGGCGGCGGTTGCTCGGGCACCGGCAACTGCGTGGTGGCCATGAACGCCAATCAGAGCGTCACCGCCACCTTCAATACCAATTCCCAGACGACCTATAGCCTCACGGTCTCCAAGGCCGGCACCGGCTCGGGCACCGTTTCGGGGACCGGCATCAGTTGCGATCCCGACTGCACCGAGACCTACGCCCAGGGCACCCAGGTGACCCTGACGGCGGCCGCCGCCAGTGGCTCCACCTTCGCTGGCTGGAGCGGTGGCGGTTGCTCCGGCACCGGCAACTGCGTGGTGACCATGAACGCCAATCAGAGTGTCACCGCCACCTTCAATAGCAGTGCCCCGGTAACCTATAGCCTCACCGTCGCCAAGGCCGGTACCGGCTCGGGTACCGTCTCGGGGACCGGCATCAGTTGTGATCCCGACTGCACCGAGACTTACGCCCAAGGCACCCAGGTGACCCTGACGGCCGCCGCCGCCAGTGGCTCCACCTTCGCTGGCTGGAGCGGTGGCGGTTGCTCCGGCACCGGCAACTGCGTGGTGACCAT
>WBZP01003992.1_pt1 | contig 15659 bp, 14 predicted proteins | sample 5204301 | NCBI WGS metagenome assembly WBZP01 (sample SAMN12412401, study PRJNA552823) | activated sludge metagenome | isolation source: activated sludge from nitrification reactor of wastewater treatment plant... | place: USA: Pennsylvania | collected 2017
GCCTCAAGTCCTGATCGGGGCCATCGTCGAGGCGAACACCACCCGCAAGGACTTCGTCGCCACCGACATCCTGGCCCGAGGGCCTCGAGTCGTGGGCATTCATCGGCTGATCATGAAGGCCGGCTCGGATAACTACCGGTCGTCCTCGGTGCAGGGGATCATGAAGCGGATCAAGGCCAAGGGCGTCGAGGTCATCGTCTACGAGCCTGAACTCACTCAGGAGCGCTTCTTCGGCTCCGAGGTGGTCCGCGACCTGGATGACCTCATCGAGCGGGCCGACCTGATTGTCGCCAATCGTCTCGTGCCGGAGCTTGAAGGTGTGCGCGAGAAGGTCTACACGAGAGACCTTTTCGGTGCCGACCTCTGACGCCCCTCTGGCCCCACTTTTCCTCTGCTTGGTGAGCAAAAGCGCCCGCACACCTCATGTGCCCTATGCCGCGGTCCCTTTTGGTCTGCTAAGTCGCCGCACCCGACGCTCAAGTCGCCGCACCCGACGCTTAAGTCGCCGGACCCGACGCTTAAGTCGCCGGACCCGATGCTTAAGTCGCCGCGCCCCGACGCTCGCGCAGTGCCTGACCTTTTGCCACGGCCTGGTCCCGCAGGTCGCCCCGGAAGCGATCCATTGCGGCGCGCAGGCGCTGCGCCTCCGGATCGCTCCCGGAACCGAGTATGCGCGCGGCCAGCAGTCCGGCGTTGCGGGCGCCTCCGATCGACACCGTGGCCACCGGCACACCGCCCGGCATCTGCACGATCGAGAGCAGCGAGTCCATCCCGTCAAGCACCCCCAAAGGCACGGGCACGCCGATCACCGGCAATGAGGTCACCGAGGCCAGCATCCCCGGCAGGTGAGCGGCACCGCCGGCGCCAGCGATAACCACGCGAAGCCCCCGCCCTGCGGCCTGCTGACCGTAGGCGATCATCTCCTCCGGCATCCGGTGAGCCGAAACCACATCAACCTCGTGTGGGACGCCCAACTCGGCCAGGACCTCGGCGGCTGCGCTCATCACGCTCCAGTCACTGTCCGAACCCATGACAATCCCGACGACGGGCGAAGCGGCAGGTGGCGGCAGATCAGTCATTGCGTGATCACTCCCTGGAGATAGTCCGCAGCGTGCCGAGCACGATCCCGCAGATCGGTGAGGTCCGGGCCACTGACATTGACGTGGCCGATCTTGCGTCCCGGTCGAACGCCTTTGCCGTACATATGAATCTTGGCCCCTGGGTCCCTGGCCATGACATGGCGGTATGCCGGGTACAGCTGCGGATAATCCCCGCCCAGGACGTTAGCCATCACGGTCCAGGGCGCCAGCGGTCGCGGGGATCCCAGCGGCAAGTCAAGGACGGCACGAAGGTGCTGCTCGAACTGGCCGGTCACGGCGCCATCCATCGACCAGTGCCCGGAGTTGTGCGGCCGCATGGCCAACTCATTGACGACATAGCCTGCACCGCCTTCGGTCTGGAAGACCTCGATGGCGAGCACCCCGGTGACCTCGAGTTCGCCCGCCACGCGCAGGCCGGCCTCGACCAAGGCCATGGCGAGGTCGTCGCCAAGATCCGGTGCCGGCGCGACCACATCGGTGCAGATGCCCTCGGTTTGCACCGTCTCGACCACTGGCCAGACCGCTGCCTGGCCGCTGGGGCTGCGGGCCAAGAGCACCGCAAGCTCCCTCACGAAGGGCACCTTCTCCTCAACAAGCAAGGCTTCCCCGGCGGCCTCGGCCCGAGCCAGCCAGTCCTGAAGTCCGCTGACCTCGGCCACGACCCGCACACCCTTGCCGTCGTAACCGCCGCGCGGGGTCTTGACCACCACCGGCCAGCCGACCTCATCAGCGAAGGCAGCCACCTCGTCGGCAGTGCGCACCGCACGCCAGCGGGGGCACGGGATACCCAGTTCACTGAGCCGCTCGCGCATCGCCAATTTGTCCTGAGCGAATCGGAGAGCCGCCGGGCTCGGGTGCACCGGTATGCCGCTGGCCACCACGGCGTCGAGCACCTCTGCCGGGACGTGCTCGTGGTCGAAGGTCACCACGTCGCAATGCTGCGCGAAGTCCAGAACCGCCTCGACATCGGTATGCGAGCCGACCGGCGCCGATGGAGTCACCAGGGCTGCGGAGGCGTCCTCGGCCTCAGCCAGCACACTGATGGTGATGCCCAGCTCCGCCGCAGGCGCAGCGCACATCCGCGCGAGTTGGCCACCCCCAATGATGCCGACCACAGGGAATCCGCCGGGTGCGCGTCGTGGAGTGGTCACCGGGCGAGGATATCGAGCCCGCCGACATACAGTGGTCAGGTGCCCACCGCCTCGTCTCCCAGCAACGCCCTGCTCGGCCGCCTCCGGGGCGCCATGGATCTGGTGTACCGCGAGATGATCAAGTTCGGCGTGGTCGGAGCCATCGCCTTCGTGGTCGACATGGGCACCTTCAACCTGCTCCGCTCGACGCTGCTACCCCACAAGGTCACCACCGCGACGATCATCTCGGCCGCAGTCGCCACTGTCGTCGCCTGGGTCGGCAATCGCTGGTGGACCTTCCGGCATCGCACGAATCGACCCGTCGCCCACGAGGTGACCCTCTTCTTTGGCACCAACGCCGTGGCCATGCTGATCCAGGTCGGCGTCGTGGCCGTCTCCCACTACGTTCTGCACCTGCAGTCGATCGCTTTCGACAATGCTGCCAAGGTCGTCGGCATCGGATTGGGCACGCTCTTCCGGTTCTGGGCCTATCGCACGGTGGTCTTCGCCGGCGAGGTGGACGACACATCGGCCCCCGCCGGAGGCGAGCCATCGGGCCTCGCTGACGTCGAGCGCTCAGCCCTCGGAGAGGAAGAGCGCGAACACGGCCGGACGGGCCGATAGCAGTTCGAGACGCCCACCATGGGCCTCGGCCAGATCGCGTGCCAGGGAAAGGCCCAGGCCGGAGCCCGACGAACTCACCTCCCGCTCGAACACCCGCTGGGCGATGTCGGCCGGCACCCCTGCGCCCTGATCGGTGACTTCGACGACCACGGATGGACCGGAGCGCCGGGCACTGACGGCCACTGTCCCCGCTCCATGCTGCAGCGAGTTCTCCAAGAGCGTGGTGAGGATCTGGGCCAGCGCAATCGGCGTTGCCCGCACCTTGAGACCGCGATCGCCGGCAATGTGAATGCTGCGCCGCGCGTTCGCGAAGGCCGGTTGCCATTCCCGTTGCAACGAGGCCAGCACCGAGTCCAGCGAGACCGACGCATGCGTCTCGATGCCGGAGCGGGTCCGACCGAGCAGATCGTCGACGGTACCGCTGAGCCGCTCGACTTGATCGATGGCGATGTGGACTTCTTCGGCGACGACGTCGAGGTCATCGGTTTCCGCGATCTCCTCCAAGCGCATGAGCAGCGCCGTCAGCGGCGTACGCAGCTGGTGGGAGGCATCCGCCGCGAAGTCCCGCTCAGCCGCCAGCCGTCGGCTCACCTGTTGCGCACCCCGCGCCAGCGCATCGCCCAGGCGGTCCATCTCGACAATCCCTGACTTCAGCGGCGGCTGGCGTGGGTCGCTGGCTCCCAGGCGCTCGGTGCGCGCGGCCAGTTCCTCCAGCGGCGTGATGATGTCCTGGGCCTGCTGCTTGGCGATCGAGTGAGAGATCGACACGGCCGCCACCACCAGCGCCACGGTCCCCACGCCGATCAGAGCCAGCACACTGCGTTCCCCGAGGGCATCGCGAATCCGGTCCAACTCCCCATGTGAACGCGTGCCTATCCACACCAGGAGCACGACGACCGGGGCCGTGCAGAAGGCCAAGGTGATCGCGACAATACGCATCGCCGAGCGAACGAGGATGCCCCGCACCGATTAGTCCTCGCGGCTGTCGAAGCGGAAGCCGACTCCCCGCACGGTCCGGATGTACCGGGGCTGCGCGGCGTCGTCACCGAGTTTGCGACGAAGAACCGAGATGTGCATATCGAGGGTCTTGGTCGACCCGAACCAGGCGGTGTCCCAGACATCGCGCATCAGTCGTTCACGCGAGACGACCTTGCCCTCGTTGCGCACGAGCACCCGGAGCAGGTCGAACTCCTTGGAGGTCAACTGCACCTCCTCCCCACGCAGGTAGACCCGGCGGGAGTCCGTTTCGATGCGGATCAGCGATTCGCTCGGCGAGGCCTCGGTGACACCGCGACGCAGCAGCGCCCGGCTGCGGGCCAGCAGTTCGGCCAGCCGGAAGGGCTTGGTCACATAGTCATCGGCTCCGGCGTCGAGCCCCACCACCGTGTCGACCTCGTCCGCCCGAGCGGTGAGAATCAGGACCGGCAAGGTCAGCCCATCGGCGCGCAAGCGGCGGCATACCTCGAGCCCGTCCAGCCGCGGCAGGCCAAGGTCCAGGATGAGCAGATCAGGCAACTCGCGCGCCGACTCCAGCGCCGACACACCATCGCCGCAGACTTCGACCTCGTATCCCTCGCGGCGCAGCGCGCGGGCCAACGGGTCGGAAATAGCCGGGTCGTCCTCGGCCAACAAGACCTTGGTCATGCGTGCATGCTAGTCAGGTATGCCGGTCCAGGGGTTCCGAGCCCCGCCCTCGACCGGTCCGCTGGAGCTCTGAGGGGGTCACTACGCCGATACCGCGAAGCGTTCGGCGGCGCTGCGCAGTGGCCCGGAAACCGGAGACCGCGCCCAGGAGCCTGGCCAATCTGTCATCGACATGGACCTTGCCTGGCGGGGTGACCGCGGTGAGCCGACTGGCGCGATTGACCGTGGTCCCGAAGACATCACCAAGGCGGGAAACCACCGGCCCATAGGCCATGCCGACCCGCACCTCCGGCAGGAGGTCATCCTCGGCCATCGCGGCCACCAGATCCAGCGCGATGGCGGCCGCTGGGGCCGGCTCGGCGTGCACGAAGAGGACCTCGTCGCCGACCATCTTGATGACCCGACCCCCGTGCGTGGTGATCACATCGCTAGCGAGATGCTCGAAGCGCTGAACCAAGGTGGCAAGTTGGCGTTCGGTCATCCGCCGGACCAACGAGGTGAAGGACACCAGATCAGCAAAGCCGACCACCCGGTGGGGGGCGCTGGTCTCGGCATCCTGGGGCGGGGTGGCATCAGCGAGCATGCGAGCAATGGCATTGGCCAGGTGCCTGCGCCACACATAGACCAAGAGGGGTTCCAGTTCGTCGGCGAGATCCGTGAGCCGGTGGGCTGCTTCGACCGCCACCTCGGTGCTCTCCACCGACCGGGCATCAGACTCGCTGACCGGAGCCTCGAGCTCGTCTGGCGTGACGTACTCCGCGAAGAGTTGGGTCTGCCAGACCGCCAGCCGATCCGCGGTGCGCGCGAAGGCCCGCGTCATCGCCAACGCCAAGTCCTCATCAAGGTCGCGCTCTCGGACAATGCGCGAGACTCGAACCAGGGCATCGAGGTCGGCCTCCGTGAACATGGTCTCTTCGTCTTCGACGACCTGGAAGCCCATGGCGTGCCAAAACCGTCGGGCGCTGTGGGTGGACACCTCGGCAGCGCTCGACACCTCGCGACGGCCCATGGAGGCCGGGCGCCCGAGAAGCTGCTCCTCGATACGCTCCAGGGTTTCCCGGGCGTCATCTTGCGCGCCACCGGTGCCGGTCACTGCACCTCCCTCACGTGGACGACATCGCCGGCGGTCACGGCATACGGGCCGTCGGCGGTCTGCAGGACCAGTCTGCCGGTCTCGTCGATGGATGTCGCGCGCCCCTCGCGAATGCCGCCACCGGGCTCGTGCAGGCGGACGGTGCGTCCCAGGGTGAGGCAGCGCTCGCGGTAGGCCCGGCGGCGGTCCGCCTCCGGAGCGCTGAGGATGACGGCCAACCGGGCCAGGTATGCCGTGAGCAGCACCTCTCGCGCGACCCCTGGATGACCGCACGCCCGCAGCGAGGTCGCCGTGTCCAAGGGCAAGCCGGCGCGCGGAGTGTCGACGTTGATCCCGACGCCGACGACCACGCCGGCGGGGGTCCATTCGCACAAGATGCCCGCGAGTTTGCGGTCATCGTCACTGGGCACCAACACATCATTGGGCCACTTGAGGCCGACCCGAGCGCCGCACGCGTCGGCCACCGCCTCCACCACGGCCAGGCCGGCGGCCAACGGGAGCCAGCCCAGCGGCATACCGGAATCCGCCAAGGCCGACAGCGGCACGACGGCGCTCACGGCGAGGGCGCTCCCCCGCACCGTGGTCCAGCTGCGGGTCAGTCGACCGCGGCCGTGGGACTGCTCCTCTGCCACTACGACACGCCACGGCGCAGGGTCGCGGACCGCCTCGGCATTGGTTGAGTCCAAGCGCTCCCAAACCTCGATCATCGGCCACGGATCCCCGGGCACCACGGCCCGAGCATCCAGGCAGCGGGAGTCGGAGGACGAGGGCACGTCGACAAGGCTAGGCTCGGAGCATGGCGAAGAGCGACAAGACGTCCATCGGAGGCACCGACGTCCCCAAGGGCATCGACATGACGACGACGGCGGGCAAACTCGCGGATCTGAAGCGTCGGGTCGAGGAGGTGGCCCACGCAGGGTCAGACCGAGCGATCGAGAAGCAGCATGCCCGCGGCAAGAAGACCGCTCGCGAGCGCATTGCCCTGCTGCTGGACGAAGGCTCCTTCGTCGAGATGGACAAGTACGCGCGGCACCGCTCCACGGCATTCGGCCAGGACAAGTCCCGTCCTTATGGCGACGGCGTGGTCACTGGGTATGGCACGGTTGACGGGCGGACGGTCGCCGTCTTTGCGCAGGACTTCACGGTCTTTGGTGGGTCGCTGGGCGAGGTGTTCGGCGAGAAGATCGTCAAGGTCATGGACTTTGCCATGAAGGTGGGCTGCCCGGTCATTGGGATCAATGACTCCGGTGGCGCGCGCATCCAGGAGGGTGTGGTCTCGCTCGGGCTGTACGGCGAGATCTTCCGCCGCAATGTGCACTCCTCTGGGGTCATCCCGCAGATTTCGCTGATCATGGGCCCATGCGCGGGTGGCGCGGTCTACTCCCCCGCGGTTACCGACTTCACCGTCATGGTCGACCAGACCTCGCACATGTTCATCACCGGACCGGACGTCATCAAGACCGTCACCGGCGAGGATGTCGGCTTCGAGGAGCTCGGCGGCGCCCGCACGCACAATGCGACCTCGGGCAATGCGCACTACATGGGCACCGACGAAGAGGACGCCATCGAGTACGTCAAGGCGCTGCTGTCCTATCTGCCCTCCAACAACATGGAGGACGCGCCGATCTACGGCGAGGAGAACGACCTGGACATCAATGACGGCGACCGGTTCCTGGACACGATCATCCCGGACAGCACGAATGTCCCCTATGACATGCATCAGGTCATCGACAAGGTGCTCGACGACGGCGAGTTCCTCGAGGTGCAGCCGTTGTATGCCCCGAACCTCCTGATCGGCTTCGGCCGGGTGGAGGGCCGCGCCGTGGGGGTGGTCGCGAACCAGCCGATGCAGTTCGCCGGCACGCTCGACATCGCCGCCTCCGAGAAGGCGGCGCGCTTCGTGCGAACCTGCGATGCGTTCAACATCCCGATCCTGACCTTTGTCGACGTGCCGGGCTTCCTGCCCGGGACCGACCAGGAGTGGGGCGGCATCATCCGGCGTGGGGCGAAGTTGATCTATGCCTACTCGGAGGCGACCGTTCCGCTGGTCACGGTGATCACCCGCAAGGCCTATGGCGGTGCCTACGACGTGATGGGGTCCAAGCACCTTGGCGCCGACATCAACCTGGCTTGGCCGACCGCGCAGATTGCCGTCATGGGCGCTCAGGGAGCCGTCAATATCCTGTACCGCAAGGAGCTCGCGCATGCCGCCGAGAAGGGCGCGTCCGTGGATGAGGCTCGGGCCGGGTTCATCAAGGAGTACGAGGATGCCCTGGCCAACCCCTATGTCGCGGCCGAGCGCGGGTATATCGACACCGTGATCACGCCTTCTAACACCCGGATGAATGTCACCAAGGCGTTGCGGGCGCTGCGCACCAAGCGCGCGTCTCTGCCGCCCAAGAAGCACGGGAACATTCCGCTGTGACCTCGGCAGAAGAGACGAGCTCACAGCGGCTCCACCCTGTGACCTCGGCAGAAGAGACGAGCTCACAGCGGCTCCACCCTGTGACCTCGGCAGAAGAGACGAGCTCACAGCGGCCACCGATCACCGTGTCGGGGCCGGCTACGGCGCAGGATATTGCCGCCATCGTGGCAGTGCTGGCCTCAGCAGGTGGCGGCGGAGGATCTGACCAGAGTGCGGATGGCACCGAACGGGTCGGCGGCTGGGCCGACCACCGGCGGGGCCTGCGCAGCGCCGTGAGTCACGGCGCCGGCGCTTGGCGAGCCACCTTCCGCGCGCCCTAGCCGTGGCGCCCTGACGGCAATACTGTCCCTGGGTCAGGGGGCGAGCAGGGCACCGCGCAGGACATCGAGCCCCACCGAGCCGACATCCAAGGCGCGCCGGTGGAAGGCCTTGAGGTCGAATGCCGCCCCGTCGCGGGCGGCCAACTCGTCCCGCACCTGCATCCACAGACGCTCGCCGACCTTGTAGGAGGGCGCCTGACCGGGCCAGCCGAGGTAGCGATCCAACTCGAAACGCAATTGACCCTCGCCCTGATTGGCGTGCCGATTGAGGAAGTCCCAGGCCTTGTCGTAGGTCCACGAGCCACCACCCACCGATGCCGGCGCGGGCAGCTCGCAGTGGATTCCGATGTCCAGCACGACCCGCGCCGCCCGTAGCGACTGACCATCCAGCAGCCCCAGGTAGTTGCCCGGATCGTCCATATAGCCCAACTCGGCCATCAGCCACTCGGCATACAGCGCCCAGCCCTCACCGTGCCCCGACACCCAGCACATCAGGCGCCGCCACCGGTTCAGGCTCTCCCGCCGATAGGTCGTCTGACCAACCTGTAGGTGATGTCCGGGCACACCCTCGTGGTACACCGTGGTGAGCTCGCGCCACGTCCCGAACTCAGTCACACCCTTGGGCACCGACCACCACATCCGGCCCGGCCGAGCAAAGTCATCGGACGGCCCGGTGTAGTAGATGCCTCCGGTCTGGGTCGGCGCGATGCAGCATTCGATGGTCCGCACGGGCTCGGGGATGTCGAAGTGGGTCCCCGCCAGGGCCTCGACCGCCTCATCGGCGCGCTCCTGCATCCACGTGCGCAGCGCCTCGGTCCCAGAGAGCAGGTAGGCCGGGTCGGCGTCGAGGGCGTCGATGGCCTCCTTCACGCTGGCTCCCGGCCGGATCCGCTGCGCGGTCTGCGCCATCTGGTCGGTGATCCGGGCGAGTTCCTCCTGTCCCCAGACATAGGTCTCGTCGAGGTCGACCGCCGCGCCCAGGAAGGTCCGCGATGCCAGGCCGTACCGCTCTGCTCCGACCGCATCCTTGATCGGCGCCCGCTCAAGGAGCGTCTCGCGCAGGAAGGACCCCAAACTCTCGTATGCCGCCGCGGCGGCCGTGACCGCGCCCTCGAGGTCCGATCGAGCCGGGCCCTGCGCGTCGGCACCGGCCAGGAGCGCGGCGAAGTATCCATCGGGGGCCACCAATTCGTCGCATTGTTCAGCGCAAGCCCGCACCTGCCGCTGCGCCGACACCTGCCCACGATCCGCGGCCGCCAGCAGCGCATCGCGGTGCTGCTGCAGCGCCTCGGGGACCTTGGCCATCCGCGCTGCCAGTGTGGCCCAGCCGTCCGGGCTCGTGGTGTCCATCAGGTCAAAGATGCCTCTGATCTCCTGAAGCGGCGAGTCCAGCACGTTGAGAGAGGCTGCATCCCAACCTGATTCGTGATGCTCCAGTTGTAGACCCAAGCGCTCGCGCATTGCCGCGATCGTGACCGCATCCACCTCGTCGACCGGCGCCGCCGCATCGAGTCGCGCCAAGGTCGCGCGCGCAAGGTCGGCTTGGGCCGCCAGGCCCCCCTCAGAGAAGTCGTCGAGTTGATCGTCGGCGCCCGGGATACCGAGGTAGGTCGCGGTGAGCGGGCTGAGTGCGATCACCGCATCGAAGTGCGCATCGGCGATCGCGTCGACAGCGGACGGGGTGCGCGGCGCGGCTGAAGAAGTAGGGGTCACGTCAGGCGACGCTACCCGAGGCACCGGCGCCGCGACATACCGTTATCCCATGCTCGCCACGATTGCCTCGGTCAATGTCGGTCGCCCGCGCCCCGGGTTCACCAAGGGTGAACTCAGCGGCATCGCCAAGGAGCCGGCTGCCCAGATCGAGGTCCGCGACCCTGGCCCGAAGCTGGACGGACTGGGCAGCGGCGTGGTCGGTGATGCCGTTGTCGACCGACGGCATCACGGCGGCCGGATCCAGGCCGTCTATGCCGTCGCCCGCGAGGAGTTGGACTGGTGGGGCGAGCACTTGGGCCGCGACCTGGCCGACGGGATGTTCGGCGAGAACCTGACCACCCGCGGCTTTGACGTCGATGCAGCCCTGCTGGGTGAGCGGTGGGCCATCGGCGAGGACGTCATCCTCGAGGTCTGCGGGCCCAGGGTTCCGTGCGCGACCTTTGCCGCCCGGATGGGCGAACCGAAGTGGGTGAAGCGGTTCACCGAGCGCGGCCGGACGGGGGCCTACCTCGCGGTGATCCAAGGCGGAGCCATCCGGGCAGGTGATGCGCTCGCGGTGGTCAGTCGCCCGGAGCACGGCTTCACGGTCCCCAATGCCTTCGCTGCCTGGTGCGGGGATCACGAGATGTCCCGCGCGATTCTGGATGCCGCAGCCGGGTCACCCGAGTTTCGGGAGCAACTGGCCGGGCGCCTGCCCGGCCGCCGCTGATCTCCTGGCACACTCCTCTGCTATGCCGGCCGCTGCTTCTTCGCCCCCCACCGCCGTCCGCCTCTTGCTGGCCTCCGCCTCCCCGGCCCGGTTGTCCACCCTGCGCTCCGCCGGGATTGACCCCGTCGTGGCCGTCAGCGAAGTCGACGAGGACGCGAAGGTGGCCGCCCAGATTGCCCTGCACGGTGAACTGGCGGCCGAGGATGTCGCCCTCCTGCTTGCCCGGGCCAAGGCCGAGGCGATCCACACGGCATACCTCGACGGGGACATCGACACCGACGTGGCAGTCATCCTGGGCTGCGACTCGGTCCTCGAACTTGAGGGAGAGATCCACGGCAAGCCTGCCGATGCCGACGAAGCGATCAGTCGTTGGCAGTGGATGCGCGGTCGCACTGGCGTCCTGCACACCGGTCACTGGCTGATCGACACCCGCGAGAGCGCTGATGGCGGAACATCGGGAATGTCCGGAGCGACGGCATCGACCACCGTGCACTTCGCCCGTCTCTCCGATGATGAGATCGCCGCCTACGTGGCTACGGGTGAACCTCTGCGCGTGGCAGGCGCATTCACCATCGACGGCCTCGGCGGAGCCTTCGTGACCGGCATCGAGGGCGATCACCACAATGTCGTTGGGCTCTCGTTGCCCCTGCTCCGCGAGCTCCTAGGCGACTTCGGCATTGGCTGGTTTGACGTGGCCTGAGCGCGCAGCGCAACTCCTGGAGAAGGGCACGTTGGGGTCCACCCTGATCGTGCCCTGAACCCTCCCGGCAAGCGAGCTTCGAAGGGGGCGGCACCGCCTAGCGTCGGCGGCCCAGACCCGCCGACGAAAGAGCCCGCCCCATGACCCAGCCCCCACTGGCAGTAGGCACGAGCGTGGAGTCACCCCCAATCCCCCAGTACTCCCACCGACAGCTTCTGCTTATCTGGATCTCGGTCACTGCGCCAATGGCAGTGCTCGCCTTTGTTGTCGGGCCCTGGCTGAGCGAGCGTGTCGATCTCCATCGCGGCCTGGTGCATTGGCTGCTCATGGTGATCGGCATGGCGTGGCAGTTCGTGGTCTCCCTCTGGCTCCTGCGACGCGAGGGCGCGCGCACTTGGGCCCAGATCCGCGGTCGGATCTGGGCCAATGGGCCGCGGGATCCGGGCACCGGGGCGGTCCGCCACTCGCTGTGGTGGTGGGTGATCCCAGCCTTCGCCGCAGGTCTGATCGGTGGCGCGATTGCCGGACCTCTCGATGACGCCTGGGCCGGCCTCACCGGGTGGAGCGAGCCAGCCTGGTCCAATATCAGCGCCCTCGCGGACCGACAGTTCGCCGGCCAATGGTGGATTCTCGGCCTGGCGTTGGTGAGCGCGGTCTTCAACTATGTCCTGGGTGAGGAACTGCTCTTCCGCGGAGTGTTGTTACCGAGGATGGCAGGCGCCTACGGCCGGTGGGACTGGGTGGCGAATGCCGTCTTCTTCGGCCTCTACCACGTACACAAGCTGTGGTTCTGGCCCTCCATGATCCTCTCGTCCTTCGGCATCTCCTGGGCCGCACGCAGATTCAGGAGCTTCTGGATGGGCGTGGCTGTGCACGGGATTGAGGCCCTCTTCATCCTGCTGATTGTTGCGGTCCTCGCCGGGTGGTACCCGAGATGACGAGGCTCCCTCGGCGGGCGCGCTGATCAGACCGGTGGGATATCTCGACGTTTGACGGCAAAGTGCCGATCGCGGCGGGCGGCATACGCCAACCGCTTCGCCAATTCCTCGCGCAGGTCCTCGGCCTCAATCACCTGATCCACGACCAGGTCCGCCGCTAGCCGTTCAAGGTCGACATCGGTTTCGTACTCGCGCCGCATCCGATCGATGAACTCCGCACGCTCCGTGGGGTCCTCGATCTCCGCAATCTTGTTGGCGTAGACCGCGTTGACGGCCGCCTCAGGCCCCATGACCGCGATCCGCGCCGTCGGCAGGGCGATGGTGGCATCCGGCGAGAAGCCAGGCCCACCCATGGCATACAGGCCTGCGCCATACGCCTTGCGCACCACCACGCACAGCTGCGGGACCGTCGCCGAGGCAACCGCCGCAACCATCTTGGCGCCATGTCGGATGATGCCGCCGCGCTCGACCTCCGACCCGATCATGAAGCCAGGCACGTCGGCGAGGTAGATCAACGGGATGGAGAAGGCGTCGCAGAGCCAGATGAAACGGCTCGCCTTGTCCGCGCTATCGCTGAACAGGACGCCACCCTTGACCGCCGAATTGTTGGCGACGATGCCCACGCTTTGGCCGTGCATATGCGCCAAGCCGATGACGATCTCGGGCGCAAAGAGCGGCTTGAGTTCAAAGAAACTGTCCTCATCCACCAACCCGTCGATCACCTCGTGGATGTCGAAGGGCACACTCTCCCGCTCGGGCACCGTATGCCGCGTGAGCGGCCTCGTGGGCGGCTCCGGGTGGTAGGTCGGGGACGGCAGCTGCCAGCTGGAGGGCAGGTAGGAGAAGTAGATCTTGGCGAGGTCGATGGCCTCGGCGTCATCGGTCGCCAGTAGGTCACCCACGCCCGAGACGGTGCAGTGCATCCGAGCGCCACCCATCTCTTCCAGCGACACCCTCTCCCCCACGACCATTTCGGCCATGCGAGGGCTCCCGAGGTACATCGAGGCATTGCCCTCGACCATGATGATGAGATCGCAGAAGCTGGGGATATAGGCACCGCCGGCCGCGGACGGCCCAAAGAGGCAGCAGATCTGGGGCACCTTGCCGGAGAGGGCCACCTGGTTGTGGAAGATGCGTCCGGCGCCTCGTCGTCCGGGGAACATCTCCACCTGGTCGGTGATCCGGGCTCCGGCGCTGTCGACGAACCAGAAGACCGGGAGTTCCTCCCGCAAGGCCATCTCGGTCGCCCGGACGATCTTCTCCACGGTCCTGGCTCCCCAGGACCCGGCCTTGACAGTGGGGTCATTGGCGATAACGACCACCGCACGTCCGTCGACACTCCCGCGACCGGTCACCACGCCATCGGCGGGTAGCCCAGGGGTCAGCGCATTGGCATAGCGCCCGTCCTCGACAAATGACCCGGGATCGACCAGCAGCGCAATCCGATCGCGCACGTAGAGCTTGTTCTGGCTGGCCAACTTGGCGGCAGCTGCGGCGCTGGGAGCCGCAGACGCGGCATACGCCTGCGCGAGTCGGTCGCGCACGTCGGCCACCTTGGCGTCCGAGGATTCACTCGCAGACGGCATGTGTTCACCCCTCCCAGGTGTGCTCAGGCCTGCGGTAGGCCAAGGAGTCGGCCGAGGACCATGCGTTGGACCTCGCTGGTGCCCTCGCCGACCTCGAGGATCTTGGCGTCTCGGTAGAAGCGGGCGATCGGGTACTCCTCCATGAAGCCATTGCCCCCGAAGACTTGCGTGGCGATCCGGGTCGCGGCCATCGCGGCTTCGGAGGTGTACAGCTTGGCGACCGAGGCGGCCTTCTTGACCTCGTCCACGGAGCGTCGGCCCGCCTCGTATTCGTCCTTGAGCCAGGCCGCGCGGTAGGTCAGCAGGGTGCCCGTGTCGGCCATGACCGCGAGGTCGGCGATCGGGAAGGAGACCCCTTGGTTGACCGCGATCGGGCGACCGAAGGCCATCCGCGACGAGGAGTACGCCACGCACTCATCGAGCATCCGCCGAATGCAGCCCAGCGCGAGCGCGGAGATGGCAATGCGACCGTCATCGAGGGTCTTCAGGAACTGCTTGAAGCCCGCACCGCGCTCACCGAGCAGGTTCTCGGCCGGCACGCGGCAGTCCTCGAAGGCCAAACCATGCGTGTCGGAAATGTGCCAGCCAAGTTTGCGATACCCCGGTTCCACCCTAAATCCGGCGGTGCCATTGGGGATCATGATCGCGCTGATCTCGGGCTTGCCATCCGCGCTCACGCCGGTGCGCGCGGTGACCGTGGTGACGCTGGTGATCGACGTTCCGGAGTTGGTGATGAAGGCCTTGGACCCGTTGACCACCCACTGCTCGCCCTCCAGGGTGGCCCGAGTCCGAGTGCCGCCGGCATCCGAACCGGCTTCGGGTTCGGTCAGGCCGAAGCCGGCCAGGGCTCGACCGGCCACCAGGTCGGGCAGCCAGCGCTCCTTCTGCTCCGGGGTGCCATAGGTGAGGATCGGGTTGATCCCGAGCCCGACGCCCGCCGAGAGCGTGATGCCGATGGACTGGTCGACATACCCCAGTTCCTCGATGGCGATGCACAGGCTGGTGAAGGCACCACCGTCGGTGTGTTCCAGGCTGCCGCCAAAAGCCTCGGGCACGACCAGTCCGAAGAGCCCGAGGTCCCCCAGTTGGGGCACGAGCTCGACCGGGAAGTAGGCCTGCTCGTCCCAGGTCGCCACGTGTGGGGCTACCTGGTCGGCCGCGAACTCGCGCACAAGCGCGCGAAACTCTTGATGGTCGGCTCCCAGCTCGAACATCTGTCCCTCTTTTCCTCTGCTTGGTGACCATTCCTGGCGACGCAGCACTCTCTGGCGTATGCCGCCGCCCGTTTTGGTCTGCTAGCAGAGGAAATGGGAGGCGCGGCGCCATCTTGACGTTAACGTAAAGGTAAAGCAATACTCGCCCGTATGGAAGCCCCCGCCCCCGGCTCAACCTGGACGATCGCCCAAATCGCCACCGAGCTTGGGGTCACGCACCGCACGCTGCGGCACTACGAGGACATCGGCCTGATCTCCCCCGAGCGACGCGGGACCCAGCGGATCTACCACCGCCGCGACCGAACCCGCCTCGGCCTCATCCTTCGGGGCAGGCGCCTGGGCTTTGAGCTCGAAGAGATCCGGACCATCGTCGATCTGTATGACGCCCCGCGGGGCAAGCGCTCGCAGCTGGAGTACGTGCTGCGCCAACTCGGTGCCCGGCGCGCAGACCTGGAGGCCCGGC
>WBZP01003993.1_pt1 | contig 15659 bp, 16 predicted proteins | sample 5204301 | NCBI WGS metagenome assembly WBZP01 (sample SAMN12412401, study PRJNA552823) | activated sludge metagenome | isolation source: activated sludge from nitrification reactor of wastewater treatment plant... | place: USA: Pennsylvania | collected 2017
AGACTTCGCGGCCAGGGCGTCGAGGTCAACGTCTGGTGAAACCGGCTTTTTCTTGAAGTGGATCTTCAAAATTGCTTCGCGGTCTTTGCGGTCGGGCAGACCAATCGTCACTCGACGGTCAAAACGACCCGGGCGGAGCAAAGCTGGGTCGAGCACATCCACACGGTTGGTCGCTGCCAGTACAATCACGTTCTGACCCTGTTCGAAGCCGTCCATCTCCACCAAAATCTGGTTGAGTGTCTGCTCGCGCTCGTCGTGACCACCGCCCATGCCCGAACCACGGCGTCGGCCAACAGCATCGATCTCGTCGACGAAGATTATGCAAGGTGCATTCTTCTTGGCCTTGGCAAAAAGGTCGCGCACACGGCTAGCACCAACGCCCACAAACATTTCCACGAACTCGGAACCCGAAATGCTAAAGAACGGCACGCCCGCCTCGCCAGCAACTGCGCGCGCCAACATAGTCTTACCAGTTCCCGGGGGGCCGACCAGCAAGACACCTTTCGGTATTTTGGCTCCAAGAGCTGAATATTTCTTGGGGAATTTTAGAAACTCTACGACTTCCTGGAGGTCTTGTTTGGCCTCAGCCTGACCGGCGATTTTATCGAAGAGTACCTTGTCCTTTTCGTTGCCATACAGGCGCGCTCGGCTTTTGCCAAAGCTCAGTGCCTGGTTGCCTTGCCCCTGTGCGCTGCGCATCATGTAGATCAGGAAGCCGGCAAACAGTGCTATAAAGATAATGTTCGGCAACACGCTCCAAAGCACGCTAGAAGTACCACTTTCTGGCTTCACAGTCACAGCCACCTTCTTAGTGTCAAAGCCAGTGTCTTTCACGCTCGCGCCCTGTTCTTTGTAAGTTTTCAGCGTTGGCTTAGTTTTGCCCTTTTCGGTAATCTTTAGCTCGCGCTCACCGCCAGCTACTTCGATTTTGCTGTATTTACCAGCGTTTGAATTCTTTACTGCCTCAGTCAGGCTAATCTCTTTCAGCGGAGCGCCGTTTCCACGCGTAGCGAGTGCAATCATCACCAACATGCTCAAAACAGCAAACGCTATCAAATTTTTCATATTTGGGCGCGTTGGCGCACCCTTCCCACCTGATTTTTTTCCAGTTTCACTCATATGCCCGGATATTATACCACCTCAGACGAACACTTCACACTACGCACGTGCGAGAACCCCGCTTTTTACCCCGCTACGACTGGCGCCGGTCGCAACTCAATCACATCTCGACTCATCCGTAACCGCCAACCACGGGCTACATCAACCTCAGCGCCTGGACGCGCACTTTTTGCAGCCAGGACAAGACGCTCTAGGAGCTTTGCTGAAAGCTCAACCCCTGTTCGGGTGCGCAACCACGTTGCCATTAGCTCACGCGACACGGCATGAGGAAGCGCAACAAATTGCATACGATCCATCTGGTAGACGTGTGGCTGGAGGTGCAAAATATGCGCCGTATGCGTGTCGATTTCTTCCTGCAGATCACGCGCTCTCAGGCCGTGCTTCAACAACCTCTGCCGATTGGTTACACCCATTTTGGGCACAATCTGGTGCCGTACGTAGTTGCGCAAATAGGTTTCATCGCTGTTGGTCGAATCCTCACGCCAGGGCAGGCGATGCAATTTTGCATAGGTATGGATGGTTCGCTTCGGCAGGTGCGTCATTGGTCGCTTGACTACATCGGTCGACTTGAGCGAGTGGAGACCCCGCGATCCAGTGCCACGAAGTAAGTTCATAATTATTGTTTCTAGCACATCATCCTGGTGGTGAGCAGTCACAACCGCATCCGCGCCCATGTTCTCTCGTACCCGATGCAAAAAGTTATAGCGCGCCTTCCTAGCCGTGTCCTCGCTCGCTCCAGCACCTAAATGCCCAGAATCGTACAAGAAGGGCACACCATACTGCCGGCACATATTCTCGACAAAGCGCCTATCCTCTACGGAGTCTTCCCGAATTCCATGGTCAAAATGTGCCACCACCAATTCATACCCACCTCCCCCTACACCCCTTAGCTTTTGGGAGGACAGTCCTCCCAAACGGGGTTTTACTGTGGTGGAGCCATCGTTATTGGTTTTTTTTTGGGAGTTTTGCTCCTCTGTTCGTCGTTGTTTTTCTAGCAACGCATGCAATAACACTACACTATCCACACCACCACTCAAGGCCACCACATATTTCCCACCCGGCAGGTCAAAATCCATATATACTATATTGTAACAATGAAGAGGCTATATTTCATTCGACACGGCGAAAGCGAAGCCAACAGGCGCAAAATTATTGCCTCGCGCTCGCCTTCACCACTAACCAAGCTAGGCGAAGAACAGGCCAAGCTCGTCGGCACGCGTATGAAAGAAGTGGACATCAAAATTGACCTCATGCTCGTTTCGCCCCTGTTATGCACTCAGCAAACAGCCGACATTGTGTCCCCCTTCACCCCGCCTCTGCTTCGCGAAGAGTACCCTGACATAATTGAGCGCGATTTAAGCGCGCTCGAAGGGCAATCCTACGCTGGCTACAATAGTTTCCTGGATTACGAAAAGCAACTGCCCGACAACCTCGCCATAGAATCAATGGACGCTATGCTCGCGCGGGCTCACAAGGTACTCGACTACGTTCGCAAGCGTCCAGAAGAGACCATAGTTCTCGTCAGCCACGGCTCCTTTGGCATGAGCCTGCTCGAAGCCAGCAACTACCCAGACTACGACGCCCTCCCCTACATCGATAACTGTGCTATCCTAAGGCTCGTATGAAACACCTCTACTACGTTCGACACGGTCAGAGCCAAATAAACATCGACGACTTCTTTGCAACCAAACCCGGAACACCGCTCGATAAAGGCCTGACCGACACAGGTCGCGAACAAGCCACAAACGGCATACAGGCCGCCAAGGCCCAAAACCTACACTTCGACGTAATTGTTTGTTCACCCCTCCAGCGAGCAAAAGAAACAGCACGCATGTACGCAGATGCCTTCGGGTACCCTCCAAAAGATATCCTCTATTCCGAGCTTTTTTTAGAAATACAGTCCGGCGCGCTTGAAGGCACGTCGTGGAGTGCCTTTTGGGAGTCTGGCAAAACCTACAAGAACCTTGGCGAATTCGAAGGAGCTGAAACCATAGAGGCCCTGCAACAAAGAGCCCAAAAAGCTCTCGCATACCTAGAAAGCCTGCCCTACGAATCTATTCTCGTCGTTGCTCATAGTTGTTTCGGTCGCGCCCTACGTCGCGTTATAGAAAACCAGCCTTATACCTACGAATTTACTATGCCCGAAGTGGGCAAATCTCTACCGTTCGGCCAAGCCCTGGAGCTACTATGACCAGCCCCCGGCCGGATATTGCCCGCCTGGTTGAGTTCCAAAAGTTGCTCGCACAGTTTAGCCAAATTGACCGGCGATTGCATAGAAGACATGGCAAAGCCATGCGTCAAGAGAACGACAGCGAGCACAGCTACAATCTCGCCATGACTGCATTTTTGCTTTCCGAGCATTTTCCCAACTTGAACCAGGCCATGCTTCTCAAATACGCCCTGGTGCATGACCTTGTAGAACTGCATGCCGGTGACACCTACGCCTATGCCCCAGAGGCGGTCATTGCCACCAAGCTGGAGCGCGAGGCAAATGCAGCGCAGCAACTCAAACGAGAGTGGCCAGACTTCCCAGAGTTGCACAAACTTATCCATGACTACGAAGTGCACGCCGACCCTGAAGCAAAGTTTATCTACGCCCTCGATAAGATCATGCCTGTTATGCAAATCTTCATTCACGAAGGCTACACTTGGAAAAAGCAAGATATCAACCTCAAGATGCTTCAAGATAAAAAGGACTCTCAGATCGCACTATCCCCCGAAATCCAAAGCTATTGGCGACAGCTAGTAGACGTTTTGGCCGCCTCGCCGTATATAGCAAATGAGTAGCGTGCTATACTACGCCCTAGAAACTATAGAAAGATAAAAACATGCAAAATGACATTCTCATCTTCCTGGTTGGCGTGCTCATCGGCGCTATGAACTCGATCGCTGGTGGCGGTATGCTGGTCGGCTTTCCGGTGCTTACCATGCTTGGTATACCACCACTTGTTGCCAATGCAACGGGCCACTTCGCCACGACCGGTGGGCTCTTTTTTGCCACCTTCGGGTACCGCGAATATTTGCGCAAAGTACCCAAACGGTACGCTCTTCTGCTTGTGCCGGTTGCGCTCGCTGCGGCTACCGGTACGGTTTACCTCCGCAACACGCCTGCCGAAGCTTTCGAACGCTACATACCTGGCTTGCTCCTTTTTGGTGTAGCCCTCTTTGCCTTTCAGCCACTGCTTCATTTTCATCTGCACCGCCACATCCGCGGACACACTTCTCGCCTCTGGCCGATCATTTTGGTTGGGCTAGCACTCATCCCCATTTCGTTTTACGGCGGGTATTTTGGTGTTGGTTTTGGATTCTTAATGCTGGCTTTCTTAGGCTTTACTACCATCCACGATGTGCATATGATGAACGCACTGAAGAACCTAGCTGCGCTGGTGGTTGGCGTCGTTTCTATCGTTTGCCTGACAGGCTCGGGCCTGATTGACTGGCACGTTGGCGCCGTCATGATTGCCGGCACATCACTCGGTGGATATTTAGGCTCGCGTGGCGCCCAAAAGGTCTCTACACACTGGCTCCGTGTGGCTATAACTGCGCTCGGTATTATGGCTGCGCTATACTTCTGGCGTTCGCTGAGTTAGCATTAGCGTAAAAAATAACTTTGTATTACAATGCCAGCATGGACACAATGGTCGCTCCTGAACCAAACAGAAAGCAGACGATTGTTATTGTCGAGGACAACAACGCCCTTGCCGAAATATACAAAACCCGACTAGAACTTCTTGACTATACCTGTTTTGTGGCCGAAAACGGTATTGTTGGTTTGTATTTTATTCAGAAAGAACAGCCCGACCTCGTGCTATTGGACATGATGGTTCCCGACATACCGGGCGACCAGATTTTGGCCAAAATGCGCAGTAGTACGTGGGGCAAAGACATCCCCGTTTTCGTCATTTCCAACCTGAATGAGGCTGATGTACCGACAAACCTGCGAGAACTCGGCATCTCTGGATACGCCGTCAAAGCAAATATGACAGACGACGAGGTCGACCGAATAGTGAATGGCATACTACGGCCCTCACCACAACCCGAACCCACTGGCGGCTCAACGGTACAGTCACCTGCCATCGCTGAAGCTCCGAACGTCGCCCCCGTCGTAGAGCAAGAAGTTCACATGCCTCCGCCAGAAACTCCCCCAGGAACTACTGGCGGTTTTGGCCAATAACGGGCTAGCTAACAGAGTAAAAACCTGCTACAATTGTGCTGTTCCAAACCCAAATGAAGGGTATGGATCAATATTTTTACAGACGGTTGCTAGATACATACAACAGCTCCGTGGAAAGCTAATTGTACTTTTATACAAAAGGCCAAACCAGGGAGCGAAGTCGACCGTTTGGACTTTTGAGAGGAGGAATATAGGCAAAAATCGAAGCTTTTGGCCTTTAGGCCAAAACGAGATCAAGCCATCAATTCCGACGTGGCACCATAGCTCAGCTGGACAGCCTTGAGCGAAAATAGTTGTGCATTTGCGCTCTAACCAGTCGTCATATATACTTTGGTGGCTTCTAGGACTTTAATATTATGTATCGCTATATATGGCACCATAGCTCAGCTGGTTAGAGCGCAGGACTCATAAGCCTGAGGTCGGTAGTTCAAGTCTACCTGGTGCTACCACATTAGAATTATTAGCGCTTTCGGGCGCTAATTTCTTTATGTGCGGATAATTTGAAATTATTCGACACAATCTCTTTTCATTATTAGCGATAGTTTTGCTGATCAAATATTTCTGATACTGACTGCTTGCGAAGGATTGCCACAATAGTAGCAGCCAAGCGTGGCGCAATGCTCACAACTCTTAACTTTTCACCCAGTTCCCCCTGTGCACGCTCAGTCGGAAAAGTATCTGTTGTGAAGACAGCGTCTATTTGATCCCCGCCCAGCCTTTTTAGCGCAGGCGCAGAGAAGATGCCATGTGTAGCCGCTACAATAACCCTTTCAGCACCAGAGTTCTTCAGCGTCTCAGCTGCGGTCACGATAGTACCTGCTGTATCGATAATATCGTCGAAGATACAGCACACAGCACCCTCAACTCCACTTATGCTCTTTGTCCTTGTAAGCTCCCCTGTGATCCTATCACGTCTTTTACTAATCTCTACAAACCCAGCCTTCATGTTCTCGGCCCTAGTGAGGCTATTCTTTACTGCGCCACCATCGGGTGAGACAACAACTAAGCCTTCGGCCTGTCCGTTCAAACTAGCTAAAACTGCGTGCTCAAGATCGCCAAACGCAGTTAAGTGGTCGAAAACTATGTCGTAGCCCGACTGGACTGCGGGTGAATGTGCATCTACAGTTATTAGCCTATCAGTTCCTGATGACTCGATCAGGTGACGCATTACACGAGCACCGACGCTTTCACGACCAAGGGCTTTGCGATCTTGTCGCTGGTACCCAAGAAATGGCGCAACCAGCGTAACCTCTTTTGCTGATGCATGCTTGGCTGCATCTACCATAAGTACCGAATGCAGTATGGCGCCACTTGTATCGATCACATCAGGTACGTGTGATGCGATTATAAATACTTTTCTGCCTCGAAGATTTGCTTCTGACCTAAAGTAGGTCTCGCCGTTAGGGAAGATTCTTTGACTTGTTGGACAAGCCTCTGCACCAAGCAGCTCGGCTACAGCTACACCCAGCCCGGGGTAGTTGAAACTGGGTATAATAGCTACGCTCTCAGTTTCTTTGCCTGATAGTTTCTCAAAATTGGTCGGCATGTAGTACTCCCCATTTTTATGCCCACCTTGCCGTACCTATAGTCTACACTCCTCTTTAGAAGATAGAAACCCACCAAAGTTGTGGAATTGTCTCGCTGCATCATAGTAGCTCTACCCATCTCCGTAACGAAGACTTGTAAAGAATGATCGCAAATTATTGCGAGCTACTCCCTACCGTAGACTATTCGTCGCGCATGTCGCGGATGGGGTTGCGTCGAATGTTTAACGCTAGTGGTATGATCGCGCTTAAAAGGGCCGAAACTAGTACCAAGCCCACGATGAGTGCTACGTGGTACGGGTCGACACCAAAAAGTGTGAACTGCTTATGTACGTCGCGGGCGTTGTAGGCCAAAACGGCCGATACTGAGGCGTCAGGTGTTAGTCTGTTGCTAATAAGTAGGGCTATTGCCGAGCCCAGTGCATACGCAACCGCTACAATGATCAGCCCGACGAAAACGCTATACGTTAAGTAAATCTGTGCTATGCCGAACCGAGTTGCACCAAGGGCTCGAAAGACAGCGGTCTCCCTGCGACTGTCGGCAATAATCTTGCCAACTATGCCCATAAGCACGAGGCTCGAGAGAACGAGCACGACCGGTGCAACATATTTCGCCACCTTCCAGACACCACGCCTGAGGTCTTCAATAGCGCTCGCATTGTTACCAAACGGTGAGATATCGAAATACTTTTGTTGCTTGGTGCAATCAACAACGCGAGGGTCTGGCTGTCCAGGTAGTTGCGGAGTCGACATGCTATAACCAGCTTTACTCTGACAACTCGCTTCTTTTGCGAAATTCTTCGCACCATCGAGCGAAGAGAACTCGGCATAGTACACCATGGATGTGTTTGTTGATTCCTCCAAACTCGGCCGGATCCGACTGGCCAGTGAGCCGGGCTGCACTGCTTGTGCTGGTGATAACCAGCCCGAGCCAAGGTTCGACTGTAGTATAGATTCTAGAATAGTGCGAGCGCTAAAACCGCCGGAATAGTTTGGTTCCTGGCTTAGGCCAACAACACGAATTAGCAATTTTTGCTGGACGGGATCTTCATAATTTTCGTATTTTTTCTTGAAGGCTATTTCGCGTTCGGACATTACGCGTTCATCATAAGTCCGGACGTCGCGTATAACCGGCGCTTCACCACAAGCCTCAGTCGGCAAACCGTAGCGCAGGCTTGGAGGCGTGTACACTACACGATCCTTTTTGTTTTGCGCTTCTTGTTGCTGTTGAGTTCTAGCTTGATTTATCAGATCGTTGCTCGCCTGGTTGCGATAGCACAGTTCTGTAGTTTTCCCGGCTATGCCCTTACGTACAGCTATGACGCGTTCGAGGCGTTGCGACGCCGATGCAGTAGCGGGCAACTTGGAAAGTCCGAGCATTTCCTCGGCGGCACTCATGGGTGCGATAGCCGGCACTTCACCATTAGGCCCAAGTGCCAGGTTTTGCCCCGGCAGTAAAAATGGTGTCAGCAATTTGGCGTCAAAGTACATCCAGCCATTACTAACCAGACTACTCACACCCGAAGGTGGTCCAAATGATTGTTTGGCAGTAGCGTCCAACTGCTCTTTGCCATTTACAATTGCACTCACTGTGCTGGTAGGCGTACTCACTTCGGCACCTTGCCCACTACTGCGGTACGTATTTGTTGCGCCGGCTGCTCTAGCTAGTTTCTGGAAGTCTGCGTATGCAATGTGTGGCAAGCTGTTTGAGTATTCCTTGAGTGCTTGCTTGGTTTCCGGTGAAGTGGAGTTCAGGTTGAATTGGCTGACGCCATTGCCGTCTTTGTATTCGATAATCGGCAATGAACCATCGCTTGTGGGGTCATAGCTGATCTCTAGGCGCTTGGCTTCAGCTTTTTTCTCCGCTTTGATTTCGGCCGTGCGGACTTTTAGGCGCTCGAGCATATCGCTCGTGCCGTAGTACGTGACCGTCGAGTCAACAATTGGTCGGGCCTGGACAATGTACCTCCCACCCAAACCTTCTTTGCCAAAGGACTGCATGCTACGAGCGGCGCCAGTCAAAAGCGTCAGCAAACATACGATGGCAGCAAACAGCAGTGAAGCAATTGCAATAACAACACCAGTCCGCACACGGTGCATTTTGAGCTTAGCCGCAGCCAGCTGGAGACTGTCTCGTAAATACATCATGCTACTATCACTCCGTCGGACATGGTTACTACTCGGTCGGCACGGTGCGCAAGCGACACATCATGTGTAACGACCACGACGGTTGTACCCTGCTCGTCACAGACACGACGAAAAATGTCAAAAACTGCTCCAGCATTTTTACTGTCCAGATTGCCGGTTGGCTCATCGGCCAATAGAATTTGTGGCGCATTTTGCATAGCACGAGCGATCGCGGCACGTTGCATCTGCCCACCGGACAGCTCCCTCGGCAAATGGAGCAAGCGCTCCTGCAGGCCAACCTCTTCAGCGAGTTGACGACTTCTCGAACCCCGCTCGGAACGTCGGGTGCGCGCAAACATGGCTGGAACTTCAATATTAGTTTGGAGGCTTAGAAATGGCTGGAGGTAAAAGAATTGAAACACAAACCCTATAGTTTTATTGCGGAACTGTGACAGCCGCCGGTCGCTTAGCTTGGCGAGATCCTGCCCAAGCACAGTAATTCCACCGCTATCGACCTTGTCCAAACCACCAAGCATGTGTAGGAGCGTACTTTTGCCGCTACCGCTCGAGCCAGTTATTGCTACAAATTCTCCTCTGTGGACGTCAAGGTCAACACCTCGAAGAGCATCAACGGTATTTTTGCCTACCTTATATTGTTTGGCTACGCCCCGAACTGTAATCACAACTTCATCATTTTTGGGGCGGTAGGCTTTTTTCTGCTGTGTTGACACTTGCTTCAACGCCTGCGTCGCTTTGGCTACATTGCCACCGGTACTTGCAAGCAGTTTCTGCGCATACTGCAAAACCTCTGCGTTGAGTGTTGCGGGCTTAGTAGATACTTTCGGTTTCACCACCATGCTACAACTAACTATAAGCGCTTATCCGCGGTGACGCAACGCATATTTATGGCCACTTTGTTTTGGGCTATACTGACATAATGTCTACGAACAAGCAGCGAGTCCTAGATGCAATCACCCGATTGCCGGGCGGATGGTTTCTGGCTTTTGTAGTTAAGCTCGGCTGGGCTGCGGTGTTCGGTGGACTCATGCTGGGAGCAATCATCGTAACACGATACGTAGAGTTGCCCTGGCTCCTACGATACGACTGGCTGTTTATCTTTGCTATCGCCATACAAGCAATTCTTTTGGCTACCAAACTCGAAAGGCCGTCGGAAGTTGTGACCATTTTTGTCTTCCACTTAGTTGGGCTCGGCATGGAGCTTTTTAAAACCTCTCACGCCATACAGTCTTGGACCTATCCTGAGGATGCATTTTTTCGGCTCGGCAACGTGCCGCTATACTCTGGCTTCATGTATGCCTCCGTTGGAAGCTTTATTGCGCGTGCCTGGCGCGTACTTGAGCTCACATACAGACCCTACCCGAAAAGGATCTACACAATCTGGCTGGCTGTCTTGATCTACATGAACTTTTTTACGCACCATTTCTTCTACGACATTCGCTGGTTACTCTTTTTGGCGACCTTTCTACTCTACGGCCGAACATGTGTGTACTATACGGTACATAAAACGCGTCGACGCATGCCCTTTCTACTTACTGCCTTTTTGTCGGCCTTTTTTGTGTGGATAGCAGAAAATATCGGCACCTACACACGAACGTGGCTCTACCCAAACCAAACTACCGAATGGCATATGGTCAGCCTACATAAGCTTAGTGCTTGGCTACTCCTTATGCTCATAAGCTTCATTCTCATTGACCTTTTACATAACATCTATGGTAAAGCTAAAGATTCTACATCTAGCGCAGAGAAGCCAATAGAATAATCAATACAATAAAGCAATTGAACAGCGAGAAGAATATTGGAAATGTTTGAAACCGCTTTAAGATCACTACTATTAACAACCCGCAGACGAAGTAGAATGGAAAATTCGGTACGCTGGTAACGTGCCACAGGTCGTCTGGGGTGTAAAAATATATAAGCTTGCCAAAGACCCATAGTGAGGCGAGATTGATGATCGACTCAAGTATAAGCGCTTCTCCGGCAAAAATTGTCGCAATTTTCCACTTGGACTGTACGTGAAAGTTATGCTTGAGTATCTGGTGCATGTAGTAAAGGTAGAAGCCAAGCATCCCCCAGAGCACAATGGCATAGTACGAAGTATAGGTGCTATGGATTGGTAAGATTTGGTAGTGCCATAGTGGCCTTCCAACAACCATGTTGTATGTTGTATCCAAAAATATCTCTCCAAAAATCCCAATCATAGTGACAGTAGTAATGTAAAGCGTAAGTAACCGAAAGTCTGTTTGTAGTGGCTTGCCATGGGTCACGCGATTGATTACCCATAAGATCAGTGTTGCAACTACAGAAAATGCGGTGAGCCTAAGGAAAAACTCTGTGTCCATTTGCTTTACGTTCCACTTGTCGGCGATGGTGTCTGATAGCCTTGAGATCCGTTTGCAGGGCTTTGATACTTGGTGGCGACGTCTTTGCCCAAGAGAATAATGATATCGGCATTTGGGTAGCCTGCAGAAAGCTGGGCGTTTGCCGTAGGCGACACGCCATAGCGCTGTTTGAGGAACGCGATGGTACTAGGTTTGGTCCCTTTGGAGTTGTCGATGATTACCGTCTTGGGCGTGACCGTACCATTGCCACGCAAAATGGTGTTCGTACCCTTTTCATCCAGTTTGCCGGACTCCAGTCGAGCAAGACCAGGAAGTTCCGTACCGTTTAGCACCACAAGTTCCGCAGCTTCTTTGGCTACGGGGCTCGAGGTGAAGGTCTTTTTGATCTGAACAGCAATTTCTGAGTAGTCATCTAGGCCTGCGGTCGGTATGAGTGCTGATTGGTTACCGGGTGCAGTGTAGTTAGCGAGCATGGTTGTTCCGGGGCCTTTCAGGGTGTTGACGTTGTATGAGTCTATCTTGCTGTCATCGATCTTTTTCATAACCTTAAACAGCGTTTGCATTTCGGGTAGTGACAGATCTGTTTTAGCGTTGCTGCCGACCGCGCTTACCAGGTTGCTAATCTTCACAGGGTTGGCAATCACAGATGGGCTCGATGCCTTTTGCTTGATGGCGAGAAGCATCTGGCGCTGGTGTTGCGTTCTGTCGAAGTCACCAAGAGGAAAACCATAGCCACCCCCATCTCCACGTGCCCGTGCTAGGTTGAGCGCTTGTTTACCGTTCAAGTTGGCTGGGCCATTTGGGTATTTGGCTAACGCACAGCAACGTGCCGATGTGTAATCTAAGTTGGGGTCATATATACCCCTGGGGTCTTCGCTTTTGATTGTTATACTAATGCCCCCAACAGCGTCAACGAGATCCTTGAACGCTTTGTAATTTACAAGCGTATTGTAGTGTATGGGCAGGCCAAGCTCGTCTTCGATCACACTCGCTAGACCACTCATACCGGAGTCCGGATAGACTGAGTTGATCTTGCCATGGCCACCCGCTGGTAATTGCACCCACATATCGCGGGGCACGCTTAGCATCATAGCGGTATTCTTCTGGGTATCGACACTTATAACCATGATGGAGTCTGTCAGCTCACCACCGTTGTGGCCAAGGTCGTCGGCCGAGTTGCCCGCTACGAGTATATTCACCCTGCCCTGGTCGTTTTTCAGCGGTGCGTCGCGCAAAGCACTGAGGACGCTCAGAGGGTTATTGTTGCCCGTCAAACGGGCTATGTCGGCGAAAAATCGCACTCCAAAGGCCAAAACGGCAAGCCCAATGACTGCCAAAACGAACTTGCGAACTCGATGTTTTTTCTTGCCTTTTTTGACGGTGTATTCGTTGGCCTCGTGCTGCTGACGACCGAAAGCTCGGTGTCTCTCTCGACGTGGCTCAGTGTGGTCGCCCATATTTGCATGGCGAGGAGGCTCAAGATATCCGTCACTCTGCGTACCGGATACCCCCTGGCGCTCGGTCATGCTACTTTCACTCACATATGGCGTGCTTTGGCGTGGCTTCCAGCCCTCGAAACGCCTATCTTCACCCTTTTTGCCCGCTTGACTTGCGCTGCTAGCAGTTGGCTGCGCAGGTTTCTTAAAGACCCCTTTAGATTTTGGCAGAACCGGTGGTCCCTGTGGGCCGGTATTACGAAAAGCCGGCTGTCTCGGTTGCTGCCCCGAGCCGGTCAAAAAGCCATCGACACTCATGTTGCGACGTGGCGTAAAACTATCTTGTTTATCTGCCATATACTTCGTACTATTCTAACGTATTTGGGACTTAAGCTAAAGCGCTCACCAAGCCTTTTTCTCAGATTTGGTATGCGCGTCTGCACAAACACCAAAACAGCCCTAACTCGCAGTGGGCTGTTTTGGACTCTCGATGGGTTAGAGCTGTTCGAGTTCTTCGTCTATCGCTAGGATAGCTTGGTCGGAACATGGAACGAATTCGTACGCCCACCCGAGGTTCGTGGCAAACACCATGTGCTTGCTCCTTTGTTGTTTGTGTGGCTTTGTACAAGTGTACAAGGTCACTTTTTGTTTTGGTTTGTCAGATGGTAAGCTCTGACTGGCTTGTTGTTTTGACACCGACTCTACTATTGGAGTTTAGGTGTATGTTTTTTTGGGAGAGTACAAATCTGGTCGCTGGAACAGTCCGTCTTACTCAGAAGACTTTGGAGTGCTTCCCGTGCGGTTTTGTACCATGTGGTGGAGGCGGTGACGCTATAAAAACTTCACGGTCCTACCTATCATGCCCTTTTGGTTCTGAAAAGTTTTTTATTTCGTTTTTGTTTTTCAAAACCTATTATTATAATAGCAAATTGCTTGTGTTTTGTCAATACTTATTTTCTGATCTGCTCGATATTGACACTTCTATCTCTGTTTGCTACACTACTGTAGCTTTATCGCGGGATGGAGCAGCGGCAGCTCGCATGGCTCATAACCATGAGGTCCCAGGTTCGAGTCCTGGTCCCGCAACCAAGAAAAGAGTCGGTCGAAAGACCGGCTTTTTTCTTGGTTTTGGCAAAGCCTCTAACCTGGGACCAGAGATTTTGCCGCAGGCAAAAGATCGTGGTCACCGGTTCGGCGTAGCGAATGAAGCTCGGAAAGAATCTCGTTCTTTCCGACGAGTGAGCGGAGGAGCGCAAGCGATGTCCTGGTCCCGCAACCCCTCCTATCCACGGTGCAAGAAAAAGTTTGTCCAATCGCGCAGGTTTTGTTGCCAAAATGGCAGGTCCTTGGCCGAAGTGGTCGACTTAGTCTGGTTGGGCATAGGCACCGTGTTTTTCAACGCAGATTCTTTGGGCACCAAGAGGACTGTTTCGCCGGGAGCAGCCAAGCCCAGATTCTGACGCGCAGCCACGTCGAGGTATTGTGGGGTGTTGTAGTACTGGTTGCGTAGCTTGATGTTGGCATTTTCAAGCTTTGTGACTTCATTTTCCTGCCGTAACTGTTCCAACTGTTTCTGCAAGGCGTAGTTTGTTTGAATTGCACGAGCACTACTGTATGTCACGAGAAGCACCATGCCAACAAAAATCGCCAAGCTCAAGTTACGCACATCCCTCAAAGACCGGACATACGTCGAAAAACGGTCTTTGAGTGCATGTACTATGGCCTGTTTTTTGTCATTCACAACACTAGCAGTATACCAGTTCAAGCGCTTGTGGTGGGGGTACTTGGGTTCGAACCAAGGACCAATCAGTTATGAGCCGACTGCTCTAACCACTGAGCTATACCCCCAGCACAAAGTCTTGAACCAACGACATAGCAAATTATACAGAGAAGAAACGTATTTATCCAGCCAGCGCGATCTTAGCGCACCTGAGCAACTGCAGCATCATACGCGTCACGCATGACTTTATACACCTTTGGGTTTGACGCAATCATTACGTTATTTACCTTTGGTCCCCAGGGCGTACCATCAACTGCGCTTACTACACAACCGGCTTGCATAGCCAGGAACGACCCCGCACTAAAGTCCCAGGGGTGGGTGTTTATGACGAAATGGGCGTCGTATTTCCGAAGAGCCACGTAGAGCATAGAGAGCGACGTGTTGATCGAAAACACCTTTATGCCTTTGTTTTTTAGGAGCTCGGCCATCATAGCTCTGTGAATATTCTGCGTTCGTTCGTCAATCCTATACCAACAACCAAAATCAACGTCTATCATCATACCGGAAACTTCGTCGGTGGGTGGCACTGGAGTCAACCCTTCGTACAGGGCGTCGTTTTCAACTGACCAATAGTACTTCCCTTCGTGAATGTCCACCACGCATGCCGCGACGACTTTACCGCCATTTACGAGCGCAATGTTCGAGCAGTAAAACGGCATGCCGTGCGCCATGTTGCTTGACCCGCATATCGAGTCAATGATCCAAATTCGCTTGTCGCCAATCTTCGTTTCGCTATAGCCTTCTTCGGCTAGGATATCGTCCTGGGGGAAGTGGGTACGGATCTTCTCTACAATCGTGTCCTCTACCGACACATCTACCTCTGTAGTGTAGTCAACTGTAGCCTTTTTCAACTGGGTAACTCTATTGGACTTTAGCCCTCTCTCTACCACTGCAATAAGAGCAACTGCGAGCTCGTGAAAAAGCTCTATTTCTTTATTGAAACTCATTTCCCCACTATATCACAGGGAGCCGTAAGCTAGCGGCGACCAATGGTGACAAGTTTGGCGATGAGCCACGCCACGAGGGCGTAGACGGCCATAGCAACAAGCGTTTCAAATTCGAAACGCCCGACACCAGTGTCTACAGCGTAGTTAAACATGCCGAAGAAAGGTGCCGCAA
>WBZP01003994.1_pt1 | contig 15657 bp, 12 predicted proteins | sample 5204301 | NCBI WGS metagenome assembly WBZP01 (sample SAMN12412401, study PRJNA552823) | activated sludge metagenome | isolation source: activated sludge from nitrification reactor of wastewater treatment plant... | place: USA: Pennsylvania | collected 2017
AAATACCCCTCCGGTATGCATCAAGTAAACATGCCGGGCTCAGGTCTCCTCCCACGGCAAGCAATCCATCCGCATCGGCCTCTTCAACAGGCGGGAAAATATATGATTGCCCAGGGATCAACATTTTATCAATAATTGATGAGTCGGAAGATCAGTCTTCCTCAATAAAACCCCATTCCTGTCTTAATTGTTGCATGATTTCGTCGGGTAATGAGGACTGTTCATAATGACCTGCCTGCAATTTCTGTCGGAATGCTTCATAAACTGTCACCGCGCAGGCCACGGAAATATTGAGCGACTGTATCATCCCAACCTGCGGAATGATGAAGTTGCCATCGCATAAATGGATCAGCTCTTCCGATATGCCGGCATGCTCATTCCCAAAAACAAGGGCCACGGATTCGGTCAGATTGAGCGTATAGATATTAGCTGCATCCTGGCTCAGGTGCGTGCAATATATTTTATGATATTTTTTACGCAAAGCCTCAAAACAAGCTTCCGTATCCGAAAACTGGTGTACCGTCAGCCATTTGGCCGCGCTGGAACTGCTCCTGGCTCCCCATTTTTTGTGCCGCGGGATCCTGGTATTCAGCACATAGATCTCCTGGATCCCAACAGCATCACAGGTACGCATAACGGCAGAAATATTGTGCGGATCGAATACATTCTCCAATACAACTGTCAGATTAGGCTGGCGCTTCACAAGCACATCGGTCAGTCTTTTTTCACGTTCAGGGGTCATGGATAAATGGGATTTATAAATTAAGGATCAAGCAAAAAGTTCTAATGGGTTCATTGGGCTTCATAGGTATCATGGGTTCTGTGGGTTGCGGAAGACATTTATATACCTGTTCACAATCATTTAATAATAACGCCCGATACCTTGAATGTAGATCTAAAAAAACATAGAACACAGCTCTGATTAAATACAACATGATGAACCTCGTACTTATTGACTTTCCATAAACCTGATAAAAAACGATACAAAAAAAGTTCATCATACAAACAGCACCCCTTCATTCAACTCCACACCCAGCCCAGGCAAGTCATTATAAAGGATCTTACCCTGGTCGAATTGTACCCCACGTGCGATATCCCCTGTGAGTAGCAAGGGTCCGTCCATATCAACATGATCCAGCATGGGAGCCAGTTGCGCGATCGCAGCAGTACCGATGGCCCCTTCATTCATACAGCCTACCATGACCTGCATGCCCAAATCCCTGGCCTGCTTGATCATTCTTCGCGCAGGAGTGATCCCGCTGCACTTGGTCAGCTTAATATTGATGCCGTGGAAATGACCAGCGCATCGCTGCACATCATCTTCTTTCACACAGGCTTCATCAGCGAATAAAGGAAGCGCCGATCTCTCAAACAATATTTTCATTCCTTCCCAGTCATCTTTCTTTAATGGCTGTTCCACCAACTCTACGCCCAATTCTTTCAACCGGGGGATTTTTTCCAATGCCTCTTCGAGGGACCAGCCTTCATTGGCATCAACCCGGAAAATGGCATCTGTATGTTTTCTGAGTGAAGCCACCATATCCACATCATTCTCCATACCAACTTTGATCTTATAAACTGGCCAGGGCATTTCCCTCATTTTATTCAGCATGTTATCCATACTGTCGATTCCAATGGTATAATCGGTTAAGGGTGACCGTGATATATCAAGTTCCCATAATTGATGCAGCTGTTTGCGTTTGATCTTTCCAAAGATGTCCCAGGCTGCCATATCCAGCGCGCAAACAAGAAATGGATTTTGGGGAAACAGGTGGTGCAGGTAATGCCAATAACGTTCGGGGTCTGAAAATGCGAACTTCTCGATGAGCGATCGCTTTGACTCCAGGTCAGCGATCATCTTATCAACCGGAATATGGTAATAACTGATGGCAGGGGCTTCCCCATATCCCCTGATACTAAAGTGCTTTAGTTCCACGATCAGTGCCGGCTGATGGGTCTTGGTCCCTTTCGATATCGTAAAAGGGTGCCTGAAAGGCGATTCAACGGCTTTATATCTGACCTCCATATAGAATGTTATCGTCCCGCGTGCACCACCATCTGGCGGAGTTCGTTACAGAAATCCTTTTTATTCAGCAACGATTCTATCGTGCAATGCATGCGGTAATTCCAGTAGTGATTGGGATCTGCCGGAATATTGATGCGCTCCTCATTCGGGTTTTCCCGGCGGACCTCATTGTTGACGGCCATCAGGTCTTGCAGGAGGAATACAGCCCACATGGCCGGAGAGCGCAAATGCTGCAGGACGATGTCGCGGGCCACCCAGGGTTCACAATAGTAAGGAGCTTCACCGTAATGCCCCAAAATCTGGTTAAAGAAAAGTTGCGTATTGCTCCTGTCCTCTTCCCACCACTGCCGAACGGTGCTCATATCATGCGTGGATGGAGTGACTACCGTGAGGTATGAGGCGTTTCCAGGATGGGTAAACTGATCGGTGGAAACTTTGGGCATGCGTTGTACCTGTAACGACAGCATTTCTCTCTCGCGAAGCACATCTTCTACCATTTCCGGCACCATACCCAAATCTTCCGCACAGATCAGCATACTCGACCCCTGTTGGATGGCATCCAGTTTGGATTGCACTTCCTCATGCCACAACCCATTCTGCGTTTCAAAGAAATATCGCTGGTACATCTGGTTCAGGATATTCTGCTCATAACCTGTCAAATGCTTGTACGACAAGGTTGACTGCATACTGATGCGGAAATGAAATGCCCCCTTCCTGTCCTCGTCACGAAGCAGGATGACATTACAAAGCAGGTCGAACAAAGGCTGCTTCAGAAAAGCCTTATCAGGGTTCTTGCTGAAATACTCATCAACCTTTCGTTGGGTATTGAATGCCATTTTGAAGGAATGGCCTTGCAGGAATTTTTCGCGAACCCAATTTGCATGCTCACCAAAGAACTGATGTATGATATCATCATTGATATACGGTTCACACAAGCGCGATTCGTCAAAATACAAACCAGACCTGGTGAAATCATCTGCATATAATGGTATGGTAGGGATGAACCTGCCAAAAATGCCTTCCACGGCATTCATCGGGATACTCCATATTCGGAAGAAGCCCAGTACATGGTCAATCCGAATGGCATCAAAATAGTTACTCATATGCTCCATGCGCAAACGCCACCACGCATAGTTGTCATTACGCATGACTTCCCAGTTGTACGTTGGGAAACTCCAGTTTTGCCCTTTCACGGTAAATGCATCGGGTGGTGCGCCGGCCTGCATATCCATATGAAATAACTGAGGATACATCCAGGTATCAACACTATGCCTGCCAACGCCAATGGGCAGGTCGCCTTTGATGATCACATGATTCTTATGCGCGTACTCTACGGCGTCGAGTAGTTGCAGGTGAAGATGGTATTGGGTAAAGTAATGAATCGCAACCTCGTCATAATGTGCCTTATCCGGACTAACAAGATCCTGCACCAGGCTTTCGTCATAAACGCTGTGCTCGCCCCAGTTCGTATAATCGGGACTGTTATATTTATCCCTGAGATAAGAGAATGCGGCATAAGGAACAAGCCAGTGCCGGTTCAGGTCAAAGAAGTCGAAATAGCCAAAATCATCTTTGAAGTTATATTTTTCTTTCTGATAGACCAGGTTGATCACCTCCAGTTTGATCTTTGAAACCCCTTCATAATCCAGGTGTCCAAGATCATTCAGCCTGGCTATTTCACTGAGCATTTTATCAGGGATTTCAACATTGGCCGCGGTGGCCAGCTTGTGCACATTCAGGAAAACAGGATGGAGCGCAAAAGCGGAAATGGCGGAATAGGGATACGAATCTCTCCTGTCGTGATAAGCGATCGTATCATTGATCGGCAGGAGCTGGATCATTTTGATGCCGGTGTTAACCGACCAGTCGGTCAGCAGGTTAAGGTCTGTAAAATCACCGATGCCCCAGCTTTGTTCCGATTTGAGGGAAGAAAGTTGCACATTTACGCCGGCGCCCTTCCAACTGTATTGCCTGAATTGAGTGAATTGATTGAGCAGATTGACCGCATTCTTGTCGCCCACCTGGTTCAATATCCGGTTGTTACCTTCTTCCAGGAAAATGGCTTTTTTCAGGTGTGGGTCATACACCCCGAATTTATACTCCAGGGGAAATTTTTCTTTTGAGAGGTTGAGCTTGACCGACCAGGTGCTTTTCTTCCTCTTCATCAAAACGGGCGATTCCAGGTCCCAATCATTCAGTTTTTTGCCTGCGCCACAAATGCACAATATTTTATCGTCCGGAAGGTGTGAGGTACGCACTTCAAAAATATGGGTAGGCTTTTTGGCCGTTACGTCCTTTGACCTCACTCCCTCAAAAACCTGCGAAAATGGCTTGGTACTAAAAACGGTTTCTTCATAATGATATTCCTGCCAGTCGTCCAGAATGTATAATTCATTCGTATCGATCTTTTTAAGCTGGATATTCCGATTTCGGCACAGATCCCAGCGATCGCCTCTTCCCTGTTCCCGTAAAATATACTGGTACCTGACAGTATCCTGCGCTCCCCATTCTTCGGTATCAAAATTACCCGACCAGTAATCATTATTGAGATACTTCAATTCATATTCCTTTGGCTCGATCCCTTCACCCATTTCAACGCGGATGACCAGCGATTGTCCGTAATTCGTCTTATATCTGATATAGAAGTGGCAGATCATGTAAAAAGTACATTTTAAACGGCAATTTAAAGAAATAGGGCAAAATAATGGATTGATTTTTAAGGGTTCGAAAATTTGAAAGAATCCGATCTTTGCCATTATATTTGCAAAAAATAACCCGTTCATGGAAAAAGCCAAAAAATCTACCGGACTGTACTGGATCCTCTTTTTGTTATCCCTTGTAGCTTTCTACGGAGTATATGCGATCGGAGGAGGATACTGCTCGATGGTACTGCCATTTAATGTGACCTTTTTTGCTATGGCGCTGGACTTGATGTAATACCAGAACTTTACAATATACCATAACCGCTGTCGATTTCGATAGCGGTTTTTTTATTCCCTCCCCAAAGACTTAACATGCCAGGCGGGTAAAATAAAAACCCGCCAGTTAATGACGGGTTTTGTGGAACGTACTGGACTCGAACCAGTGACCCCTACTCTGTCAAAGTAATGCTCTAAACCAACTGAGCTAACGTTCCGGGAGGGCAAATATAAATTAAAGGTTTCAAAGGTTAAAATAGTTTCACGGTTGAATGCCCGTATGCACCGACCTTTTTGCAATGACGATCTTTCCGACCACGTGCATTTGACCAAGTATAAAAAAACCGCGGCTTGTAGGCCGCGGTTGGTATGGTTAATATGAAACTGCTTATTTAACCTCTTCGAATTCTGCGTCGGTAACGTTTTCTGAATTGGCCGCCTGAGCACCTTCTGCAGCGGTATTACCATTCTGAGGAGCGGCGCCTGCTTCTTGCGTGGCCTTATAAATTTCCTCGCTGGCGGCCGTCCAGGCTGTGTTCATAGCCTCCATGGCAGCATCGATGCGGGCAATATCCTGGGCCTTATGGGCTTCTTTCAGGTTGTTGAGCGCATGTTCAATACCTGCTTTCTTATCGGCAGATATTTTATCACCGTATTCTTTGAGTTGCTTTTCAGTCTGGAAGACCATGCTGTCGGCCTGGTTGATCTTTTCCACTTTTTCTTTCTCCGCTTTATCCGAAGCTTCATTGGCCTTCGCTTCATTCTTCATCTTTTCGATCTCTTCTTTACTCAGGCCGCTGCCGGCTTCAATGCGAATTTTTTGTTCTTTACCGGTGCCTTTGTCTTTAGCACTCACATGGAGAATTCCATTGGCGTCGATATCAAAGGTCACTTCAATCTGGGGTACGCCACGTGGGGCGGGTGGAATGCCATCCAGGTTAAACATACCCAGGCTTTTATTCTGGCCTGCCATAGGGCGTTCACCCTGTAACACATGGATCTGAACGCCAGGCTGGTTGTCCGCCGCCGTGCTGAACACTTCCGATTTACGGGTTGGGATGGTGGTATTGCTGTCGATCAGCCTTGTCATAACACCTCCCATGGTTTCAATACCCAGGCTCAGCGGCGTAACGTCGAGTAACAGAACGTCCTTCACCTCACCGGTCAGAACGGCGCCCTGGATTCCGGCTCCGATGGCCACCACTTCATCCGGGTTCACACTCTTATTGGGTTTTTTACCAAAGAATTTTTCTACGATTTCCTGAACTTTAGGGATACGGGTACTTCCGCCCACCAGGATCACTTCATCGATCTGCGATGCAGAAACACCGGCATCTTTCAGGGCCTGGTCGCAAGGCTTCAGGCAACGCTCGAACAGGTTATCGGCCAGCGCTTCAAATTTTGCGCGTGTAAGCTTTTTCACCAGGTGTTTGGGCACGCCATCCACAGCGGTGATATAAGGCAGGTTGATTTCTGTTTCAGAAGAAGAAGACAGTTCGATCTTGGCTTTTTCAGCGGCTTCTTTCAGGCGCTGCAGAGCCATGGGATCTTTACGAAGGTCAATGGCTTCGTCGTTTTTGAATTCATTGGCCAGCCAGTCCATGATCACTTTATCAAAATCATCACCACCCAGGTGGGTATCCCCGTTGGTGGATTTTACTTCAAACACCCCTTCACCCAATTCAAGAACGGAAATATCAAAAGTTCCGCCTCCCAGGTCGAACACAGCGATCTTCTGGTCTTTTCCTTTTTTGTCCAGGCCATACGCCAACGCTGCTGCGGTAGGTTCATTTACGATACGGCGTACCGTCAGACCTGCAATTTCCCCGGCTTCCTTGGTAGCCTGGCGCTGGGCATCATTGAAGTAGGCAGGTACAGTAATGACAGCCTCACTGACTTCCTGTCCGAGGTAGTCTTCCGCTGTTTTTTTCATTTTCTGAAGCACCATGGCGCTGATCTCCTGGGGAGTGTACAGGCGTCCGTCGATATCGATCCTGACGGTATTATTATCTCCCTTGACCACTTTATAGCTCCAGTGGGTCGTCTCTTCCGTCACTTCGTCAAATCGGCGTCCCATGAATCGTTTTACACTGCTGATCGTATTTTGCGGGTTGGTTATGGCCTGGCGTTTGGCCGGGTCACCCACCTTACGTTCCCCGTTTTTCAGAAAGGCTACCACAGATGGCGTGGTACGGCGGCCCTCATCGTTGGCGATGACAACAGGCTCATTTCCTTCCATCACTGAAACACAACTGTTGGTTGTTCCCAGGTCGATTCCGATAATTTTACCCATGATATTTGTATTTATTTATTTAGAAAGGATTTGTCAATCATTATGCCAAGGGAGAATTTGTGCAAAAATGTCAGAAACGGCCATCATTTTCTGCCCGTATGGCCCCTGAAAGTAAAATGACGTTGCAGGATATAACTCAGGGAAACCACTAAGGCAATGGTCAGCACCTGGCTGAAAACCGGGCTCCATCCGGCTTTTTCCACCATCAGTTTCAATAAAACATAGTTCAGTACCAGGTTGGCGGTAAATGTCAGCAGGTAACGGAAAAGCTGTACCCTCCCTCTTAAATAGGAACCTGTAAAAACGACATACTTATTGAGTAAAAAGCCCAGCACAAAACTGACAGCGGATGACAGGAAAAGGGCTGCCATATGCGGTTTAAAGGCAAAAAAGCCCAGGTCGAACAGGGTGCGGCGGAAAATGTAATGATATCCGGTGAAATATACGAGCAGCCCGATGATCGTATTGAGCCCGCCACAGGCCGCATAACGGTATGTGTGCAGGGGCATGAACCGCCGGAATAGCGGGAAAAATAAGTCCAGAACTGCCGTGAATCGCTCTTTCATGCGTGGCGGCAAAAGTACAGTTTCAGACTGAATTGTATGATTAATTCGTTCAACGGTGAAACGTTCAACGGTTCAGGATTAGGAGGACGCAAGCCATTCTGAATTTCAATAAAACATTTTGAGCTGCTTGCATCTTCAAGCGGCAGATCGGCTTAACCCTTAATTAAAAACATACCGTATCGCCAGGCCGCCCCAGTTCCCGGAGAAGCCATTGCCATAATTGTTGCCAAATTCGAAGGAAGGTTGCCAGTCAACAGAGAGGTTGATGGGAATATTGTTGATCTTATAATCCAGTCCGATTACGCCATCGATACCGATCCCCGCGCCGCCATAACCGGCATCATTTTTCTTTTTGTTGTAAAAGCCCAGGTGAGCGCCTGGCCCAACGTACCACTGAAGACCGGGAACATCGTTGATATCTTTATGGAATTCGTACAAGGCCGTGAATCGCGCGCCTCTGTCCCAGAAATATCCCAGGCCTTCGATGGCACGGTCACTCCGGATAAAATGTTTGAACGTTACTGAACCGGGATAAAATTTGACACCGAAGGCGGTGGTATAATTGGCTGATTCCTGTGCCTGGGCGGTCATCGAACAAACGGCGATCACCGTAACGATCATCAATCTTTTCATCATTCAGTTTGGTTTCCCGCAATGATCAAAAAATCGTGCCACAGAAATCGCAGAATGTTAAATTAATCATATAATGCCGCCCTGGCTTCTTTCACCCGAGCGTCATCCAGGTATTCATCGTAAGTCATCAGCTTATCGATCATTCCTTTGGGTGTGATCTCTATGATCCGGTTGGCCACGGTTTGCATGAACTGGTGATCATGCGTGGTGAACAGCACAACCCCGGTAAATGAGATCATACTGTCGTTAAATGCGGTGATACTCTCCAGATCCAGGTGGTTAGTGGGTTCATCAAGTATGAGAACGTTGGGATTTTGCAGCATCATTTTACTGATCATACAACGGACTTTTTCACCTCCGCTCAACACCGCTGTTTTTTTCATGATCTCTTCCCCGCTGAACAGCATTTTACCCAGAAAGCCCCTGATAAAATCTTCATCCACATCCTTGGTGCCCGGCGGAACGAACTGCCGAAGCCAGTCCATCAGGTTGTCATTGCTTCCCTCAAAATATTCGCTGTTGTCGTTTGGCAGGTATGCGTTGGTGATAGTGGTGCCCCATTCAAATGTTCCGCCGTCGGCTTTCATTTTGCCGTTGATGACCTCAAAAAAACTGGTCAGCGCCATTGGGTCGCGGCTGATAAAGGCGATCTTATCACCTTTCTGAACATCGAATTTGATCTTACTGAAGATGGTTTTGCCATCGATCACCTTACTCAGGTTTTCCACTTTCAGGATTTCATTACCCACCTCACGTTCCTGCTTGAAAATGATTCCGGGGTATTTCCTGTTACTTGGTGTAATATCTTCAAAGACCAGTTTGTCCAGCGCTTTTTTACGCGAAGTGGCCTGTTTGGATTTGGAGGCGTTGGCACTGAAACGGGCAATGAAATCGAGCAGGTCCTTCTTCTTTTCCTCCATCTTCTTGTTCTTGTCGGAAGCCTGCCTGGCCGCCAGTTGGGAACTCTCGTACCAGAATGTATAGTTGCCCGTATAGATCTTGATCTTCTGTTTGTCTACATCTGCCACATGAGTACAAACCGCATCCAGGAAGTGACGGTCGTGGCTCACCACCAGTACGATATTTTGATAATCCGCCAGGAAATTTTCGAGCCAGGAAATGGTTTCCACGTCGAGGTTATTCGTCGGTTCATCAAGCAATAGAATATCCGGGTTGCCAAACAGGGCCTGGGCAAGCAATACCCTGACTTTAATGTTGGCGCTGATATCCTTCATCAGCATACCATGCAGTTCGTCGTTCACGCCAAGTTCGCTCAGCAGTGTGGCCGCATCGCTCTCTGCCGTATATCCGCCCATCTCCCCGAATTCATGTTCCAGTTCGCCGGCCTTGATACCATCAGCCTCGGAAAAATCCGCTTTGGCATAAATGGCATCGCGTTCATGCATGACCTGCCACATCTTTTTATGGCCCATCAGTACGGTATTCAGAACGGTATGTTCGTCGAATGCAAACTGGTTTTGGTTCAGCACCGCCATACGTTCACCGGGGGTGATCTCCACCGATCCCTTGTTAGGCTCGATCTCACCACTGATGATCTTCATAAAAGTGGATTTCCCGGCGCCATTGGCACCAATGATCCCATAGCAGTTACCCTTGGTGAAATGGAGGTTGACGTCGTCGAACAAAACCCTTTTTCCGTAGGCCAGCGTTACGTGATGTACATTAATCATAGTTGTAAAAAGTTCGCAAAGGTAACACTTGATCGTTGATTTTTAGCATGAAGTTTTTATGAATCATGGCAGAACGGGGCTTGCAGCGGCTTAGTTGCGGGGGATTTGCCTATTTTTGCCGCTATTGAACAAGGATATGTCTATCATCGAACAACTACAGCAAAGCACCATTGAAAGCCTGAAAACTCTTTACCAGGCCGACTGCACGGAAAAGGATTTCCAGGTCAACCAAACCAAACCTGAATTTGAGGGCGATTACACGGTCGTTATGTTTTCCCTGGTCAAACTGCTGAAACAGTCGCCTGATGAAATTGGCAACAGGCTTGGATCTCATCTGACCAGTACCTATCCTTCTCTTTTCTCGGGTTACAACATCATCAAAGGGTTCCTGAACCTGAGCATCGCCGAAGCATACTGGCTGGGCCTGCTGGAAAAGAATTACCAGGATGTTTGTTACGGCAAACAGCCCATGAATGGCCAGAAGGTCATGGTGGAATATTCATCCCCCAACACCAACAAACCACTGCATTTAGGTCACCTGCGGAACAATTTCCTGGGTTGGAGCGTTGCGGAAATTCTGAAAGCAAACGGATTTGAAGTTCTGAAAAGTTCCATAGTCAACGACCGGGGCATTCATATCTGTAAGAGCATGATCGCCTGGCAACTTTTCGCCCAGGGCGCTACTCCGGAAAGTACCGGCATAAAAGGCGACCATTTCGTGGGCGATTATTACGTGAAATTCAACGATGAATACAAAAAGCAGATGGCCGAGCTGATGGCAACCGGCATGAGCGAGGAAGATGCTAAAAATAAAGCCCCCATCATGCAGGCCGCCCAGGGGATGCTGCTGAGTTGGGAACAGGGAGATCCTGCGGTGATCGATCTGTGGAAACGCATGAACAGTTGGGTTTATGCAGGGTTTGACAGTACCTATAAAAAGATAGGCTGCGATTTCGACATTACTTACTATGAAAGCAATACCTACCTGCTCGGTAAAGACATGGTGCAGGACGGCCTGAAAAAAGGCGTCTTTGTGAAAAAAGATGACGGCAGTGTTTGGATCGACCTGACGGCAGAAGGCCTGGATGAAAAACTGGTGCAGCGAAAAGATGGCACTTCCGTTTACATCACACAGGATATTGGCCTGGCCCAAAAGAAATACGACCAGCATAAGATCGATAAAAGCATTTATGTGATCGGCGATGAACAGAACTACCACATGAAAGTGCTGCAGAAGATCTGTGAAAAACTGGGCATGCCTTATGCCCGTGATATGTATCACCTGAGTTACGGCATGGTGGAACTCCCCTCCGGCAAAATGAAAAGCCGGGAAGGTACCGTTGTGGATGCCGATGATATGGTAGATGAAATGGAAAAAGTTGCGGAAGAAAAAACCCGGGAACTGGGCAAAGTGGGCGACTTTACAACAGATGAATTGAAAGAGCTGTATCATACCATCGGGCTGGGCGCTCTTAAATTTTTCCTGCTCCGTGTCGACCCCAAAAAGAGAATGATATTCAACCCCCAGGAAAGCATCGATTTCCACGGTTTTACGGCACCATTCATTCAATTCAATTATGCCAGGATCAGGTCTATTCTGCGCAAGAACGACATGCCCTCTTCTTATAGCGGGCCTGTCAGTTTTTCACTCCTTGAAAAAGAACTGATCGTAACGCTCGAGAAATTCCCCGGCGTCATCCGCCAGGCCGCACAGGAGCTGAACCCTTCGGTCATTGCGATATATGTTTTTCAACTGGCCAAATCATTCAGCTCTTTCTATACCGAACATTCCATCGCACAGGCAGAAACGGCCGATAAAAAAAGACTGCGTTTGCAATTGGCCTCGATGACTGCGCACGTCATTCAGAGCGGGATGCAGTTGATGGGCATTCATGTTCCGGAAAGGATGTAGATCATTTGATCACTTCGGGCGCACCGGCATGCATCCAGGTAGCCATGATCTCACAGAATTTCCAGGAATTGCCGGCATATTTTTCCGGACGTGCATGGATGTATTTCAGAAATTTTTCCACCTCAGTTCCCGTGACGGCCTGCATCGCGGCAAAAATCGATTTCCCTTTATAATGACCTGTAAGGATGGGCATATCCGCACCTCCCTGTTTGGCCATTTCAGTTCCGGTATACCGTACATCCTCTGCCAGTTGTTCAATCACGGCCATTTCTTCCTCGCGGCCTTTTAACGCCAGCACATTACTCATCGTTGCCAGGGGAATCCCTTCCACATTTTGAAGGACGATACCATAACAGATCACCTGGAACAATGAACCGGCGTACTTGCCCGGCGCCTCGGCAAATACATACATCAGGTTACCCGCAACAGGCTGTTGCTTGATATCTTTTTTACGAAGACCAAAATACAGGTAGTTTCCCTTGATGAGCTGACAGCGCCCCAAAGCCACAATGCTAACGGCCGTATCCGTTGATGTGTACACTTTTTTCAATATTCCCACCGCCTTTTCCCTGACCTCAATTCCTTCGGGTAATACTACCTGCACAATGGTCACGGAATCCTTCTCGATGATATAATCGGTTATCGGAAAAGCCATGACAGTTTTATCCTGTGCCTGCAGGCTGAAGATGAAAAACATTCCGGCGGCAATCAGGCTGAAGTATTTCATGCTGACTAATTAGATTTAAATGTATGCTAACCTGCGCTTCATTCCAATACCCAGGCGCCGGTATGGGACAGATCAGCGGCGCTATCCACTAATGTGTATTTTTTACACAGCGCAAATCAGTCAATTAACTTATTTTTGGGCTATGGACAAAAAAGTTACCAAGATCGGCATTTTATGCAGCGGGGGCGACAGTCCCGGTATGAATGCGGCCATCCGGGCAGCGGTCAGGACAGGCCTCTACCACGGACTGGAGGTTTTCGGCATCATGCGCGGTTATAGCGGTATGGTGGAAGACGATATCATGCCTATGGAAAGCCGCAGTGTGGCCAACATCATTCAAAGAGGCGGCACCATTTTGAAAACGGCCCGTTGCATGGAGTTTTATGAATATGAAGGACGAAAAAAAGCCTACGATAACCTGAAAAAAAGAGGTATTGACGGACTGGTGATCATCGGTGGTGACGGAAGTTTCCGAGGTGCACAAACCTTCAGTAACGAATTCGACATCCCCTGTGTTGGGCTTCCCGGAACGATTGACAAGGATATCGCCGGCACCGATTTCACGATCGGCTTTGATACCGCGGTGAACACGGCCGTTGAAGCGATCGATAAAATAAGGGACACGGCCGATTCGCACGACCGCCTTTTTATCATTGAAGTCATGGGCCGCGATGCCGGATATATTGCACTTCACAGCGGCATAGCCACCGGTGCGGAAAATATCCTGATACCGGAAAGAAAAACCGTGATTGACGATATCATACAGTCTCTCCAGGAAAAAGAAAAAAGAAAAAAACTGGTGAACCTCATCATCGTTGCGGAAGGCGATGATTTCGGAGGAGGCGATGAAGTGGCCAAATACATTAAACAGAAACTTCCCAAGCTTGAAGTAAGGGTTTGTATTCTTGGCCATATCCAGCGCGGAGGCTCCCCTACTTGCATGGACAGGCTGATAGCAAGCCGGATGGGATATCACGCCGTGGAATGCCTGATCGAGGGAAAGCATAACGTTTTCGTAGGCATCCAGAATAACCGCATGCATTACACGCCGCTCAACGAAGCGGTCAAGAAAAAACAGAGGATCAATGATGAATGGATGAAAATCGTGAAAATACTGGCTACCTGACCAAGGAGCCGGATACCTGGCAAGACCGGTAACCGGCTTTTTTATTTTCGGCCATCCCTCAACGTTATTAAGCATCAACTAAAGAAAACCATATGAGTAAACATATTGAAAAATACCTTCACCAGCAGATGGATAAAGCCGCTGGTATTGCCCACAGCCAGAAAAGAACAAAGATCGTGGCAACGGTGGGGCCGGCCTGCGACACATACGAAGGGTTACTGGCTCTGGTGAAGGCAGGCGCCAACGTGTTTCGCCTGAACTTTTCGCATGGAACACATGAAGACAAAAAAAGGGTCATTGACAATATCCGCAAGATCATCAAAAACGAACCTTATAACATCGCCATTCTCGGAGACCTGCAGGGGCCTAAGCTACGGGTAGGCGAACTGGAACACGACTGCCTGGAATTAAAAGAAGGAGAAGTCATTACTTTCACGACGGAAAAAATGATCGGTAATAAAGACAAGGTGTACGTCTCCTATCCTAACCTGACCACCGATGTCAAACCACAAGACAGGATATTCCTGGATGACGGCAAGATGGAACTGAACGTGGTGAGGGTGCTGAATGACAAGGAAGTTTTGATGCGCGTAAGCCTGGGTGGCACCCTGTATCCCAAAAAGGGCGTCAACCTGCCCGATAGCGAACTCACGATGCCTTCCCTGACGGAAAAAGACCTGGTGGACCTGGAATTCCTGATCGAACAACAGGTAGATTGGGTGGCGCTGTCTTTTGTACGCAAGACCAATGACATTACCGATCTGAAGAACAGGATCAAAAAGAAAAATTCCAAGATCAAGGTCATTGCCAAAATTGAAATGCCCGAAGCGCTTAAAAACCTGCGTGAGATCATTCTGGAAAGCGACGGGATCATGATCGCCCGCGGCGACCTCGGTGTGGAAACCCCGATCGAACAAGTGCCATTAATGCAAAAAGAGATCATCCGTAAAAGCATGCGCCGCGCCAAACCCGTGATCGTTGCCACGCAGATGATGGAAAGTATGATCGACCGCACCAAACCCAACAGGAGCGAAGTCAGCGATGTGGCCAATGCCGTTCTGGAAGGCGCCGATGCGGTCATGCTCAGCGGCGAAACGGCTACCGGTCATTATCCTACCCTGGTGGTTGAAACCATGAGTAAGATCATCATGGAAGTGGAGAAATCTGTGTACGATTATGACAGGGATGATATTTTGTCGCCACAGCCGCACTCCCCCTCATTCCTCAGTGATGCGATCTGTTACAGCGCCTGCAAACTGGCACAGGATTCACAGGCAGATGCCCTCATTGGCATGACCCAAAGTGGTTATACCGGCTTTATGTTGAGCAGCTACCGCCCGAAAAGTCCATTATACATTTTTAGCAAAGAAAGAACCCTGATCAACCAATTATGCCTGAGCTGGGGCGTTCGTGCCTTTTATTATGCCGAAGAAGAAAGCCTTGACGATATCATTTTCGATCAGATCAACATCCTGAAAGAAAGGGGATTTCTGAAAAAAGGAGACGTGGTCATCAATACCGGTTCCACCCCTGTGGAACTTCACCTTCCAACCAATATCATCAAGATCACCATGGTTGAATGATTTTAAAAAAGTCCGGCTGAAACCGGACTTTTTCTTGCTATGCTTTTTGGTTATCATTTTAACCCATACTTCTTTTTTATTTCATCCATTTCTTTAAACGACGTATCTGAAAACTCAACACCAAACTGTTGATTCAGGGCATTCAATGCCTTGATCTTAGCTTCCGATCCTTCCGGGAATCC
>WBZP01003995.1_pt1 | contig 15655 bp, 21 predicted proteins | sample 5204301 | NCBI WGS metagenome assembly WBZP01 (sample SAMN12412401, study PRJNA552823) | activated sludge metagenome | isolation source: activated sludge from nitrification reactor of wastewater treatment plant... | place: USA: Pennsylvania | collected 2017
GCGATCGCGCGGTCCACGTTGAGGAGGTACAGCATTGGTGGACCGATACAATGCTGCAGTAGATCATCACTCTACAGCACGACGCCCCTATCGGTCAACAGGTCCAGGAGTTCCAGCAGACGTCCCTTTCAGGCCTGCCGGCGAGGCAGGGTTTGCCGAATGCCGAGAATGCCCTATACTGTGATGCAGAAAGCGAGGGCTATCTTGCGAACAGCAATGCACCTTCTCATTCTTTCCTTACTTTGTTCCTCTGTCATGCCCACTTTTTCAACAGAGGCGGCAGCCGAATCATCCGGCAGCAGCAAAGCCGGGCCGAATCAAGGGCTGACCCTTGACGAAATCGGACGAGGGCTGAAGAGCGCGGCGAAAAACATCGAGGACGAAATTCCGAAAATCGGACCGGCCATCGGCAAGACATTTAAGCGAGTCACCGGCGACGGCAAGCAAACTGGGACATCCAAAGAAACACCTTCACAGTCTCCCCAACCCAAGAAGTAGCCGTGCCTGTCGAATACGTTGTGTCGGTTACACCACGTGTTTACTACTCATGCGAGTGAAGCGGCTTTTCTCATCCGCATTCCTAGCGCTGCTCATTGCCGGATGCGCATCCGCGCCGGCGCTGCCCTGCTCGTCCGGAGAACAATCGGTGACGCTCGATTCTCTTTATTTCGGCACGGCTAAACCTGGCGGGATCGTGACAGCCGAGGAATGGGCAGCCTTTCTCGACGACACGGTCGGGCCTGAGTTTCCTGAAGGGATGACATCCTGGGTCGCGACCGGGCGGTGGGAAAAACCGTCTGGCGTGGTGGAACGCGAAACCTCCCACCTGCTCCAACTCGCGCACGACGGTAGCCAGGAGAAGGACAGGGCGGTGCAACGGATCATGCATCGATACAAGAGCCGCTTCCAGCAGGAGGCCGTTATGCGGATCCGTTCACAGGTCTGCCGCTCGTTCTAAGCGACAGTACGCATCCAACCAGGAATCGGCGAAGGCGAGATCCAGCGCACCAGGTCCGGCTAGTGACGATTCGACACGATCGAGAGGGGCTCAGGAAGTGATTCGGGCAGGGCTGCCGTCATTCCTGACGACAGACCCTGCTCGTAGATTCGCGGCAAAAACACTGCGCTACGTGGGCCCCTATGGAGAGCGGGGCTTCGATCTCCCTGTCACGGAAGTTCAGAGTTCCGGCCTCACGTTTGCGGACGCGCAGAGATCCTACGTGTTCCGTCCACCCTGAGACGTCCGCTCAGGCTCAACACCGACGCACTGACGATTACGCCCACGTGCGATGTTGTTCGCTCACGTGCTCGCTGCCGTTCGTCTTCGCAATGACCCAAGCCACGTCATCCGGAATGGCAACGACCTTCAGCTCGGCGCAATGCCCGTTGGCCTCACCCCGGAGTTCTTCCACCACTTGCACCAGGTGCTTGTCGTCGCGGGGAATCTGTACGCCGCACTGATTCAAACTGGGTTCCTGCGGCCCGGCCGCAGAAGGCCAATAGGCCCCCAGATCGGATTCTTTGAGTGCATCCGGTTGTCCCAACTCTCGCAGGCGCAGGAAAGCCTTGTGGCTCAGACAAAACCGATCAAAACTTGTATTGATGACAATCTTCCGCATAACGGCTGCCTCTTTCTGTTGCTCACCGCAGGCATGAGCGATAGGTCTCTTGCTCGGAATCACATCTGGCCTAGCAACAAGATCAGACGACTGGTTTCGGATCCTTGTATCCGATGTAATTTCCGCTCCAATGCGCATGCCGACGATCAGCCCACAGACTGACTTCGTCCTTGTGTCCCTCACCATAACGCTTCTGCAGCACATCACCGAACTTCACCAGGCTGCCCTGGATTTCACCGAGATCACTCTCGGTGATTTTCTCCCATTTGGCTTTCAAGGGATCCTTGAGTTGCAGCCAAAACTGTTGAAACTGTTCCTGTGTCATCCTATTCTCCTTTGTAAATAGCTGGCATCACCGCGCACGGCATGAGGGCAGCGTGCGCGGACGGGGCCCTAGACCTCGTGATCCAGGACAGACATTCTGGCGTAGAAGCGGCGAAGACCGGGGAATCAGACGCGCAAAGGATGGAAGGAGGCGCGCAAGATAGGACAGTCGGCGTGGCTCAACACGTCATGCTGCACCCTACAGTGCAAAACCACCACTGTCAATGGAGGTCGCGACGGTCGATGAGGCAAGCCATTGATTCCAGGAGACTTAATTATTTTGAACGGATCGGACCCGGCGTGGCGAAGGGCAGGAGCTTTCGCTCCCACCCGATCACCCCTGTCAGACTCTGTCTAAAACGACTCAGGCCTTTGTGACGGCGGCAGCCGCCTTCGGCATGAATTCTTTGTAGCCGTATCGCTCGGCAAGATAGGCTTTGGCTTCATCACTCACATATTCGGTAAATTTGTAACGATCGTCCTCGACCGTCTTTGCGTCTTCCATCACCTTATCAGTCGGGATCGCGTATTCAATGTTGCACGATGTATAGGCCTGGATATAGGTAGGGCCGACTTCACGGGCGATCAGCACGGCCTTCTTGATGACGCTTTCCACGCGCCGCGGATTGTTCGGCACCACCGTCGCGATGTACGCGCACCCAGACACTTTGGCCATGGTGACCATATCCATCTTTTCGAACTTCTTTCCGAGCGGAGCCATTTTGAGCACCGCCCCTCGCGTCGTCATACCGCTTTCCTGGCCACCCGTATTGCCATAGACCTCGTTGTCCAACATGATGGTCGTGAATCGCTCCTTGCGGAACCAGGAATGGAGCACCTGCTGAAAACCGATATCCGCCGTTCCCCCGTCACCGGCAATGACGACCACGTCCTTGGGCTTGTCGCCAAACCGAAGCCGCAACCCGCGAGACAACCCGCTAGCCACGCCGTTTTGGTCACCATAGTTGCCATAGACGAAGGGAATCGCAGCCTGCGAAATCGCCAGTCGTCCGCAGCCGGCTGTCCCGACCGTGATGGTATCTTCGGGATTCGGAAACGCAATGATGGCCAGTCGAATAAACAGGGTCATTGCGCAGCCGGCACACATCGGATGCTCCTCCAGGATTTCCTTGAAACTGCCCATCTGCGAGACGGTGGTCTTTTTGCCGAAGGGTCCATGCTCGACCATATCCCGATATTCTTTCGGCATGAACTGCTCAAATCCCGGCGTAAACTTTACATAGTCAAGACTCATCTGAACCTCTCTCTCGTAGTCGCGGCTGCGATTGAAATCGCCAGGCCGGCAGAACAGTTTATGCGCTAAAGGAGCTGCCGCACCCGCAGGTGGTCTTCGCCTGCGGATTCTTGATCGCGAAGCCGGAGCCTTGCACGCTATCCACATAATCGACTTCACAGCCGTTCAACAACGGCGCGCTTTGTGAATCCATGATCACTTTCACGTCACCCTTTTCAATCACCGTATCGTCGTCGCTCATCTTGGACTCGAACGCCATCCCGTACTGATAGCCGTGGCACCCTCCGCCCTTCACGTAGACACGCAACCCGAGGGTATCTTTTTCTTCCAGCATCAACTCGCGAATCTTCTGCTCGGCGGTGGCCGTAATAGTAATCATGGGCAAACTCCCTTCTACTGCTGTATCGAACAAATCAATAGTGTCAGTGAAACTTCCGGTCGGAACACGGTCCTCGCCGGAAGCGACAATCGCTCCGTTCACGAAGACAGCATCATCACATCGCGCAGGGCACTCTGGCGTAAGCAGCGGCGGAGACAGGACAATCAATCGCGCGGGAGGGAATCAAAACGCGCGAGGGAGAGAACCATCAGCGAAGCTAGGCACGTCATGCGTTCACGCTAAGCGCTCTACGCCTGGTAGTCAAGCACTATTGGGACCTAGACCGGGTTGATGTCCCCCATAGACCGCAGGCGAGCGCGCGTGCGACTCCCCCGCTATACTGCCGCGGCAGCCGGAGCCGGCTTTTCCTGCGGAGCGACTTGCATCGAGACTTTCAGTGCGGCAATAGCCCGAGCGACATCTTCCTCCGTCGAGCCAAACCGATCGCCCATTACTTTAATCGCTTGATTGATCGCTTTGGTCATATTCGCAATTCGTTCTTCCGGTGTCATGCTCATGCGGCCCTCTCCTGACTATCCCTGTTGTGTTGCGCCCATCCGGCACGTCTTGCTGTCGGACTCGAAATCCCACGATCGTGGGCATGACTGACTCCGGCGTCGCGAACTCTTCACGACCGTTACCACACGCGCGCCGGTCTCCTAATCGCGACATGAATCAGCATCAATAATATTCCCCCTACCGTAAACACCCAGTAGATCGGAGTCGGCATCTGAGCGACTTCGGTCCAATTCAGCCCCCAGACCACGAGTCCCAGCAAGAGGGAAATCAATGCAGCGTGCAACATACGTACTCCTTCTGAATCTACCTTCACGACAACGTCTGCGCTAACAGGCAGCGACGGCCAGATGCGCCCACGTCGCGCGCGGCTCCAGATGCCATTGCCGATGGATATCGATCAAGGAATCGATCACCGCCCCACACTGCCGGCACCCCCATCCATAGGCCAGCGTTCCACTTACGATGTCTTTCATCTTGATCATCATCATGGGGCCATAACAACGCGGGCATCTCATTGCGATCTCTCCCTGGAACAAACCTGATCGTGACCGCGCCATTTCGTCGTGACCTTACGGCCCAGTCTTTTCGAACAACTTCACGATGAGCGTCTTTTCCCTGATTCGCTCCATCAATTGCGCGCATGACGCGTCCCGGATGATGTTGGCAAACTGTGCGTGATAACTCCCGACCAAGCTGCCTCCATCCATCACGGCGTCATAGACCAACCAGCGGCCATCCTCACTGACCAAACGAAAGTCGATGAACGTGTCGACCTTGTCACCGACCAGCCTTGTTTTAACCTGCGCGAAAGCCTGCTCCCGCTGCTCCGACAGATACGTAATCCGTTCGCCGGAATACTCAACCATCCGATTGGCCAGCGCATCACGAAGCAATTGCACGAAGAGGCCGACATACTCGCGCCGGGCCGGCTCGTTCAGTTGAGTCCAGGCTGGTCCCAGCGACCGTTTCGCCATATCTTCATAGTGCACATGATGCCGAATGATTTGCTCGATCTCCCAGCGGCGCGCCTCTGAGCGGCCGGAATCTTTCAGATCCTTTAGAATATGAAGCAGCTCCGAGACTGTCCCCCGGACGGTCTCTGTCGGTCCCTGCTCGGACCGGGCGGCAGTGGCAAGCCCGAGACTCATACAGAAGCTGAGCACGGCTATGAACCCCGCCCATCGCTGGTTCTCGTACCATCGCCCTGACTGTTGCACGATCCCTGTTGCCCTTCTGGTCTCCGTCATAGCCTGCTCCTTCTGCTCATTTGCTCATTCGAGCTCCGCGCGCATACCCAAAGGGCAGCGCCACGGCCGACAACGCCATCGATCATGGTCGCATTCGTACGAAGGAGCCAGCTTCCGCAGGGATGTGCCCTCCCCGTCGAGGTCCTGCCCCTCGTGCAATATCGCGATGCGATAGACCAGCCATACTGTCCGCTCGTCCCTGGCGGCAGAACCACCGGACTCACGGAACGCACACAATCGGGCCCTAGGACTGACCTGCGACTAAACGATCCATGATCCTGCAATAGATGAATTCCGGCAAAATCTCTCTGATCAACAATTCATCACGGTGGTGATAAGGGCGTCCGTCCACGATCTTCTTGGCATAGTGGTCACCGATTCCCGTCAGTGTCTTCAGGCGCGGAACCTGAGCCGTATTGATGTCCAACGACAAATCACGAGCGGCTCGTACCGGCGCCTCGCTTACGGTCGCTCCCCCGCGCTCCTCAATCACACCAGCCCTATTCCCCGGCCTTGATCGAACGCGATGTTCCATACGCATAGTATCCGTCCTTCCTGTCTTGGACGCTCTTGAAGCCCGTCTCTAGCTCATTGCGAAACTACCGCCCGGGAACCGCCTGTATAGAGGCTCGACCGGACTCATCGCGATGGCAGCTTTGTTCAGCCATCAACCGCTGTCCGGGAGTGGCCCCCTGAGGGATTCTGGCCAGACAGATCTGCAACGTGTCCTCAACGGCGCCGGATGCGACTGCCGCTGGCGTCACCGACACCACCACCTTCGCAGGCTTCACATCCGCCGCGTGGCCTTCCACCGGCGAGATACTCCACCCTGCCGCAAGAAAAAGACTCACGCTCATGACGAACCCCGTGTGATGAATGCGCATTGGAGGCCTCCCGTTATTAGAAACTGTTTGACGTGCGCGGACCGGCAAGCGGTGTTGTTCCGCCTGCTACTTGTCATGGATGCAGGAATACAGCCTGTCCGAGCGGAAATGCATCGCTGGACTGTCGCTCTGTGGCGTCGAAGCGGCGAAGACTTGGGACTCGCACGCGCAGGGACTGAGGAGGATGGAGAGAAGGTGCGCGCGAAAGGGGAAAGCCGGCGTGGCTCAGTACGTCATTTCCTCTACACTATAGAGCACGACGCATGGTGTCAACGTGCCGACGGTCGATACTGGTCGCAACGGCGTGATTCTATACGACAATAATTATTATCAGAGATCTGAACTGTTATTCACTATGTTCACGCCCTCCGCCTGTTAACGTGACCTGAGCGGGCTTGTATACTGCCGTGCACTAGCCTCAAATGTGCTACACTAGGTGACAGACACCCACGGTTTCGGCTCGATTCCCGCGATCTATCCGTTCCGTCCCCGTGCAAGCAGCAATCTTAGTTTCACCGCCCTTCCGTCCGTGATACTCCGGTTGATTCACTCGACTCTTTGTAGCCTGATGTAGCGATCTGCCTTGCTACTGGCAGACTGAGGGAGAGTTCGCGTCGCCTGCCCTGGACGCACCGGTACAATTGCCCCCTGCGATCACCATGAGAAGTCCGGCCCCCAGATACCGGCACGATGACTAGGAGCACAGCACGATGAGTAACGGTCAAGAAAGTGAGACATCGCCGATCGCACGATGGGTACGTATTCCAAACGGCACGAAAGTCAGGCATCGACATGAGGGCTATGACGGCCACATTGACGGGCTGACCGAAATCGTCGAAGGCCCGAACCGGAACCCCGACGGAAAGACCCAGTATCGGTTGAATATCGGCGGCACCACCCGTCGACTTGTCACAGAAGACGATCTGAGCATCCTCCTCGATGCCGACAATCTGGTGATCATGATTCGGCAAAAGGAGCCGTACCGGCGTTCGATCACCATACAAATGCACAGCGTCCTGAGCGACGACCGATTCATCCGAGTAGGCAAGTCGAGTCCAGGGCCGACAGCCCGGACCGTTCACATTCCGACAGCATAACCCGCGTCATACGCCACGCGTTCGACGGAGGGCATCATGAGCCACACGACTTTCAAAAAACGGCAGCGAGAGCAGACCCAACATGACCGCCGCATGCAGAAGGAGGCGCACCGCATGCAGCGAAAATCAGCAGTATCCAGATCCCACAGTCAAGAGGACCCCGACCTGGCAGGCATGGTCGCAGGGCCGCAGCCCCCGCAAGCGAGTAATAGCGACGAACGAAGCTGACGGTAATCGGCACAGCTTCACATGATCGTCCACAACTGATCGAACGACTGTCGGCGTGGCGCGGCGAGGGTGGTCGTAGAACCGTTGGAATCAACGGTCTATCGATCGGATAACTGTGAGACGTGCCCGAATGACAAAAATTATTCTTCGTCGATCTCTCGCTCATTCAATGACTGGACCGGTCGAGCATTGTGGCCGATCAACGACACAAACCGTTCAATATGGTTTGCAGTAATGAAGATCGGTTCCTTGAGAACGATCCAATGCACACCTTCGGTGCAGGGAGGGGTAGTCAGAGAACCATCGTACGCGTAGTGATGTAAATCTTTCGGCAGCAGATCCTGCGGGTTCATTAACAGATCCCGCACCTCTCCCTGCTTCCCGCTCGGAATCCGATCCCATACGGCTGACAGGGAAGCCGATTCATTCCCCAAGTCCATCAGCACCGCGAGGACCACCAGATGGCCCGTCTCATCTCGATGCACGAGATGGGCCTCCATCGGATACGTGCGTCCGTTCAGTTGATGTTCGCTGGGTTCGTGGAAATGAAACTCCTTGAGCGCATACGTGCGCCCAAAGACTTCAAGAGACTCGCCTGTTTGAAAGTCCACCTCGATAGTGTGGTGCGAGGTGACGACGTGTCCAGGTGCTGCACCGTAATGGACCAACAGCCCGTCATGGCTCTGATGATGAGGCGTGGTACGAATGTTAATGGGCGACTGGTGAGTACCCTTCTCGCAGGACGCGGTGGTCGGTGCAATTTCGCCCCAATGCGATGGCCCCTGATCCCCATCGTATTGCCACACCATGGGTTCTGGATCCGTCAAAGCGCGAGTTCCCCTGGCAAGATCACCATCCGCCGCCCATACCGTTCCCGCCATGACCAGGAGACAGGCCCCAAACCCTAGGCTCTTCAGCATCCGATGTCCCAACGCCTTTATCTTCAACAACTGCCCTAAGTTACCAAATCTGACGTAATAGTATAGACGACACACTGCAAGGTCAAATTCCACGCACTTTACGACCTACTCGGCCCTTGTTGGTTGGCATACGGTCGCACGGCTCAGACATCAGGAATTTGCCAATCGATTGGTTCAAGCCCAGCCTCAATGAGGGCTCGGTTCACTTGCGAGAAGCATCGTGAGCCAAAAAACTTTTTCGCGGACAACGGCGACGGATGAGCACTGGCAATCACAACATGGTGCGAATTGGTAATGAGCGATCGCTTTTTCTTCGCCTCTCCACCCCAGAGCACGAATACCACCGGAGTCGGTTTCGCATTGACCACCTCAAAGATACGGTCGGTCACGGCTTCCCACCCGCGCCCCCGATGCGAATTGGCGGCATGCACGCGAACCGTCAAGACAGTGTTCAACATCAGGACCCCCTGCCTAGCCCAGGGCATCAGGCAGCCGTTGTTTGGAATGCGGCACCCGACATCGTCCCGGAGCTCACGGTAGATATTTCTGAGGGACGGCGGGACGACGGGAACATGAGGCCGCACCGAGAAACACAGTCCGTGCGCCATGCCCGGCGTGTGGTAGGGATCCTGACCGAGCAGCAGAACTTTGACCTTTTTGTAAGGCGTCTCCTGCAAGGCCGCATAAATATCTTGGGATGGCGGCAATATCGTTTCGCCCGCCGCCGCTTCCTGATCGAGAAACATCTCGAGCACTCGATAACCATGGCTGTTCACCTGATTTGCGAGCAACTGCTTCCAGCCGGATGGAATGGGAGGCAACATAGAACGGGCCCTATCACCCTCCAGAGGTTCGAACGAGACATCCAACCGAGAGACAAGATTACGTGGCCACTAAAGGCAATCGCGCGTGAGAGCTGTAAGAAAATCGACGTGGCACCGGCAGCCCCATGCGTCGATGGAGATCATACTGGAGGAATCACCGTAAAATGTAGGAGAAAAACGGCAACAGGTGTGACCTGCCCTGACATTGACCAGGGCCGACAATCAGCATAGAGTGCCTGTGGGCTTATAGCCACCCCAGATGGATTGGAGAATCTGCAAGTCTAGCACCCTCGGCGGATGACTAGATTCGCCAACAGCGAAAAGCTGTAGAGAACTCATGCCGATGATCGCTCCTGTGGCACGTAAAATACTCAAGACCATCCTGCCGGACTCCGCCAGGCGCTGGATCCTGACGCTGGAGAATGCTCACACGTGCGGAGGCCTCCTCGAACCGGACTCCGCGTTATATCGACTGGTCGGCTCCCTGCTAACACGGAGAACCCGTTCCTGCGTACACACCGGACCCTTCAAGGGCATGCGGTACATCCCGCACGCGGTGCACGTCCAAAGCAGCGCGTACTGCCCGAAATTGCTCGGCACCTACGAATTGGAGCTCCATCCGCTCGTAGACGCGTTACGGACGCAGGCCCCATACCAGCACATCGTCAATATCGGCGCAGGCGAAGGTTACTATGCCATCGGGTTGGCGCGTCAGCTGCCACAAAGCCGACTGACGGCGTTCGAAGCCGATCCCGAGAGCCGGGTGATCTTGAGTCGCATGGCGCAGGTCAACGAAGTAGCCTCACGCATCACGATCCGGGAGTTCTGCACTCCGTCCCTTCTGCAGGAAGCATTGCAGGACCTCGAGCACACGTTGGTGGTGTGCGATGTCGAAGGAGGCGAACAGGAGTTGCTCGATCCCGCCACGATTCCCGCGCTGAACCGTGCCGACATCCTCGTCGAGCTGCACGACTTCCTCATTCCGGGTATTTCAGATGTGATCAGAGCGCGATTCGCGGCTACACACCGGATCTGTGAGATTGCCGCCCGGCCCCGCCAACTGAGCGATTGGCCATCCACCTTGAGCCTTCCGATTGCCTATCGACGAACCGCGCTTTCTGAGTATCGCCCGGGAGGCATGCGTTGGTTCTGGATGGCCGCCAACGATTGACCTGTCGGGTTTCTCGAGTGGATCGTTGGCCCAAGCCCCTCTTCGCCGACCAGCCAGCCTAAAAAATACGCCGGCCTATACATCCAATCCATTTTTTCACACGAAGAGAACTACAGAGCAGAGATTCGCACAGGCTCGAAGTACGAGGGAGCTCGTCCGGAGGAGACATGGTTGGACAGCATGCGCGTGGACGGATGATAGTCGTCCTAGCAACCATCGTCATAAACATCAGTGCAGTCGCGCTCCTGACCATCATGCCCTGGTCGGATTGGCGAACGGGGCTGGCACTTAACCTGTTCGACAATCTCCTCCTGCTCGGTTTTGTCGCCAGGCATCGGGACATCGTGCTTGCGCGATTCATGCTCTTCGGTTTAGCGGTGGGGGTGAGCGAATTGGCGGCGGATGCCTGGCTGGTAGACTACACAAGAACCCTGGACTATTCGGTCGGCGGCGGACCAATGCTATGGCGCTCCCCGGTCTGGATGCCGCTGGCATGGGAAATTGTGACGGTGCAGTTTGGCTATGCAGGACTCTGGTTGTGGAACCGCTACGGCACGTGGGGCTTGCTCGCAAGCGGGTTTTTAGGTGCCATCAACATTCCCTATTATGAGGAAATGGCGAGGCGCATCAATTGGTGGCAATACGCTAACTGTCGCATACTCTCCAATACCCCCTACTACATCATCCTGGGGGAATTCGGAATTGCGATGCTGCTGGCAATCCTGGCGAAAAAAGTCGTGGGTGGCACCGTGATCGATTCGGCCTGGTGCGGACTTATCGGAGGGGTGGGAGTCTTTATCTGCTATGCGGCGGCATACGGCATAACGGATACGCTCGTTCCTCGATGACTGCGGCAGCATTGTACCGATTCGCTCCCGGAGGGAGCTATCGAGGGCACCCGACCTGTGGCGCCTTCGCCATGAGGAGATCCAGTTCCGTGAGGGTTCGCTCCAAAACATGGACGACATTTCCCGACCGTGAAGTTCCCGAAGCCGTACCAAAGATCCGTCCTTCCCGAACATCCCTCAGCTCGATCGTAATACGACGAGCCCTATCCGACACTTCACCGGATCGAGCGGCCGAAACGTAGAAGATAATCGAGGGGGAGAGGAGCTTGCCCAAGGGAACTTGTGCGGCGTCGGCCAGCATGCCGGAGTATTGGACCCGCCATTCATCCGCCAGATGCTGTTGCATCCCTTCTACGACCACACACATTCGGCGCTGCAACAGCTCCCGCTGTATGCGGTCAAGAATCAACGCCGCTTCCTGAGGCGGGATGGTCGAAGGCTCAACCCGGACCTGTATGATAGTGGGAGAGGGCCATTCCTCCGACGGAATCGGAGGCCTGATGATCTGCAATAGCTCCAGGATTTTTCGCCCCTCGACTGGCCGGATCTCTTCGATGTGGGAGCCATCGCCATACCGAACCCGAACCTTGATCGTCTGTCCATGGGCCACAGCGATCGGAGCACCGGTAGTCACAAGCCTTGACAGGAGATCGGACAACCGCACATCCGCCAGTCCATCCACTGACATCGCGTAGCTCACCGGCTCTTGAGATTGTCCGGACAACCAGGCCTGCACCACAGCCGCACGCAGAGGCTCCCACTCAGTCACGGACTCTGTCCGCGATGATGTCGTGGCCGGCAATGGTGTCACGCCATCCAACGGCTCCAGCATAACCAGGCGTGCGCACCCGAATCGAAGAATATTGCTGGTGGGATTGTTATCGAACAGGTGCAACAGTCCAACGGGACATTGGAACAGGCCAGGAAATACAGAAAAGGGTGAGAACACGTACCGTCGCCCACGCCATGCTTGAACATCTTGGTAGAGGGTGTTTCGTTCCGTGCGCATCTCGGCGCTCACCGTCCAACCAAGGCCATCGTCATGCGTCAGCAAAGTCATGCGCGGCGTTCCGATCGAACGCGCCTCACGCACATCTTCCGAGTGAACCGGTGCGCCGACACGCTCTTCGGCCATCATTGATGCGCAGCCGTTGACTGTCAACAGACAGACCCCTACCCACAGAGACCGAACAATGCCGAGCCTGCATTGGCCGTTCATGGATACCCTCCCTGAACTGGCAACAGACGGAGGTTCGGGGATTTGGAAGGACCGGGGTCCCTGAGGCTGTGAAGCAGTACCTCCACATCTCTCATTCCCATTTCCACCACGTACGGCCATTGGCTTTCCTGCCCACCGGTCGTGAGTGTCGCCAGCAGTTCACCGGTGGTGATGTTGACTACATGCATCGTCAGCTTACGCGTATGGGGGAGAGGTTCCTGCACGTCCAGATGGAACAATACCGTGGCCCCTTGTGCATGCGCCGGATCCACCGATGGAAGAGCGTGATAGTGAGGATGGTGAAACCGTACCTGATCGGTCCTCCACAGGTCTAACTCGCGATCGCGCAACACCACGGGCACCGCCAGGCGATCCAGCGCGACTACGAGTTCTTGAAGAAGGAGCGTGCCGTCGGCACGAGAGAGCGGGCCTGATTCCGAGGCCACGCGGACGACAAGATTTCGAGGCCACTGGTCTACCGAGGCGCTGACCATGTGTTCATCTCTCAGGGAAGACTCCAGATCTTGCGGGAGAATATGAAGTCTTTTTCGAAGGATCGTTCGATCGTGCTGAACCAACCGCAATTCAACCGTGCCTTTGGGTGGTGTGCTGAACGAATTCTCGGCTCGGTGCATCAGTTCGGCGAGCCAACGCAAACGGACGGCTGTCCCAGTGTCATTCGCGTTGCTATCCAGAGGAATCGTAGCGACGATCGGCTGCCGTCCAGTCGCTTCCCAAACCAACGCCAGATACCCCTCCTTCACGGCTTCCGTGCCGACATGATCTTCCTGACGTACGCGGTGGTGGCTATGGAGCGATCGAACAGAGTTCGCATCGGATCCCGCACAGGCCGAGAACATTCGGTCCCATCTGGTCCAGTAGGGAGGCTCCTCCACGTTCAGCGGAGCAACCAATGGAGTGAGCAGCAGCAACGGCCCACAAATGTCGTCGTAGTTTTCAACGCGCGTAGAACTGCTACGGCCCGATAAATCATAGATTCGATACTGCCAGTATTCATCCGCCTCGATGGCAACAGTTCGTGTCACAGCTTGACTGACAAACACTTGCCACCCTAGTCCATCAGGATGAATCTCCATGCCAATCTGAGGAATGTCCTTGGCCACATGCAGTTCGGTCGTACTTAGCCCCGAGAGCTCAAGAAGTTTGACCGGAAGGGAGAGGGAGCACCCTGAGCAGGAGAAGGTCAGTATTCCCAGAACCAACCCACATAGTAGGTTATGCATCCCCAAACCATCCCTCCGTGACGAAACACTAAAATGAGAACCCGAGTCCGACCGAGGCATAATGACTTTGATATGTTAGCTGATTCAAAACACGGCAGGGATCAGCTCGATTCTGCTCCTCCCCGCCACAGTGGTCTGCATTCGTGTAGGAGAGGAGAAATTTGTATTCTGTGAACAGGAAGAAATGCTGGGTGACCATTATGCGAGCGCCGGCAATGGCTTGGGTCGCAAAACCGGTGAGTCCGTGCGATCCGGACTGAGTTCCCCGACCACTTTGTGCCTGGCCCTCCGTGAACACCGCAGAAAACCCCACACCTCCACCGATATATGGCTGAATGAAATCGCTCCGATAGCGGAACAGCAGATTTCCCAAGACATTGACCTGGGTAAAATCCTGATTTGCGAACCGAGTCACTCCACCGACAGACGTCTGAGGGGCGGACAGACGCCCATTGTGGGCGAAACTCTCCAATTCGAATCCCAGCCCATAGTCAAGCGGACGGAAGTACGCACCAAGCTTGAGTCCACCGCCGGTGCCGGCACCGACGGTCAGGGAAGGAATGGAATCTTCTAAATACGAGTATGACCGGCCGATCGGCTGACTGCGTGTACCGAAGACGCTGAGGTACGGAGCAGCAAGCGGCCCATCGTCAGTCGGTTGAGCACCGACTTCCCCTTTGAGCTCTAAAAACAATGCGGAGAGGAAGGTTAGCCCGAAAACCATCCAGAACATGGGCCCATAACTCAAACCAAAATTCGATCCTCCCCGGGACAATACCGTCTTGATCAGCGGCCGAACCAACTCCATCACCTGCCACAGGCTCCTACACCCACTCTTAACCGCGTATGGTACTACGGCGATTTAGAATGACACCAGCGTTAATGAATAACCGTTCCACTCGATTGAGCCGAACACAATGATCAGTGCGATCAAGCGCGTGGTCTCGACAAATATTGGGACCTGCCCCCAAAAACAAAAGAGCCGGCTGGTATGGACCAGACGGCTCTTTTCACGCTTCAGACAACTACGAATCCGATACCTTCAGTGGAGATCCTCGCGACGATACCGGCTGTCCATTACACGTTCCGCATACGGTATCCCAATGCGACAACTCCCTTTCCTCATCCCAATCTTCTCAGTCTCAAAAAGGAGGGCTGTGATTTTATGAAGGCCTAAAAGACACCTTGGTTTAAAATCCATCGCAAGAAATAAAAAAGCCTGCTCGATTTCTCGAGCAGGCTTCTTTTGTAACCCGGCAGCGTCCTACTGTCCCACTGCCTCACGGCAGCAGTATCATCGGCCTTGGAGGGCTTAACTTCCGTGTTCGGTATGGGAACGGGTGTGACCCCTCCGGCAAGGCCACCGAGAACTTCTGAAGAATCAAACTTATGAGTGATTACGTTAGGCGATCATATGGGACTCATCCCCGATCCACGAAGACGTAATTCGTCATCCGCTTGTTCTTGTTAAGACCACGTCTATCAGGAGCAAAGGATGTTAAGCCGCACGGACGATTAGTACTGGTTAGCTACAGCCCTTACGAGCCTTCCACACCCAGCCTATCAAACTCGTAGTCTACAAGTGTCCTTTAGGGGGCTTGCGCCCCGGGAGAGCTTATCTTGAGGCAGGCTTCCCGCTTAGATGCTTTCAGCGGTTATCCCAACTGAACATAGCTACCCGGCACTGCCGTTGGCACGACAACCGGCACACCAGAGGTTCATCCTTCACAGTCCTCTCGTACTAGTGAACGCCCCTCTCAACTCTCCTCCGCCCACAACAGATAGGGACCGAACTGTCTCACGACGTTCTGAACCCAACTCTCGTACCGCTTTAATAGGCGAACAGCCTAACCCTTGGGACCAGCTTCAGCCCCAGG
>WBZP01003997.1_pt1 | contig 15649 bp, 6 predicted proteins | sample 5204301 | NCBI WGS metagenome assembly WBZP01 (sample SAMN12412401, study PRJNA552823) | activated sludge metagenome | isolation source: activated sludge from nitrification reactor of wastewater treatment plant... | place: USA: Pennsylvania | collected 2017
ATGCCGTTAACGATCGTAGCAAAAAAAGGGAACTGGGCTACATCCCAAAAGTTTCAGTAAGTACAATGCGCGTTGAAACATCTTCAGGATCAGTGACTGAGCAAAACAAATTTGGGAGTATCCTAATAACAGTCTCCGACAATGGTTCAGGCATCCCCGATTCTATCAAAGATAAAATCTTCCAACCCTTCTTTACTACCAAACCGACTGGACAAGGAACAGGTTTGGGATTATCATTAGCTTATGATATTGTGAAGGCGCATGGAGGAGAGTTGAAAGTGGAGACAACTAGAGGCAAAATGACAACGTTTTCTATTTTGTTAAATATATCCTAAATTTATAAGTATTTGATTATTTATATTTACGAAGTCATTCAAAAACATGTGTTAAAACTAACCGTATGCGCTTGATTATTAAGACGACACTTTTTGAGTTTAGTAGCTAAAGTTACAGGACGAAAAAAAGCTTAAGTAATAAGAATCCCCGCCTGACCATTTTTAAATAATTCAAATGATGGCTGGCAGGAATGGCTTTCGAAGAAATTAACAAGATGTTTTTAAGTCACTTCTATATCATTATGCTTTATTTTTAAAAAATATGCTTTAAATTAAGTACCATAAAAATCGCGATTGAATATATAGGCGAACTTCCCGATATGAAACGGGCAGATAAATTGTACTTTTGTTTATCTGTGAATAAATTTGTTCATCAAAGATGACTCAAATATTCATCGTTTATAATTCGTAGAAAATAATTTAGATGAAATTTTTAGATTTGTTTTTATTGTTTCGTGTAGTAAGAAAATTTGGCTTTATGATGAAAAAATATCTGTTTATTTTTGTACTGGTACCGTTTTTTTTAACTGATGCATACGCTCAATTGCGAAAACCCAAATCTTATGCACTGGTGATAGGTTTGTCCAAATACGAAGATCCTAAAATCACCTCATTAAAACATGCTCATAAAGATGCAGGGGCTTTTGCAGATTTCTGCTCTTCTGCATCCGGATTGAACATTCCTCCTGATCAAATGAGGATACTTACTGATGAAAATGCATCATACTGGAATATTGTGGATGGACTCGACTGGCTCAAATCCAATGCCCAAAAAGATGATCAGATCTATATCTATTTTGCAGGTCACGGCGATATGGAAAGTAAGGAGCTCAAATATGGTTATCTGCTGGCTCATGATTCCAGATATATGAATTACTTAGGACGATCTTTGTCTCTGGACCTTCTCAATAAAACTGCACATACACTGACTGTCAATAAAAAATCAAAGGTATTTCTCATCACCGACGCCTGTCACTCCGGCAAACTGGCAGGGGTGGATTTTAATGGCAGTAATCTCGTAGCCCTGAATCTCATGCAGCTGGTAAACAATAATGAAGTCCGGATCACATCCTGCAACGAAGGAGAACTATCATATGAAGATGAAGTTTGGGGTGATGGCAGAGGCGCATTTTCCTACTTTCTGACCAGAGGCATGTCGGGAGAAGCGGATGGAGTTGGTGGCAAAAAGGATGGCAACATCACCATTGGAGAAATTAAAACATTTTTAAACGGAAAAGTGCCGGATAATGTACGGACAGTTAAAAGAGCCAAACAAAACCCGGTAGTCATGGGCACTGAAACTACCATTTTAAATCCATATAAAGCATCAGCGGGAAATCAAAATTTGACAATGGCAGCTCAATCAACCAATGAAACCAGTGCCAACACGGGTTCCAGAAGTGTTTCAGCTGAATCAATCAGTATTTTGGAAGAAGATATTTTGAGCAAGGTTGATGCAAAAGTCAGGGATAAAAAAATAGATTTTAAGTCACTTGCTACCAAACCATCATCTGATATAGTAGGTATATTATTGGAAGAATTGATAAAGTCTAAAAAGTACAATAAAAAGACATTGTACTCCGCTCAGGCTCAGCAGATAGTGGCCAAAGCGCTTTTTGATGAAGTGCAGCACGTTTTAGATCTGTACCTGAGTGGTGACGAAGCTGAGCTTGAAAAGAGGCGATATTACAGTCAGGTAGACAAGCCTTATGACCAGTATCCCTACATGCTGAATATCGCTATAAAACTGTTGCCTAAAGATCACTCTATGATTCCTACCCTACAGATGCAAAAAGAGTATCTCACGGGACTTTCTTACAGGCTTAAAATGCCTTTTACAAGAGAATATATAGGTATGGTGGACACTTCACTTATTTACCAGAAAAAGGCATTAGCACTGGATTCAAGTGCTGCTTATATTCATAATGAACTGGGGATATTACATCTGTTCAAAAAAAATTATGTTTTGGCCAGATACCATTTCGAAAAAGCCAAAACCATTGCTCCTTTGTGGTCATTGCCTTATTCAAATCTTGCAAACTTTTACCTGATTACAAAAGATGACACTATAGCAAAAAAACATGTAGATATAGCGCTCGAAAGACAAGTAAACCTTCAGAGTCCCTATGTTGCGGACGGAAGTATATTCATGAATGCTGACAATTTGCTATTTGCCGAGGAGCAATTTCAAAAAGCCATCAAGATCAATAGCAGACATTTTCTTCCTTTTGAAAAACTTGGTGAACTGTACCTTAAAACGCAAAATTTTGAAAAGTCTAATGAATATTATTATGAAGCAGAATTAAGAAAACTTGGACTATTATATATTCCAACAGAAATACCTGAATTTATGGTTTTGGGACCTTCTCGAGACCTGCCTCCGTGTTATATTGATTCTACAAAAACAGACCCAAATGATATCATGGCTACATTTGCCGTGGGTAAATATTATTTTGATATTGATAGTTTAAATTTGGCCCATCGATGGTTTGAAAAATTAGTAAAACTTGATGTTGAAAATCCTTTGGTGTATCATTATCTGGGCCAGACAGCACACTTCTTTAAACAATTCCAAAAAGCGGAGTTTTATTTTAATAAAGCAATTGCACTTTATCTCCCTGATTCATTATTTGATCAACATGTCAACGAAATGGCAAATTTTTCCACTTCCAAGAAAATGGGTGCAGAATGTTTGTTTAAAACTTATAAAGATGCCAGATTTGACTTTTATTTACCAAATATATATCTGGCCCGCAACTATGAAAAATGGGGTAATTATATTTCAGCATCTGAACAATACAACACCTGCATTGATATCGATGCAAAGAATGATTTAGCTTACTACATGTTGTGGAATTTATACAAAAGCAGAAATCAAATAGAACTAGCTGAAAACACCATCCATAGATTTGGCAAATATTTTCCGGATGCATTAGATCACGTCTTAGCTGATTTTTATGGATGGGTGTTGAACAAATACAAAGAAGACCTTCAGAAAACAGAACTTTATGCTTATAAGTACGGGCTTTTGATGCATCATTTTATGACAAAAACTCCGGATTCTGATTGGGATGAATCATTAGCGCCTGCTCCGGATGAGGAAGATAAAGATTACGCTGAAAGCTTTGAAAAAAAACTTATTTTTTCTAATCATAATACTAAAGACCAATTAAAAGAAGATGTCATTTATAATACTCCGGTTTACATAGATAAGCCACTGTCTACCGGTGTCGTTATGTTAAAAAAAGTAGTTTCCATATCGATAGATAATGATGTAAGAGCCGATGCTTATGCCAAAATGGGCAATTTTTACATTCGTGCCAAGTCTGATATCAAAGCATTGGAAAATTATGAAAATTCTCTCAGCATTAAAGAAGAAGATATAGGCATCCGTAGCAGGGCTATCTCTAGTGCAGATCGGCTTTATTTATTTAAAAAAGCTTTCAAACATCTGACAACCTTAAAAGAAACCAATGGCCTGGGCTTTGATGATGCCATGTTGCTGGCACAATATTATATGAAATCAGGAGATCGCGGTCAGGCAATCATGCTTTCTGATAAAATCAGCAATACACATCCTGACCTGAAGGATGAAATAGAAGAAGATGTCATAAAACTATACCTGCGATTTGGTGAATATCAAAAAGCATTGGATTTACTCAATATCTATATCGAAAAATGGAAATCTGATATGATTTTGGAATATATGCTTGCCAGAGCCTATGGTGGATTAAACCAATACGACGAAGCTTTGAAGCACCTTCAAAATGCTGAAAGTCTCGGATTTGATCTGGGTTTTGTATATAGAAATGATACTATCTTTGATCCTTACAGATTTTTAAATGATGAATGGAAAGAAATGCAACTTAAAATGGAAGAATATATTTCCATCAAAATGAAAAGTCAAAATAATAATAATTAGAAAATTTTGAATAAAAATGAGAGCTCACTTTATACTTTTTGTACTATTTAACTTTTGTTTGAACATAATTCAAGCACAAAACAGAAGCTCCCAATCCTATGCTTTAATCATTGGCATCTCAAAATACGAGGATCCTAAAATCACATCTCTGAAACATGCCCATAAAGATGCAGCTGCGTTTGCTGATTTCTGTGCTTCTCCATCAGGCTTAAACATTCCAATTGACCGTATGAGGACAATGACCGATGAAAAAGCATCCTATTGGAATATTGTTGATGGTCTTGACTGGTTGAAAAATAATGCGCAAAAAGATGATCAGATCTATATCTATTTTGCTGGTCATGGGGACATGGAAAGTAAAGAACTCAAGTATGGTTATCTCTTGGCCCATGATTCCAGATATATGAATTACTTAGGGCGATCTTTGTCTCTGGACCTTCTCAATAAAACTGCAAATACCCTTACTGTAACTAAAAAAGCAAAAGTCTTTTTGATTACCGATGCGTGTCACTCCGGCAAGCTGGCTGGTGTGGATTTTAATGGCAGTAATCTGGTCGCCCTGAATCTCATGCAGCTGGTAAATAACAATGAAGTGCGTATCACCTCATGTAATGAAGGAGAGTTGTCATACGAAGACGATGTTTGGGGCAATGGTAGAGGCGCATTTTCATATTTTCTGAGCAAAGGTATGGCCGGAGAAGCCGATGGTGTCAACGGTAAAAAAGATGGTAGTATCACAGTAGGTGAAATTAAAGCATTTTTGAATGGAAACGTACCTGTCAATGTGCGAAATATCAAAAGGGCCAAACAAAATCCAGTAGTCATGGGCTCTGAAGCCAGCATTTTAAACCTATTTACACCCACGAGCAGCCAGCAGAACAATACTGTTGCCGTACAACAATCCAATGAAATCAATTTCGGAACTGGGTCCAGGAATGTATCTGACCAACCTGCAAATATTCTGGAAGAAGATATTTTAAACCAGATTGATCCAAAGATCAGAGACAAAAATATAGACTTTAAATTACTCGCTTCCAGATCATTTTCTGATATTTTGGGTGTACTCTTGGAAGAATTGATAAAGTCTAAAAAGTATAAGAAAAAGACATTGTATTCTGTACAATCACAGCAGATGGTGGCCAAAGCGCTTTTTGATGAAGTACAACATATCATAGATCTGTATCTTGACGGTGACGAAGCTGAACTGGAAAGGAGAAGATACTATAATCAGGTAGATAAACCATATGACCAATATCCGTATATGTTGGATGTAGCCATCAAATTGTTGCCCAAAGATCATTATCTTATACCTTCGTTACAAATGCAAAGGCAATATCTGGCAGGGCTAAACTACCGGTTACAGTCGCTTTTTTCAGAAAATTACAAAGTATATTTAGATACTGCATTATTATATCAGCACAAAGCACTTTCTGTGGATACAGGAGCGGCTTACATACACAATGAACTCGGTATACTCAACAATATAAATAACCAGGTGGATATGGCCATTCATCATTTTGAAAAAGCGATCCTTGTTGCGCCTTTATGGTCTTTGCCATATTCAAATATAGCCAATGCGTACTACAAAAAAGGAGATTTTGTAACAGCTAAAAAATATGTTGATATGGCGTTTCAAAAGCAAACAACCTTACAAAACCCATATATAATAGATGGAAACTTATACATGGCTGATGATAACTTTCTCTTTGCAGAACAACAATATCAAAACGCAATAAAAATAAACAGTCGACATTTTAGCCCTTTTGACAGACTTGGCGATTTGTACCTCAAGGTTCAGGATTATCGTACATCAGAACAATATTACCATGAAGGTGCCATAAGAAAATTGGGGCTTAACCATCATACAATCGATATATTGGATAGTGATTCTGATGGTGTAATTGATATGTTTGAACAAGAGATAAACCCACTGGATACAACCATATTTGGAACTGACATTATTTCCAGTTTTGCGTTTGGAAAATATTATTTTGAAAAAAGAGACTTTAAAAATGCAGAACGAATGTTTGAAAAAGTGGTCAGCCTTGATGTGGAAAACCCATTGGTATATCATTATCTGGGTCAGATAGCTTATGCTGATAGCAATTATGCAAAGGCGGTCTACTATTTTGATCTGGCTATTGATTTTCATCTGGAAGATAGTCTGTTTCAGAGTCATATAGACCAGATTTCACAAGGAGAAACAATTTATCCGGATGTATTAAAGACATACAGAAAATCCAATTTTGATATTTATGACCCTAATGCTTTCCTTGCCAGAAGTTATGAAAGATGGGGCTACGACAATGATGCGATAAATAAATACAATTATTGTATTGGGTTGAAACCTCATTACAAAGCACCATATTATATGCTTTGGAATTTGTATAAAAAAAGAATGGAACTGGAATCAGCCGAATCAGTGATCAATTTGTTTGGAGGTACTTATCCGGACGAATTGGATCCAGTTCTTGCAGAATACTACGAGTGGGTATTAGACACTTTTAAAGAAGATCTTCAAAAAACTGAGCAGTGTGCCTATAAATATGGCCTGTTAATGCATCAATTTGTAATGGAAAGGCCAGAAAAATATTTTGCAAGTTTTGAAAGATCTATTCCTGAATCTGCTGAAAATGTACACAATAAGGTATTATTTGATGGTGATGACATAGTTGATATCTTTGACAGTTTTGAAAGTGAAATTCAAATGATAGATGTAGAGTGGAAAGATCCTAAAGCGATACAAAATCCACTGGAGAAAGGAATTGAAATGTTCAAAAAAGTGGAATCCATCTCTGTAGATAAAAATGTCAGGGCAGATATTTTTGCAAAAATCGCTGACTTTTACTTATTTTCAAATGATCATCAAAAAGCGTTGGAAAGTTATGAATCGTCCCTGAACATTAAAGAGAATAACCATTCTGTAAGAAGTATTGCTTCAAAGTGTGCCGATCATTTATATTTATTTCAGAAATCATTTGGACATCTGACGACACTGGAACGATTAAATCATTTGAATTTTGAAGATGCTGTTGTTCTGGCTCAATATTATATGAAAAAAGGTGAAAAAGAAAAAGCAATTAATCTTTCAGAGGAAATAGGCAATACCCACCTATTCCTCAAAGAAGAGATAGAGGAAGATGTAATTAAGATATATCTTCGATTTGGGGATTATCAAAAAGCCATAGAATTGATTAACCAATATATAGAATCTGACACAACAGATATGATATTACAATACATGTTGGCAAGGTCCTATGCAGGATTAAAAAAGCCACATGAAGCTTTGAAGCATCTACAAAACGCGGACAAACTTGGGTTTAATTTAGGTTTTGTTTATAAAAATGATACTATATTTGATTCTTACCGAACTTCAGACGAAAAATGGACAGCTGTTCAAGATAAAATGGAAGGATATATTACATCAAAAATGTAATATATCTTTCCATTTTTATATTCGCCAGGTTTACCATTCGTTAGCCAACGTTTTAAAAAACTCTGTTTCTTATTTCAAGGCTTTAACTGCACTCTCTACCTCGTTCAAATTTTTACAAAATAAGGAATACATCATCTTGGCCAAACTATTTTTTGGTGAAATGGCAAGCGCTTTTTTGTATTTTGTCTGTGCAGCAAGTAAGAACCCTTCTTCTTCCATCTGATGTGCTTCCATTAATAGTCGGATAACTGTATCCGCTTTTTTATAAATGCCGGCTGTGTTGATAAGAGTTAAAGCCTTATCTTCCATTACTTTATCGACTACTGTGAAAAACACAGGCGTGCTTACTTCTTTTTTTGTCGGATGGTGCACATACCATGCGTATGTTGTATCAGTCATTAGCTTTGTCACTTTAGTATCAAAAGTGTACTCTGTGCCTTTTACCTGAGTAGTAAACATTATGTTGTGTTGCATATCTTGGATCACAAAAGTATAGGTTTTGGTTCCTTTAAGAGGTTCCCAACTTACTCTGTTTAATCCTTCAATATATTTGCCTCCCGGACATGAAGATCTGGTCATAATGTCTTTTTTACCCCATCCATCTTTGCCACTTCCTGTTTTGTCTCCAAAACCATCTTTTCCACTTCCAGTTTTGTCACCGAAGCCATCCTTACCGCTTCCGCTTTTGCTACCCCAACCATCTTTGCCGCTTCCGGTTTTGTCACCAAAGCCATCTTTGCCACTACCGGTTTTTTTACCCCATCCATCTTTGCCACTTCCTGTTTTGTCACCGAAACCATCTTTTCCGCTCCCTGTTTTGTCACCAAAGCCCTCTTTGCCACTACCGGTTTTTTTACCCCATCCATCTTTGCCACTTCCTGTTTTGTCTCCAAAGCCAGAAACTAAAGCTTTTTGATTTTTCATTTTAACTCCACTGATAGTTGCATTGTAAACAGCGTCACTCATCTTTTCTCCAAACGCCAATTCAGATTTTGAAACCAAAGATCCATCATCAATAAATAATTGGTCTAAGGCAACAGGGCTTTTGTCTCCCGTGACTTCAGCAAAAATATAATTGTGATAAACAATCACCCGCCCATTTGGATTGAACGTCAGAATTCCGGACTTATTCATGATACTGCCGGGAATCACCTTCACTTTGGATTTGTCCTGATGAGTTACTTTTGAGTCAGATGATACGAGTATGACAGGCATAGTCTCGGATTGCGAGAAGCAAACCATCGGTAAGATAAAAAGCATGATGAGGAAGCTAACGATTTTCATTTTTTTAGGGTTTTAATATTTCTTTAAAGTTAATAACCTTTTCTACTTTTCCTTCCTGATTGGTAATAATGATTAAATTGTCGTCAAAATTCAATATTTCGCCGCTGAGATGGGAAAATGAACGTTTTGGTTTTCCAAATAAATTTATCACGACTTTTTTATCACTGCCTATGTTTAAGCCTTCCAAAAAAGGAGTGGTTAAGTTTTTTTTACTTACTACAAATCCAAGATCATAACCAAAGTCCTGATCATTGCCTTTATAATCATGAGTCAACACTTTATAATTTTCTGTTTTTTGATCTGTAACTCTAAAAGTATTTATGCTGTCTATTGGTGTTTGATTTCTGCCAACCAATTGTGCTGTCAGAAACTTTTCTGCAGTCATACCATCAATGCTGATTCGGGGCATTTTGCTATTTTCGTTAATAGAAATTGGCGCTCCTTTTAGTATGGTTAAGTTTTTAACAGCTGTTTGGTTTCCCAGTGCAACAGCTTTTGTCATTAAAGCTAATGAAGTTGTTTTGTCTTTTTTAAAATATGCCAAAATGGATCTTAAAATAAGTATTTCGTCATTAAATCTATCAAAATCCAGTTCAGGGTGAAGGTTTTTTATTTCTTCCAGTTCTACATCAAGAATATAATTTGCTTTGTTAAAAGCTATTTTTCGCATGTCACTTTCAGGATAATTGATGGCCTTTATTATTTGAGCCGATACTTTATTTATATAAGAAGGCAGATAGCTTTTATTCATTATAATAGACGTCTCAAAATGAATGAGCGCTTCATCAATAAGTTTATTGATATCTTTAAAGGTAGTAGCATTTCTCGAATCTCCGGAAAATTCAATATCCATAACAGCAGGCAAATCAAAGATTATACTATCGGGTTTTAATAATGAATATGCCATCATCATACAGGTAAGTCCTGCGTTGTTGTAAAGCTCGCGTGATTGGTATTTATTGAGCAAAAAGCCATAATAAGAATATGCTTCTTTGTACTTTCCAACGACAGTCAGCAGTCCTGCCATTTCGAACATATTAGAAAGTTTGGCTATTTGTTCTTTATTTCTTTCAGAAAGGGAAATGCGATCTTTTTTAGAAGGGTATCCAAACATCTTGTCACCCATTTTGTATCCTTTATATAAATCGTCAATCAACAAACCACCTTTATCAAAAATTCCAAACCCAGCAGAGTAAGCTAAAAACCCACCTAAAACATCCGCTTGAACTTCATTTACCACCCTGTCATCCAGCGATTTTAATACTTTGCCGGTTTCTAAGTCAGAAACTGCATCAGCATATTGTGATCGCCAGCCATGTTTTTCATAATAGTGCACCAACTCGTGAGCGAGTAAGAAAGCAATCGCTGCATCTCCGTATTTACTGGCAACGTCATATGCTTTTTTCTCCAACGAAATATCCATCAGCTTGTAGTCCATACTGGCAACGTATAATTCTTCACTTCTCAGATTTAGCTGTGGGACCGGCATACGTCGGTCTCCTTTAGCTTCAACAAGTTTTTCGTAGATTTTTGATATGTGCTCGTATTCAGGCAAATGGTTTAGATTGCTTTGATATTGGGTTCCTTTTTGTGAAGATAATATCGGTAATCCGGCAAAAGAACGTGATTGTGAGTTTATATCGTTTAAAGTAAAAAATATTACACCTAATAGAAACAAAATAGAATGAAAATTATGACGCTTTAACATTTGTGGTGCATATTTCTAATGCAAATATAAAAATAATTGCAATAAAGGTATCATTTTAAAATAATATTTTCATAATGGACATGATTCCTATTAATATTTTGTAAGTATATATAATAAATCAAAATATATATTAAAATGAATTTAAATTTTTTACTTTTGAAGTTTAAACATTGTCATATTCTTTTTGGAATAAATGGTATCCGGATCCATAAATCTTTAAAACGATTACTGTATGTTAAATTATTATTGTTTTCCTGACTATAAGGCGTATCTTTTTATTGCTATAGTTTTTATTTTTCATTCTTGTACAGAACAAAACAAACATGAGATAAAATCAAAAAATGGGGAAGCAATTTCTTATTCATTAAAGAAGATTGCAGATTCAACAGATTTAGATATCCGTACAATGAGCGTTAAATGGTCAAATCAAATCTTAAAAGACAATAAAGCAATAGCTCTTAATTCCGAAAAAGAAAGAACGGTAAAGTGCCCAGATAAAACTACTTTTTTACTAAATGATATAAGAAAAATAAATCCATTTACAATAAATCTAAAAGGCGAAAATAAAACTTTTATTACTGCTATACCAGAAGCAAAAGAAGTTAGGGAAATGGCAGCAAAATCACAAAATTTATCAAGTATAGCTTATTTTGACAAGCTGCAAGGACTCAAACAAAGTTTTGTAACTTCTTTATTTAATGATAAATCCGGAAATCTTTGGCTAGGTACACATGGTGGAGGTGTAACCAGATATGATGGTAAGTATTTTACTCACTTTACCGAAAAAGAAGGCCTGGCTGGTAATAGTGTTTTTTGCATTAAACAATTATCAGACGATAAGATATGGTTTGGAACTTATGGGAAAGGTATCAGTATATTCGATGGCAGTAACTTTGAGACCATCTCATCAAAAATTGGATTTCCATCTGATAAAATATATACCATTTTCCAGGATAAAAATGGTAAAATCTGGATAGGTACTCAAGGAGGTGGATTGATCATGATAGAAAACTCTGATCAGAAAAGGGTCTTTCAATACAATACTAAAAACGGATTTTTTAGTGACAATATATTGGCTATTATTGAAGACAAAAACGGAGGCATTTGGGTTGGAAGTGAAGGAAATGGTTTTGTGAAGTTCGAAAATAATAACATGATGGTACCCGGTGACAAAAATCTGTCAAAAATGATCATCACAGAAATGACTAAAGATGCTAAAGACGATATATGGTTTTCAACTTATGGCAATGGTTTATTTAAAATGGAAGGCAATACTTTGGTACAATACAGTGAAAAAAATGGCTTTTCTTCGGATTTGCTTACTTCTGTAAAAATTGATGATTCCGAAAATATTTGGGTTGGCTCAGATGAGAAAGGTGTTATAAAAATGGAGACAGGCAAATCATGTTCATACAATCTGAAATTGATTAATTCTGCGCGTGGTTTATCAAATGATAATGTTTATTCTATAGTTCAGGATAAATATGGATCTATGTGGTTTGGAACAAACAGAGGTGGAGCAAATAAGTATAACGGAAACAAATTTTTACAAATATATGATGGCAATGTTTTTAGTATAACAGAAGATAAAACTGGAACGGTCTGGTTAGGTACAAATGAAGAGGGCATTATGAAGCTTGTTTCTGATTCATCAAAAACAGGGTGGGATAAAATGAGTACTATTACCACATCCGATGGATTACCAAATAATAAAGTGTTGTGCAGTTACACCGACAAAAAGGATAGAAAATGGTTTGGTACAAATAATGGCTTATGTTTAATAGAAGGAAATACCATATCAACTTTAAACAATGAAAATGGACTCTGTGGAAAAAAGGTATTAACTATATTTGAAGATAGAAAAGGACTTTTTTGGTTCGGAATGGCTGAAGGTGAGGGTATTGCTATCTTTGATGGGGAAAAAATTACTTGTATTAAGGAATTGAACAAAAAATTTCAGTCGGCTATTTTTACGATAGCAGAGGATAAGACAGGGAGAATTTGGATAGGAACAGAAAGTGATGGAATTATCATTTGGGATGGAGTACACTTTTATACGTTTGATGAAAAACTACCTTTTTATAAAAATGCAGTTTTTTCTATAAAGATGGATGAAGAAGGCTTGATCTGGATAGGGACGGAGGGAAATGGTATTTATGTATTTGATGGAAAGGAGTTTTACAATATAGATGAGCAATCAGGCTTATCAAATAATTTTGTTTTTTCAATTTTAGAAGACAACAATAAAGACTTGTGGTTCGGGACCCGGTTTGGATTAAGCATCTTAGATAAAAGTAAAAAACATAAGCTGTTGACTCATTTAAAGACCAAACCAATAACTCCTTCAACAGAGACTTACTTCAGAACTTATTTATATGAAGATGGATTTTTAGGAGTAGGGTGTAATAGAAATGCCATTTATCAGTCATCTGACCAAAGTGTTTGGATAGGAACGACTGACAGGTTGACATTGAGTAGCTTATCAAAATTCAAAAAGGAGGATGATAAAAATAAAAAGCCATTAGAACTCTTTATTTCCAAGCTTGATTTATTTAATGAAAAAATGAATTGGGTGGAGTTAAATAATCAAAATATTAAAAGCCAAAGACTGAATAATGGTGTTGACATCCAAAATGTAGAATTTTCAGGTTTGACTCCCTGGTATAATATTCCTGAAAATATTCGCTTAAAACATAATAATAATTATTTGACTTTTTATTTTACAGCTATAACACAAGATCAACCCTGGAAAGTAAAGTATCAATATAAAATTGATGAAATGGATAAAGAATGGAGTGCCTGGAAAATGGATAACGCCGCACATTATAGCCATTTGCATCCGGGGACTTATACATTACAGGTCAGAGCCATGGATCATTCAGGAACCCAAAGCGAAATTGTTTCTTATTCTTTTGAGATTAAAAATCCATGGTGGTTTTCCTGGTGGATGAAGATTTTTTATTTAGCCGCTGTTGCGATTTTGATCTTTATTATACATATCAATCAAAAAAATAAAACAATAAAAAACGAAAGGCTAAAGTCTCAGGCTAAAGAACTTGAGCATGCAAAAGAGATAGAGAAGGCTTATGCTGAATTAAAATCCACCCAAGCCCAACTCATCCAATCTGAAAAAATGGCGAGCCTGGGTGAACTCACGGCAGGCATCGCTCACGAAATACAAAATCCATTAAACTTCGTCAATAATTTCAGTGATGTGAGCAGTGAATTGATTGAAGAAATGAATCACGAATTAGACAAAGGGGACTTGACCGAGGCAAAAGCCATAGCTGCAGATGTGAAACAAAATCTGGAAAAAATCAGCCACCACGGCAAACGTGCAGCCGATATAGTCAAAGGAATGTTGCAGCACAGTCGCAGCAATTCCGGCACAAAAGAGCTCACAGATATCAATGTCTTGACGGATGAATATTTGCGTTTGGCATATCACGGTCTGCGAGCCAAGGACAAATCATTTAATGCTAGTATGGATACCAACTTTGACCCCAATCTTCCAAAAATAAATTTAGTCCCACAGGATATAGGCCGGGTCATACTCAATCTCATCACCAACGCTTTCTATGCCGTAAATGAGAGAAGCAAAAAGGGAGAAAATGGATACCAACCTACCGTCTTGGTAAGCTCTGGGAGGGTAGACTCCCCTTCAGGGGTTGGGGGTGAGCGAGGAAAAGGAGATTTCATCAAAATCTCCGTCTCCGACAACGGCTCCGGCATTCCCGACGCCATCAAAGACAAAATCTTTCAACCATTCTTCACTACCAAACCTACAGGACAGGGAACGGGATTGGGATTATCTTTGGCTTATGATATTGTGAAGGCACATGGAGGGGAGCTGAAGGTGAAAACGAAGCAAGGAGAAGGGAGTGAGTTTATTATTCAGTTACCAGCTTAATTAATTTAAGTTGCGTTGATCTTATCAAGAGTAAATGCAAAGAGAAAAATGAACACTTTTAGCATAAATCCTTTTGCTGTAACTGCATGAATGTGATTTGGCAAATACCTTTCGAGTTCGGAAAATACTGATTCAATCTTCTTTCTCATGTGTGTTTTTAAAAAGGCAATATATGCTTCATCTTTCCTTTTTGAATTTGATTTTCTATCTACCATCATTTTTATATTTTCAGCCTCATACAATTGATCTTCAAACTCATAGTCTGTGTACCCATTATCTGCATACAATTTACTTCCATCCGGCAAATTTATATGCATACTTTTCAATCCTGTTATATCTGCCAGTGATCCAGCCAACATAAAATAATCAACAGGAATTCCTTCATTATTTACGATGACCTGAACTTTAAAACCATAAAAATATTCCCGTTTAGAAACACATCTCCCATGATATACTTTATTGTATTTCAATAATTTACAATTAGGAATGCGTATGTTATGGCAAATGGCTATTGGAAAAGAATCAATGATATAAATACTATCTATACTCAATTGCTTGATTACTTCTGATAAAGTGTAAAAACACATGATCATAGTTGTTTCTAATCCATGTAACCGTCTGATAAATCCACTTTTGTCAATATAATTAAATCCCCAATGCGCTCTAAGATAAGACTTGGCCTTAATATAATTACCTCCAAAATATCTTGCAGCGATGATAGAAGTAGTTATAATTTGAGCATCACACATTTTTCTATGAGCTTCATTTTTTGGATGACATTTCTTTAAATAATCATCAATAAAACAGTAAATTGCGACCGTGAAATTGTCCATAATTTGTGTGTTTTGGACTCAGGTCAGCTTGACGCCAAAATTACACAATTATGGACTTTTTATATACTTTTTTATTCGGCGCAACTTAAATTAATTAACGCGAATTCGGGATTAAACGCCCAAAAAGGTGGCTATATTTTCCAAGATGCTGGGTAAATTGTCAAGAAAGGTGTATGCTATAAGTGCACAGTGCATTGTGCAAAATGCATTAACAGGTTTAC
>WBZP01003999.1_pt1 | contig 15646 bp, 17 predicted proteins | sample 5204301 | NCBI WGS metagenome assembly WBZP01 (sample SAMN12412401, study PRJNA552823) | activated sludge metagenome | isolation source: activated sludge from nitrification reactor of wastewater treatment plant... | place: USA: Pennsylvania | collected 2017
TTTAATATGCCGGGCTCCCATTTCTGTCATGGCAATGATATCCGGATGATCAAGTCTCATAATGATGGAAGACATCATCTCTGTAAGCTTAATATACTGCTCTTTCATGTCTTTGGGAAAGAGCGACCTTAACTCCGGGTGATCTGCGAATAGTTTGCTATAGAAAGTTTCTCCCAGGAGGGAAGGATCCACTCCCATCAGTATTTTCCAAGACCTTTTTACCAATTTGATCTCGTCTGTTGTCATTTTTAGTTAATTTGATGAGACAAATATCCATGAACAAAAAAGTTAATGCAAATCTGTTTGCGCGAAATGTAGGAAATCTTTGTCAAGGTGTAGTATAACACTGGATGAGTGTCTTCATGCTTGTTATTATTAGGATAAAAGTGCATTCTCATCCAAATTGAATTTTACTACGCTTCAGTAGTAAATGAATACTCATCAACCTTTTTGATTTTATTTAGCTGTCATTCCGGTACATCTTTGCAGCATAAAATTAAAAACAATGAAATTTATTTGGATTATTTGCTTGCTTGTATTGACGAAAAGTCAGATGTATTCACAAATACAAATGGTGAGTGATGAATTTGAACACTATGCTTTGTACCTCAGAACGCCAAAACCAGTTGTACTGGACTCTATTGAAATGGACTTACCAAAACCGGGAAAGGTGTGGCTTAAGTTGGAAGGCTCGGCAAAGATAAGTGTAGGCGATGTAATCACCTTTGGTACACATTATTACCCCATATGGCAAACCAACGATGGTAATACCAATGTATATGCGCTGGATTCTGCTCATCTGGAATCGGGGTTTGGAATCAATAGAACATTTGATCTTCCCAAAGGTAAATCAACTTTTTATGCAGTAGCCCAAAATTGGACAGACAAAAAGGGAGACGGATATGCCGATATAAAAGGCAAACTGACTGTTATGTATGAACCCGTCGAAAATGAGGAAAAAAACTTTTGGGGTAAAGGATATCATGTTTATCCAAGTAATATTGGAGAAATGCCTAAAATAGTGCATAAAATTGATGGTATTCATACCAATGACAGCCTGGTCTGTCTTTTTTATGAAGGTCTGCACTATGGTGTTAATGGAGATCAGATTGCATTCGAAATGAATACAGACAGTATTTTTTTGGGTAACGATATGAATCCTGTTGTGGGAATTACCAGTGTTCACCAAGGTAGATATTTTACTTCACAAAAGTGTTTTAAATCAGAAGAAACAGACACATCCATCTACATTATGGCGAAAAAGCTGGCTGGTAACTTTGCGACCCATGAAAATGGTATTTATGCTAATTACATAGTAAATTACCATGTTAATTCCATAGAGTCCTTTAAAAGTAAGCTCAGCGGTGAATCCCATGATGTAGCTGCGTTTTCATATGATGCGCCTCAAAAGGGAAAACTGCTGATCAGAACTACAGGACATTTTAAGTCAGACGGGTTAAGCAGGGTTGAAATGGATTTGACAACAAAGCCTAATGAAGAAGTTAAAGGATCGGGGTTAATAACACAAAGCGTCAATGAAGCCTACTTAAATGAGTTCTTTTCGTTTACACACCTAGTCGATGTTGCTCAAGGAAGTAATCCATTTTATCTGGCAGGCCGTGCGCTTGGAGGACCTGACACCCTGTCGTTAAGCGGCAATGTCACTTTTCAATTTATACCCGAAGCCGTTGTTTCCTCTACACAGGGATACTTGCCGGCAAGGGTAGAAGCCAGTGTTTTTCCCAATCCGGGAGAGCAAATGATTCACATAAATTTGGGAGAAACCCCATTTGCAGGAAAAGTCAATGTAAATATTTTCGACACCAAAGGTCGTCTATTCATCAAGACTGCACTTGATTATCCTGCTGAAAATGCCATAGATGTCACTCCGCTTGCTTCCGGATTGTATTATGTGGTGTTGGAAACAGCAGAAGCTTTGTCAACTTGTTCGTATATCCACAAATAATTATAGCAACGATGTTTTTGATTCTTATGCTTTTGGGATTAGGTCAAAACTGGCTATGGCAAGCAGGTAGTGGTCAGGAAAAAACGATGTATAAAGTAAAAAAGGTAAGCTATAACGGGGATATGGATAGTGAAAAGAACTTTGTTTATAATCCCAAAGGAGATTTAATTTATTTTATCAATGGGGCAGATAGTGTAAAGTACATTCACTACCCGGACTCCCTCATACAATTGAACCTGCATCCAGATAAATACTGGGAGTATAAAACCTGCTATTTACTGGATGCGGACCGCAGAGCATTGAATGCACTGACTTATGATAATCAGGGGCAGATGGTACGTGAAGAAAACTATACCTATGATGAAGCGGGTCGATTATCCTATTTTTATCACTATTATTATGTCAACAATGAGGTAACTCAGTACCATTTTAGGTATGAAGGTGATAGCCTGATGAAAATTAATACCATGCTGCCGGATGGCAGTGAAGGCAATAGCTTTGAGTTCAGGTACCATTCGAAGGTATCCAACAATTTCCGACCCACCCAATTGGGCAGTTGGTGGGATGCTTCACCTCCTGATTTATTGGGCGTACCGCCGAAGTATATGCCACGAACCATTATATGCCAAAGCCCACAGGGAGATACCTTGTCATTTTTGGAATATCGGTACCATTCTATGGTCAACCCAAAGCAGCTTGGGGTGGTAGAAACGGACAGACTGAACTCATTTTCCAATGAAATCAGACTCTTTGGGGAGTAATAAAGTGATTATAGTCTGGTTATTTTCTGCTTATTGGGTAAAAAATTACTTTCATCTTAAACTAAGCATAACCTGTTGGCATGGTAATTTAATTCATTAATATAATGAATATACAATGCGTAAATATCAGTAAATCAGTAGCAAGGATGTATTGCTAATTTGGCTTAAAACACTTCAACTGTGAATTCCGGCACCTGAAAAGGAAAAAACTACACCTCAGCATTTCTGATTTCTTTAGTACAGGGAAGGATTTCATCTTTGTGTAATCAATTAATCAATATATTTGAATTGGAAAGCAAAACAATATCGTTGGCCAACAATGTAGCTCAACACGGAGAATTGGTTGAATGTCCATCTTGTGGACATAAGGACACAGGTGGTTTTTGTTCCCAATGTGGAAACCCCTTGGAAAAGAAAAGGATTTCGATTAAATCACTGCTGGAATCCATTCTTGATATTTTTACAGATTTTGAGACAAAATACGCTCAGACTTTCGTGGGATTATTGACCCGGCCTGCTCAATTCATTGAGAAATATATCCATGGCAAACGGGAAGAGTATTATATTCCCTTTAAATACTTCTTTTTAAATTTAAGTATCAATTTTTTTGTTTACACCCGATGCGGTTTGGCCGACCTTACAGAGAATGAATTTGATGTAGAGGTAGATCAATTGGTGCAGCTCAAAAGTGAAGTAGTTTTTGAAGAAATAATCAACGATTACGGCAGTTTGTTTTCTTTGATTATCATTCCGGTCTATGTTTTGTGTAGCTATTTGCTCTTTCCAAAATCAAAATTGAATTTAGCGGAGCAGGCAACGGCTATCACTTTTATGATGGGACAATTGATGCTCCTGGAGGTAGCCATTAATCTGATTAGCTTCGTATTCCCGGCTTTTTATCACTTTTCCCGGGCCCTGGTAATGGTTGCTGAGCTGGGTATTTTGTATGTTCTTGCCCATAAGCTCATGAACAACAAATGGTACCACGCCCTCTGGAAGTCGATTTTAACGCTGGCTGTTATATTCCTGGTCATGCGTTTGGTTTTAATGGGCACCCAGGAAATATTGGCTTGTATTTACGACAATTGAATTAATAACAATAAATACTAAAATTAATTGCATGAAAAAAATTATGATTGTATGCCTCACGCTTGCGCTGGTATCTTGCGTGTCATCCAAAAGACATAAAGCCGTAGAGCAAAAATACAGTCTTTTGGAGAAAAAGTTGGAAATGGCTTATGAAAAAATAGACTCCTGCGAAATGATAAATGCAGAGCTGAAAGTCAATCTCGAGAAATCTAAAGCCGAAATCCAGTTAGCTGCCGAAAAAAGTATGGCACTTCAAAATGAAGTCAGACTCAGGGAAGAACAATTAAAAACAGCGGAGGAAAACACCTCATTTGTCAAGGCTTCCAACGATGAATTATCTAAGAGAATAACAGATTTGCACAATTCCAATAGTGTAAATGCCGAAATCATCAAAAAAATGTTAGAGGAGCTGGAAGTCAAAAACCTCAAAGTTTTGAATCTTTCTTTGGCGCTGCAAAAGCAGGACTCACTCAATATTCATTTGGTGAAAAGAACTAGGAAAAACATCAGTGATAAGAAATTGAAAAAATCACTTGAAAAACTTGGTTTTGTATTTTATTAATAAATCAGATGATGGAAATGCCTCTTTGTAATCTGGTTTGGCCTGTTTATTTAGGATATTTTGTCTACCTGAATTATAAATGGTTGATGGCCGCGGGACATAATTTTGGTTGTAAAAACACTGCCAACGCTGCCTCTGCAGATGTCGTTTTTACAGCCATACTTATTGTGATATCATTTTCTTTTTGCCAGCTGCAATTGCCCGCTTTCAGCGCTTCAGTCATGGCCTTTCACTTAACCGTTATGGTGTTTAAACCCAATTGGATTGCCAATTGGATACATTCCAATGATGAGCGGTGAAAGCAAACTTACTATGTTTACAGAGGCAAGACTAAGCCGGTTATTCAGAGCTTTATGGCTCATCGAATTTTTGTTGATGTGTTGGTGGTTGTGGGATGAATGGCAACTCACTTATTTGCCCGTCAATGAATTTGTGTGGTACGGCTTTGGCTATTTGTTCGTTGCCCTTTTGCTAGGGTTGAATGCCAAAGGGAAAATTCCTGCCACCATTATGGTTGCCATTCCGGGAGCTGTCATTTTTTTAATGCTCCTGTTTCTCATTCTTATCCTTGTTATTGAATTTGTCGATGGGCCTATCAGATGGAATTAATTTGATTACTGCATATTATTCTCAATCATTACTTCCTTCCAGTTTCTCAGAATAGAAATTATTTTGTCCCGGTTTCGGGCTTCTATTATAAATTTGGGTAATTTTTCTACCAGGGTCATATTATAAGAAACCAAAGGTTTTTGTCGTAAGTTGGCTTCCAGATAAGCCAATAGCGTTTCCAGGTGCTTTAAATTAATAATCCAAAAGGTTTGGTTTGATATTTCAGCAATAAAATAGAGAAGAAGTCCAAAAATGGGATCTCTGGCTCCTTTGTTTCCATATTTTTTAAAGGTTTTTTCCCAGCGGAATACATGGTTGGCTGCCTTACATGATTTGCATAGGAGAAAGGTGCTTTTGTTGGGCTTTGGCAGTGAGATGGAAGGTTTTGCGAGTTTTGCACAGCAAACTGTGCACCTCCCACCTGCTGCCGGTTCATACCTTAGCCTTGTTTCATAATCGGTATGCCAAAAACAGCTTCTGCATTTTACAATGGCTTTCTGCGTATTAAAGGCAAAGGGAAGTTCAATACTGGCAGCCTGGTCACATTCCGGGCATTTTACCCAAAAGTGATCGGCGTAATCGTACCATCGAAGTGCCGGCGCTCTGTATCTTTTGTGTGAAGACATCAATCAAAACCCTCTGAAGAAATGTAATCAATTATCCATTTGCCTTTATGTTGGGTCATCTCAAAGTATAGTGTCCAGTCCGCAGTAACGCCAATGACAATAAAATCCTGCGACTGCTCAATGACTTTGAATGCTAATGATTCCGGTTTGTTGTAAAACAATTCAGGTTCCTGGGTCAACAAAACGAGATCGTAATCAAACCCTTCAGGGGGACCTTCGTTTTGGGGATTGGACTCCCAATAGCCAGCTTTGGACACAAAATAATCTTGCCATAGTTTTTTGTAATTGGGTGTGAAGAAACTGCTCTTCATCAGTTTGTTTAGATATTCCCTGCAAGACAATGTGTCAACTTTATACCAGCCGTTTTTATCAGCGTAGCTCAATCCCTTTTCATTGATTTCTTTATAATGGGTTCGGTACCAGTTGAGAAAGTTGACTATGGTAGTTACAGCCTTCGTAGAATCTGAAGGAGGATGGTAAAAGGGCCGGCCTAATTCGGTTGAGTGGCCGGCCCAGCTTGGGATTAGGGTGGGTAGTGTTAAACAAAGTACCCAAAAAATTCTGAGCATGATTTCTTCTTATTTGATGAACCCTTCTTTCAGGGACAGATATACAATTAATAGGGCAGCCCAACACAACCAGATCATGGCAACATGGTACATGCCGGCTGCAAACTGATGGTGGTTTTCTGCACTTATATAGGCTTTGTGCAATTTGTAGATGCCAAAGATGCTGATGACAGCCAGCCATTGTTTAATATACAAAGGATTGTTTTTGTCACTCCACTGGGTAAGGCCTGTGTAAAGATAAAACAGGCACAACACACCAGTTATTATCCAGAATCCGTAGTACAATAGTTTAATCAAAAATGCCATTATTGCCAGCGAATAGGTCCGTTGAAGTAAAAGAATCCTACAAACAATTCTATGATTACTACAAACCAGGTAAGACCCAGCAAGCCACAGCCATAAAGAAACTTATCACCGGGCACGGCATGCTGGTAGGTAAAGTACAAACCCAATGCTGTAAGCAAGCCGCCAATACCCAATATGATGGATTCTGAAATTTTGCCATAGGGGGTTAAAAAATTATAAGCTGAGTTGGCCAATAGAAAAAGACAAACGAGCAGGCTGATGCCAAACATGGCATAAAAACTGAGCTTAGAAAGAAATTCCATTACACTACTTTTCAAATTAAATATCTTGAACAAAGATAGTTTCAAGCCCTGAGCTCGTGAGTCAAATGTATTTGAAGTGTAGAATTAGTTTTATTAAGTGTAGGGTTTTAGTATTTAAACGATTACAAAAAATAAAAAAGGCGAAGGATGAACCTTCGCCTCAAAATAATTGGTTTATAGAAAATTATATTTTCACCCATTTTTTAACTACGGGCTCACCATCTGTTTGTATGTTAAAGTAATAAATTCCGGAAGGAAAATTATCAAATTCTATTGTTGTAAGGGGTGTATTGATGTTTTCCATTTGCTTAACAACAGCACCTAAGGTATTTCGGATGATGACAACATTTTTCTCACTGATCAGTGAATTTGAAATATATAGGTTTACCAGGTTCGTACCAGGATTGGGGTAAATCTCAATGCTGTTTTCTGTATCTATTGACCGTGCTAAAGCCTCCTCCACAATTTCTGTATTAGGACTAGTAGAAGACGGCGGATTTCCATTTACCACCAAATACCGGCCGGTGCAGGTAGAAGTCCCGTTGGCATCGGTAATTTTCATTTCAAAATTTCTGATTTTATTGAAATCTGCAGGTGTAACGGGCAAACAATTTCTGTGTACCAGGCCTTTGTCAATATTATTATAAATATTGTTGGGTGTGGCATCTATACAAGCCCCTTGATTGGTCCAATTGAATGAAACATTAGTGAGCGTTCTGGCTACGGTGCGTAGATTTTGTCCAGAATAAGTAGAACCTCCGTCCAAATCAACAGCTGGAATGAGATAAACATCTGCGGTAGAGGGACCATTATACACTAAATTTCCTGCATTGGCATAAACGGTGATAATATTGCCACAGACTGCTACCGGAGGGTTGCAAGGAACACAAAGGCTGCCTCCACAGTCAATGCCTGTTTCTGTGCCATTTTTAATGTTGTCTGTGCACGTCATGCAGGATCCATCATCAATGGTAGCTGCAGGGTTAAAATTGTGCGCTTCTTCATCGGTGCACCCGCAAACTTCATCTATGAGTTGATTGCAATTGTTGTCCATTTCGTCGCAAATCTCGCTGGAAGAGGGGTTGATGTTCACATTGTTATCATTACAGTCGCCAGTTTGAACGGCATATCCTTCATATATACCGCAGCCGTAAAATGCAATTTCCTCATTTCCAAAGCCATCACCATCGCCATCACTGTAATATGGTTTTTCATAACTTCCCAGCTCAAAAACCGTAACAGTTCTGCTTACTTCAGCAGTTGTAATAAGGAGTGCTTTACCTGTAGGACTGTTACTCGAAGGTATAAAAAGCAGTCCTTCAACTGCAAGATCCAAAGGCATATTGATGTATTGTACGAATTCTGGTAATAGTGGATTTGTTATATCAAAAACCATCACATCACCGGTCCTTTCCAGACCCACAAAAATATACGGTTTTTGATTTACAATGCCAATAGCTATTCCTTCCGGTTCTGGGCCCTTGTTGTCGCTGCGTGTATCGAACTGAGAAACGCTACCCTCTGAATTGAAAAGTGTTGGAGATTGCCTTGCTGTTATTTTTTCGAGTTGATCACCGCTGTCATAAACCAAGGCACCAGCACTGTTCCATACAGAAAAAGATCTTGCACCCAAGGCATGAATCTCATCGTAGTCTCCATCGTTGTCGGTATCACCTGTTGCTTTTGTCAATTGTAATCTGCCCAAATTTGCGTTGTTTTTTAAGGTAGCTGCCGTTGGAAATACAGTTGGGTCTAAGACATAACTTCCTGAACCGACTCTAACTTCCTCAGCATAACCTGTATAATCTCTGGCATCGCCCTCATTGGCTGTAAAATAGTAATCTTGATTGTTATGCGTATAGCTTGATATGGCATCGGGCATATACATACCTTTAACAGGCCAGTTTTTTATATTGATTTTACCAAGGCTACTGGTTGAATCTCTGTCACTCGCATCGAGGCCATTTCCTGCGACATTGTGGTCTTTCAAGCCTAAAGGCAAAATCTGTGTAATGGTTTTGGTGGCCATATCCAACTTTGCCAGCGCATTGTTTTCTTGCAGTGTTATCATGGCAGACTGTCCGTCGTTCGAAAATGCAATGTACTCTGGTTCAAAATCCTGAGCCACAGTTGCATTGGGACCAAATATACGTACCCCTGCTGCTTTCAGTGCGGAAATCTGACCATTGAATGCGGTAAATCCGGCAGTAAATAAGGTGGCAGATTGAATTCCACTAGAAATATCTATGATCGAAATACTACCTTCAGGATCAAACGATGCGGCCTGTCCTTAGCTATTGGGCTCTCCTTCATTGGCAGTTAATACATAATTGCCATTAGGCGAAAAGGTGACCATATCGGGAAGATAACCTACTTTTATTGACCTGATAAAGGATGCATCCATAGCCTGATAAAAGGCAACAATTCCTGAATCCTGAGCACCTGTTGTATTGTTCCTTATAGCAAAAGAAGCTGCCAGCACACCATTCTTTATAGCCACACTATTGGGAATGGCAGCAAAACCTGATGGTGATGTAAACCCTGGCGAAATACTCCCTGCCAAAGATAATATACCTTGATTATTCATGCTGAATCTTTCAATCACATCACCTGCCACAGTGTACACTTGTTTACTGTCGGCATCAAAGGCAGATATTTCGGCGCCAAAGGCGGAGGTTACCGTTGATAGATGTTTCACAAAACTGCAATTGTTGTTTTCAATACTTATTGTTCTGCTAATATTGTTGCCAGGTGAAATTCCTGCACTAAATGTTGATATTGTTATGGTCATCTCTTCTGTGCCTTCTTCAACGGCATCGTCAGCTATTATCAGTTTGGTACTGCCTTGGGTCTGCCCGGAAGGTATGGTTATACTTGTATTTGTCAGGTAATAATCTGCACTTGTTATACCGGCACCACTTATGGATAAACTTACAGTTTGGTTGCCTGATACAGGCGCATTGGCAGTAACTGTAATAGTAACAGTTGGAGCATTGTTTTCTGAGACTGATGAGTGACTTATTGACAATTCTACACTGGGCACCACTGCAAATGAAGCAATTTCTTTTGTGTTTATAGAATAGGAATTACCTAAAGGATTTTTAATATTTGGGACATTTGCAATGGTCGCTTCGCATTTGTTCAAAAATAACATTGTAAAGAAAATACCGGTGAGAATTCCGCAAGTTTTAGTGTACATATGATTTGATTTATTCAGATGGCAGCAAACTTATGAAGGAAATAATTGTCATTCATTGCGCTTTGTAAGCATCAGAATAAATTAACATCAACTTAATGATTCATTGATACATCGTTATTATAATGGCAAAAAATTTAAGTTTTGTTTACCTTGAATTAAAGAATTCTGGTTTGTAAGAGCATCTTAATTGTCCATGGTAGCAATCTCTCTGAATTTGCTTAGGATGGATTACATCAGTTGCAAATAATGGAAATCCCTGGGAACGTAGTAAAATTAATAGTGGCGTATAATTTAAACAATTGGCCTCAATTTTATTAGCGATCGTTCAAAATTTATTATGGCATCCAGCTGAGAAACAGCGCAACTCTCTATTACAACACCTCAAATCTCGCCTGGAAAAATCTCAGGTACTTGGGTTCATATACCATCTTCATACCCTTGATTTTTTCTCTTCTCTCCCAGACCAGGGCCGTGGATTCGGCAATTACATCCATATGTGCTTGTGTATAAACCCTTCGGGGTATGGTAAATCTGACCAACTCAAGTTTGGGCATGTAGTTTTCTCCGTTGGCTTTTCTTCCCGCTGAGACGATACCTCTTTCCATGGTCCTCACGCCTGACTCTGCATAGATTTCTGCAGCCAGCGTTTGGGCAGGAAACTGATCTTGTGGTATATGGGGTAAAAATTGTTTGGCATCCACGAAAATGCCATGTCCGCCCACGGGTTTTACTATGGGAATACCATAGCTGCTCATCAGCTCACCCAGGTAAAGCACTTGCCCAACCCGGGCATGGATATGCAAATCGTCAACACTTTCTTCGATACCTATTGCCATGGCTTCCATATCTCTTCCCGCCAGACCGCCGTAAGTGTGCAGTCCTTCATATACCACTACCAGGTTTCTGGCTTCTTCAAAGACATCCCATTCATTGGTAGCCATAAATCCTCCGATATTGACCAGAGCATCTTTTTTGGCACTCATGGTTGCCCCATCTGTCTGATCACATATTTCTCTGACAATCTGCCGGATGCTTTTGTTGCCATACCCCTTTTCTTTTTGTTGGATGAAGTAGGCATTTTCTGCTACCCGGGTCATGTCATGGATGATGCGTATACCGTGTTTTCGGGTATAGGCCCTGAGCTTTTTGAGGTTGTCCATGCTGATGGGTTGCCCCCCTGCCATGTTTACGCTGGTGGCAATGCATACATACGGGATTTTTTTGGCTCCGTGTTTTTTAACCAAAGCATCCAATTTATTGAGATCAACATTGCCTTTGAATGGAAATTCATTCTTGGGATCATGGGCTTCATCGATGATGATATCTACAAATTTACCACCCGCCAATTCCTGATGAAGTCGGGTAGTGGTAAAATACATATTGCCCGGAATAATATCTCCTTTTTTGATGAGTACCTTGGATAGTATATTTTCAGCGCCACGACCCTGGTGAGTAGGAACCAGGTATTTGTATCCGTATACATTACGGACTACTTCTTCCAAATGAAAATAATTGCGACTCCCTGCGTAAGCCTCATCGCCCAGCATCATACCGGCCCATTGTCGGTCACTCATGGCTGAAGTGCCACTATCGGTTAAAAGGTCGATATACACATCTTCCGACTTTAGTAAGAACGTGTTGTAGCCTGCTTCTTTAATGGCTTTTTTCCTTTGTGCATGCGTTTTCATGCTGAGCAGTTCAACACTTTTTATCCTATAGGGTTCTGCCCAGTTTTTCTTGATAATGGCTTTCATATTTGAATTTTAGCTGCACAAAATTATCATCTTATACCGGTGACGATTCAACGGTAAATCAGGTTTGAGTCATGATTTGAATCAGGCACACACTGATGAAAATCAACTCCGCGACTGCATTCAACCCTTCTAATATGATCTTTGTCATTTTCTTTGAGCGATTATTGGCTTCGTCTTACATTGCACAAATATTTAATATGTTCTTCCATCTTGGGAAGAATTTTTTTTGTGTATCCTCTAATTCATAATGCCATGCTCAGTTTCAAACTGGATGATGACTTTGTCATGTCCTATGCTCATATTCAACCCGATTTTGGTTTCAATGGTCTCGGCCAGTTGACTTATTATCGTACCTATTCCCGCCTAAAAGAGGATGGAAAAAATGAAGAGTGGTATGAGACTGTGCGCAGGGTAGTAGAGGGTGCCTATAGCATTCAGAAAGAACATATTCATTCCAATGAGTTGGGCTGGAACAATAAAAAGGCTCAACGCTCTGCCCAGGAGATGTACGATCGCATATTTAAAATGAAATTTTTACCTCCCGGCAGAATGTTGTGGGCGCTGGGTACACCGATCATTCATCAAAAGAAGATTGGACAAGCTCTTTTCAATTGTGCCTTTGTATCTACCGAAGAGATGGGCAAGTCTATTTCTGATGCCGTTAAACCGTTTGCCTTCATGATGGATATGAGCATGGTGGGAGTAGGCGTAGGATTTGATGTTTTAGGAGCAGGCCAAATTGAAATCCACCGTCCGGTAGACGGCTTGGAAGAAATTGTAATTATTCCGGATACCCGGGAAGGGTGGGTTGCCAGCCTTGAAAAATTGTTGTTCAGTTATTTTGCCAAAAATTTTGGCATCTCATCAGGCTCCGTAAAATTTGATTACCACAAAATCCGCAAGGCAGGTTTGCCGATCAAAGGTTTTGGTGGCATTTCATCGGGCCCGGAACCCTTGATGGCTATGCATGAAAAAATGCGCAGTTTACTGGATCACCTCGATGGAAAAAATCTTAGTATTACGGCACTTACGGACCTTATGAATCTTATAGGCGTTTGTGTTGTGGCAGGCAATGTCAGACGAACGGCACAGATCGCACTGGGCCAGGCAGACAATGCTGAATATCGAAGACTGAAAGATTATACATGGGACAACGCCAGTCAACAATATGTAGGTTCCAACGCAGGCAGGGCCATGTGGGGCTGGGCTTCCAACAACAGTGTGCTGGTTGATAATGAAAGCCGGTTTGATACCCTTGCAGCGCAAACTGCGGTTAACGGAGAGCCGGGTTATATTTTTATGGACAATATCCAGGCCTATTCCAGAATGTGCGATCCTGCAGATTTTAAAGACGCCAAAGCCCGGGGCACCAATCCATGTGGTGAACAAAGCCTTGAGTCTTATGAATTATGTTGCCTGATCGAAACCTTCCCGAGCAAAGCCGAGTCCCTCGACGATTACATGAGGACCCTTAAGTTTGCTTATTTGCTGGGAAAAACAGCCACCCTCGTCAATACTACCTGGCCGGAATCCAACAGGGTGCAAAAACGCAACAGAAGAATCGGCACATCCGTAAGCGGGGTTACCAATTTTTTACATCATCACACACTCAATACTTTCAAAGTTTGGCTGGAAAGCGGCTATAAAGAAATCCAGAGATGGGACAGCATTTACTCATCCTGGCTATGTGTTCCCAAAAGCATCAAAACCACCAGTGTCAAGCCCAGCGGTACCGTCAGCCTTTTGGCTGGAGTAAATCCCGGCTGTCACTTTCCGGAAAACAACTATTACATCAGAAGAGTGCGTATTGCCAAATCCAGTCACCTCATTCCCATCCTGGAAAGAGCCGGTCTGCAAATAGAAGACGACGTGGTAGATGGTTCTTCAAAAGTTGTTTCTTTCCCTGTCCACACGGAAGGCAGAAACTTATCTGAAGTGAGCATCTGGGAACAAACATCCCTGGCCGTATTTTTACAAAAGTATTGGTCCGACAACCAGGTTTCCTGCACAGTCACTTTCAAAGAAGAAGAAGCCGGGGAAATTGCTACCATTCTGGATTATTTCAAATACGACCTCAAATCCATCAGCTTCCTTCCCAAACTGGAAGCCGGGATCTACGCTCAAATGCCTTATGAGGCTATTTCTCATGAAATGTACCTGGCCATGAAGACTTCGTTAAAAACAATAGATTTTTCTTCCTACGATGAAGATGCTGTGGCTGAGAAGTTTTGCTCAAATGATAGCTGTGTGCTTTAGCGGAGTAACCGCTCACGGCTGTCCGCTCACGGTTGTCCGCTTACGGCTGTCCGCTCACGGATGTCCGCTCAGGGTTGTCCGCTCACGGCTGTCCGCTCATGGCTGTCCCATTCTCTCTAGGCAGCGTTTTGACTAATATCTGGGTTTTAAAAGGATAAGTATATAAGCATGAAAAAGGTACTTGTTGTATTGTTATTTATCAATCTAAGTTTGCAGGCACAGGACCTGGTGCTTAATCAGTTTTCCCAGAATCCATTGACCTTGGGACCCCAGATGGGGGCCAGTGTAAAAGAGCAGATAAATGCAGGGAGTCATTTATGGGGCACTGAAAACGATAGGACCCTTTATCAAAATTATTTTATTGGTTTCAATAAAGAGTTGATTCATAACAATAATCGAAGTGTTGCCATTCAGCCCATGGTGAGCCTTGATAGAGCCGGAGAGTCAAAATTTGGGACCAAATCTTTTGGCTTAGGATTGTCAGCGGGTTTATTGGTGCATAAAAGTGAAAAGTTTACCCATCATATCGGCATAGGCATCCAATTGGCATATGCAGTCATGAGCATTTCTGAAACAGATCTCAGATGGCCCTCCCAAATAGGCCCAGGTGGCTTTGATCCCAATAAACCTGGTTTAACGGTAGCTGATTTTTCATTTCTGGATCTTACTGCAGGAATAAACTACAAACTGGAATGGAATGCCCAGGAACTTATGGTTGGATATCGATTAGGTCATGCCACACGACCGCGGATCTCATTCGTCAATCAAAACGGTTCTTATCGTTTGGATAACACACATACCCTATATGCCATTGCTAAAATCAAATTAACTGAAAAGCTGGGCATCAGGCCCAAAGCACTTTACTTTCAGACGGGACCTCAAAATACATGGACCGCTGGTCTAGACCTTACTGTTTCAATTGGGAAAGGCATTACCTTGGTTGCGGGTGGGGGCAAAATGAAAAACGGCCTTTTTGTCAACGGGGGTATGAACTTTGGCAAATGGCAATGGCTCATCATTCGGGAACATTATGATAATGGTCTTTATAACGGTTGGGAATTGGGACTTAGTTATAAGATATAAATTCGCTTTTGTATTCGGAAACACACTTCGCTCAGGTCAAATAATGAAATAGAAACAAATCTGGACAAGCTTGGTCGATGCCGTGCAAGGGATTGCACGGTTCCTTCACTTATGATTGTCGTAGACAATCAAATCTAACGTTCAGTCTTGCTCAGGGCAATGCTCGGTGCGTTGCATCTCGCTCAATACGCTTCGCTTAAGGCAATGCTCGGTGCGTTGCACCTCGCTCAATACGCTTCACTTAGGGCAATGCTCGGTGCGTTGCACCTCGCTGAATACGCTTTGCTGTGGTCAAAAGGGCTCCGACTTCGGGTAAAACTTTTGGGCGCAAATGCACAATAAGCAACACATTTCCCATCTCGCGACTCGCGTCTCGCGTGTCGCGTGTCCCATGTCCCATGTCGCGTGTCCCATGTCGCGTGTCCCATGTCGCATCTCCCGTCTCACATGTCCCACATCGCGTCTCGCGTCTCGCCTGTCCCATGTCGCCAGTCGCGTGTCGAATACCGCAAGCTGTGTCTCTCATCTTACCTGCCGACATATCTAATAAAAATTTTAGCGTAT
>WBZP01004000.1_pt1 | contig 15646 bp, 8 predicted proteins | sample 5204301 | NCBI WGS metagenome assembly WBZP01 (sample SAMN12412401, study PRJNA552823) | activated sludge metagenome | isolation source: activated sludge from nitrification reactor of wastewater treatment plant... | place: USA: Pennsylvania | collected 2017
TGACTCTTTATATTTATATGCTCCCCATTGGTTCCAGGTTTTATTAAATATTACTGTCCATTCTTTTCCGTTTAAAATACTGAACAGGGCATACTTACCTTTTGGTAATGCCCGGCCGTTAACTGTTACATCCCTGTTCACTTCGAATGTAGTAGCTTCATTGGCTCCTGTCCTCCACACTTCTCCCTGCATAGGTTCCACATCTTTTCCTATAATCCTGCCTTTAAGAGAGGGCTGGCTGTAGTCGATCTTAATAGTAAGATCACCGATTGTTTTTGAAACTGCTGCTGGCGGGCTGGGACGCTTGGATTTATCTTCCTGTGCTTTGGTTGCCAGTGATAAACTTAACATTGCACAAACGGCAACAAAAGAAAACATGTATTTCATATAAGTCTGTTTTAGTTGATCAAATTTAATGGAATCTGCCCTGTATTTAACAGCCATTCATAAAAAACACACAACCCGGTAAAAAGTTGTGTGTTAAAAATAAAACCATTCCTGCATTCCTTAAGAAGGCAGGAACAGCCGGTATAAGAAAGTGTAAAATCTCAACTGACTACGACTCACGGTATTCAAATACCAGCCACAACAGCAGTTCTTATATTGCTTTCCTGCTTCAGCAATTCCTCACTCCCACACAAATCTCTTTATTTGCTTTGCCCATGGCAATACATAGTTTGTAGTAGCACATCAGGAAGAAAAGACATTTAATAAACTCCTCAGCTTTTGGTCATTATTTTGTATTTTAATATCCCATTCAAGCAAAGGTTATTATGAGATTTCTGTTACTGCTTCTTATGACTATCACCGGCATGCAGATACATGCGCAGAACCGTGTAGTTGACAGCTTAAAAAACAAACTTCAATCGAGCCTCTCCTCCAAAGAGCAATTAGACATATATCTTGGGTTATGTTCCCAATACCGTTCCATATCATCTGATGCTTTATCAGAATTTGCATCCCAGGCACGAAAACTTGCTTCAGAACAGAAAAACAGGATTGCAGGAGGATGGGCTGATTTTTACTATGGTATTGCGAGGGTAAAAAAGGGAGAATATGAAACAGCTTTTACATTGGCAGATTCCAATCTCCAGATGCTGGAAAAAAGGCAGGAAGAGCCCGCTTTGCAGGTTGAATTACTTTTTATGAGAGCCGGTGCATACATGAGGCAGAGTCGTTATAAGGAAGCTATGGCTGATTACCTGGAGGCTTTGCACCGCTCAGAAAAATCAGGTGATATTGTTCAGCAGCTAAAATCCAAATCGGGCGTCGGATGGGTGAATATGGAACTCAACAGGCACAGGGAAGCACTGCAATGGTTCATTAAAGCATTGACTACAGCGCCGGGAGATTATTACAATGATCAACACCCTACCCTGTATTCCAATATTTCTTCTACTTATAATAATGTGGGGCAATATGATTCTGCTTTTTATTTTGCCCGAAAAGCAATCAACGCATCAGAAAAAAAACAGGACCTGGGTACACTGGCCAGCGCTTTGAATATTGAAGCAGACATTTACATCAATACAAAAGACAACGCAAAAGCGGAAGAAGATCTTAAAAGAGCGCTTGAGATCAGGAAACAGATCGGGGATGTATTTTACGTGGTATCTGATATGGGGCAACTGGCCGGTTTCTATTCCCAGAATGGTGAAACTGCCAAAGGCATCAGTATCGCACAGGAAGCTATAATCATTGCTCAAAAAGCAAATGTAGGATCGAAACTTCCTTACCTGTATGAAATGCTGGCTGCCAATTACAAAGCTGCTGGCGACTTTAAAAATTACAGTATAGCACAGGAAAAGATCATTGATATAAAAGATTCTCTTTATGAAAAAAACTCTGCTCAATCTCTTGCCGAGATACAGGGAAAATATGAATTACAGAAAAAGGAGAATATCATCATGCGGCAGCAGTATGATCTGAATAAAAGCAGGTACATCACCATAGGGTCTTATATACTTTTTGCCATCGGGCTCTTATTTGTCTGGGTATTATACCGGAACTACCGGCTTGTTCAAAAAAGGAAGATGGAAACTGCGCTTGCAGAAGAACGCTTACATGCCTACAAAGCAGTTGAACAGGCAGAAGAAAACGAACGCAAACGCATTGCCGCCGACCTGCATGACAACCTCGGTTCTTATGCGGCTGCCATTACTGCCAATGTTAAATATTTTAAAGACAAGTCGGGAATTGAAAACGACAGCACCCTGCTTCAACTGGAAGGCAATGCACAAAATATGGTTACACAACTCGGAGATACCATCTGGGTATTAAAAAATGAAAAGCTGCCGGTGACAAAGCTAGCAGACCGTTTCAAATCCTGGATGTTACGGCTGATGCAGAACTATCCACACATCAGGTATCATTACCAGGAAGATATTACGAGAGATTTTGAGTTCAGTCCAACCCGTATCCTCCATATTTTCCTGATACTAAAAGAATGTGTGAACAATGCCGTAAAGCACAGTGATTGTAATGAACTGCATGTAGAAGTATTCAGTGATAATTCAGACTGGCGAGTTATTGTTCAGGATAATGGCAAGGGTTTCGACAAAAACCTTGTGCACAAAGAAAGCGGGATCAGCAATATCAGGAACAGGGCTAAAGAAAGCGGCTGGAATGCAGAATGGTATCCTGTAGAACCCTCCGGAACAAAAGTGATCATTTCCGGCTCTACTACAAAATAGGTATATAAACATAAAACTGAATTCATCACTTTTACTATACAAACCTCCGTTATGAAAATTGCTTTGGTAGACGACAATGCTTTAAACCGCAGCAACTTTGTACAAAAGGTTGCCCAGTTTTCAGACCTGGATCTGAGCATTATTGCTACTGATGGTCACGATTTCCTGGAACAAATGAAAGGCCTTCCCTTACAGCAACTGCCTCTTGTTGTATTCATGGATATTCAAATGCCGGGATTGAATGGTATTGATACCATTAAACTGGCCAAATCACTTTACAGTACGGTGCATTTTATTGTGCTCACCGTTTTTGAGGATGATGATACTATTTTTGAAGCGATACAGGCAGGCGCTTCCGGTTACCTGTTGAAGCATGAGAATTATCATAGTATTCTCCAGGCCATCCAGGAAGTAACAGAATACGGAGGCGCTCCCATGAGTCCGGCCATTGCCCGCAAAACATTAAAAATACTTGGACAGAAAAAAAATGTAGAACATTCCAATACATCTGTCCTGGAATCATTACTTACAGAAAGAGAACTGGAAGTATTGCAACACCTGGTGAACGGTTATGATGCAAAACGCATAGCAGAAATAACTGGCATCAGTACATTGACAGTGAGAAAACACATTGCCAATGTTTATAACAAGCTGCACGTAAATTCAAAAGCACAGGTAATTTCAATGGCTCATAAAAACAATTGGGTATAAGCAGGCTCTTTAAGATGTATTTTATTTACCCCGGTTCAGTTCTTCAAGCCAATCTATCATCCGGCTTGTAAATCCGTATTCATTATCGAACCATACAATTAACTTCAACTGGCGGCCAACGATGCTGGTGAGACTACCATCTATGATACAGGAATGCGTATTGCCTTTGATATCCATCGAAACAACTTCCTCTTCTGTATAATCTATGATGCCTTTGTATTTTCCTCCAGCAGCTTGCCTGAACAGGTCATTTATCGCATCAACCGGAATTTCGGTTTTTAATTGTATAGTAAAATCCGCCAAAGCGCCATTGGCAACAGGAACCCGGGTTGATACAGCTGCAATCCGGCCCTGTAAGGAAGGAATCAGTTTTTCAAGCGATTGTGCAAGATCTATCTCAACCGGGATAATAGATTCAGCAGCAGCCCTGCCCCTTCTGAAATTTTTGTTGGCAGCATCCACTATCTCCTGCCTAGAAGTGTATGAATGTAATACGTTGAGTTGTGCTGATTCGATCCCGATAGAAGCCAGGAAATTCAACACATGAGTACTGCAGTTGGTCATGCAGCCACCCGGTGAAATGATGTTTACATTTTCACCATATTCATGGTGGTTATAACCATAAATCATCAACGGTATATCTGAAGATCCTGTAGTAGAAAGCAACACTTTTTTGGCCCCGGCTTTTAAATGCTCACCCGCTGAGGCAGCATTTGAATACGATCCCGAACATTCAAGTACAACATCGATGTTCAGCGAAGCCCAGGGTAACAGGGCTGCTTTTTCTTCATTAAGTACCTGAACTGATCTGCCATTTATGAAGATACTGCTATCCTCCAGCGATATATTCCTGGTAAAAGTGCCATAAACTGAATCATATTTAACCAGGTAAAAGAGATTTTCGGCAGGCATGATATCGTTCACAGCCACCAGTTCTATTTCGGGATGTTCAGCAAGACGCCTGAACAAAACCCGGCCGATACGTCCCATCCCATTAATCGCAATACGCATAGCAATCTGTTTATTGTTGTGCAAATATCGTAAACTGCCGACTGGAAAATTTCCGAAATCCGGATAAATCATTCGTCGTGTTTCTGCAACCGCCAAACAACAACTGATCTTTATTAATTTTACGACACAACAGATATGATCATGCGTATTTTCAAACTTCTTGTATTATTCACGATACTCGTTTCCTGCAACAACTCCTCTCATGAAAATCCGCATGTTGTTATAGAAACCGGGTTGGGAGATATTGAACTGGAATTGTATCCTGCCAAAGCCCCCAAAACTGTTGCGGCATTTATGGCCAATATAAAATCAGGCGTATATGAAAACGGTAGTTTTTACAGGGTATTGAAAGCCGATGAACTACCTTCTGATTTCAACACAGGAATCATCCAGGGAGGAACCTGGGAAGTTACCGCAGGTGAAAAAAATGTTCCAGCCATCCCCCATGAATCAACGAGACAATCCGGACTTTCACATACCGACGGCACTTTATCCATGGCACGAACTGATACCGGTACCGCCCGGACTGAATTTTTTATCTGTGTTGGCGACCAAACAATGCTTGATTTTGGCAACAGCGGGACGAAAGACGGGCAGGGATTTGCCGCTTTTGGAAGGGTTGTAAAAGGAATGCCCGTTGTTAAAAAGATACATAATCAACCCAGTACGGGCGATCGTTTCAATGAAAAAATCAGGATCAACAGAATAAGTATTGAGTAAATCCATTTCTTCCAGGCAGTAATCCCTGTAACAGACAGGGAGTTTTTTTGCGTATTAAGCTTCTCATACCGTAATTATACACGCAGTTTTTTTTCGTTCTACGCATTTTATTGTGCTTGTTAAAAAAAATATAATAAGCCATACAATACTCCGTTTCTAGTTTAGCCCTAATAAAGCCCCTTATCCAGGCAATAATAATAACTGCTGTTTTTTAAATATCCAATATTACTATGCCGATGAGAAGACCTTTATTTTTATTTTTCTTATTGTTTGCCTCGATAACTCAGGCTCAACAAGTGGTATCAAAGCAGACAACTGCAGGTACCTTCCGGTTTGTAAATAAGCAAACGGGACTTCCTGTTGATGAAAGAACCTGGGATGAAAACGAAGCTTTCGTTAATGGCTTTTCCCGTGTTTTGAGCGGGGAATCTTTTTCATTTGTAGACATCAATGGGAAACTGATCTGCCCGGTTCAATTTGAATCGGCCCGGAATTTTTCAGGAAAACTCGCAGCCGTAAAAAAAGACGGCTTTTGGGGCTTTATAAATGAATCAGGAAAAGTTGTTATCCCATTTGAATATTCCATCGTCTATGATTTCAAAGAGCCTGTAACGGCTGTCATGAAAAATAATAAATGGCTTTTGATCGATTCAAAAGCAAGTCTTGTAAAATCACTCGACATTACGGCATGTTATGGTTTCCAGGATGGTATTGCAAAAATTGAAAAGGATGGCCGTAAGGGAACCATCAATACTGCAGGTGCTATAACTTTAACAGGCGAAGCAGTAAAAGCTCCTACCTTTCAGCCACTCAACTCATCAAGGATTTCTGCGGCGTCTCCTACAACTACTGTATGCCCCGAAAATATTGATTTTGAGATGGGTTCATTCTTTAATTGGAAATGTTTTACAGGTAGCGTTGACTCAGTTGGAAATACCAATGTGATCACCGTTAACCCTTCTCCGCCTACCAATAACCGTCATACTTTGTACAGCAGGAGAAATCCTTCTCTACTCGATCAATATGGCTTATTCCCTACCAATCCCCCCGATGGGAGCAATTTTGCCGTTAAACTGGGTAATACTAAAATTGGCGCACAGGCAGAGCGTATACAATATGCCATTCATGTGCCCACCAATGATTCCAACTTTGCGATCCGGTATGATTATGCGGTGGTTTTTGAAGACCCTGGTCATACCAGCTGGACACAGCCCAGGTTTACAGCCCGCCTTTTCGACTCAGCAGCGAATGCCTATGTGGATTGTGCTTCTTTCGAATATATCTCCACTTCTGTGCTGCCGGGATTTTACAGATCAACCGTTGATACGACCGTGATGTGCAAACCATGGTCTTCTGTGTTTGTAAGCCTTCGTGGTTACGCCGGCAAAACCATGTTCCTGGAGTTTACCACGGCAGATTGTGTTCGTAAGGGACACTGGGGCTATGCTTACGTGGATGTTGAGAAAGCCTGTAACCAGAATGTGCAGGTTCAATATGAATGTAATTTCCCAAATACAACGACCCTGGCAGCGCCTCCTGGATTCCAGACCTACAACTGGTGGAATCCGAATTTCACAACACTGCTGGGTTCTGGTCAGAACGTAGTATTGAATCCAGGCCCTCCGGCCAATACCATTGTATGGCTGGAATTAATACCGTTCCATGATTTCGGCTGCCGCGATACCATCCCTGTGAAAATTAAAGGAGAATTTACAGCAAACTTTACCATATCTGATACCAACGCTGTTTGTGCTCCGCATAGTTTCACTTTCTACAATACCAATCTTCCTTCATCCGCTACATTGTGGCATTTTGGTGATGGAACTACTGCAACAGGTGATACTGTTACACATACCTATGCTTTACCTGGCACATACATCGTAAATCTTGAAGTAGAGTTGCCAAGTGGTTGCGTAGGATCTGTTCAGAAAACAGTCACAATTCTTCAGCCTGTTGGCAGCTTCTATTTTAACGGAACTTATTTATGCGGCACACAACAGGTTCAGTTTGATGCCGTGGTAAGTGATGCCGACAGCCTTTTCTGGGATTTTGGGGATGGACATGTGATGCCCACGACTCAAACAACCGTATATCATACCTACACACAGGCGGGTATTTACTTTCCTTACCTCACTGTTCAGTCGGCCTTTGGATGCCACAATACACTTCCCGGCCCTGATACTATTAAAATAGAAATGCTGCGTGCCGGATTTTATACAACACAGCAACCAAGATGCGGCAGTACTACTGTTCAGTTTATTGATACTTCCTATTCATTTTTCGGGATAGCTTCTTATGCCTGGAACTTTGGAGATGGCACTACCGGCTCCGGAAGTAACGTGAGCCATACTTACACAACTTCCGGTACTTATACGATCAGGTTAACGATAACAGGTATCGGTGGTTGTTCAAAAGTACTGAGTCAATCAATTGATGTGGTGGTACATAATAATCCCGCTACAGTTATATCCGGCCCAACAGTTGCCTGTCAGTCATCAACGCTTACATTTACGGGAAATACAACTTCTGCAGATCCAATCACATTCAGTCAATGGACATCATCAACGGGTACTACCGGAACAGGTAATACGTTTACGGTCAGCTTTCCCCAAACCGGCGACTATACTATTCAATATATAGTTGGAACCGCAACAGGTTGCAGGGACACTGCTTCTTATTCAGTAACCGTGAATCCTGCTCCGGAAGTTGTACAACCGGCAGACCAGGCGGTGTGTGAAGGAGCAGCAACAACAGCTGTACACTTTACAAGTTCTGTTACCGGTACTACTTATCACTGGACAAACAACAATACATCTATTGGACTTGCTTCAGGCGGTAATGGAGATATCGCATCATTCACAGCCACGAACAATAGTTCTGTTCCGGTTGTTGCAACGATCACTGTTACACCAACAGCACCCGGTAATTGTACAGGTTTCCCTAAAACATTTACCATCACCGTTAATCCAACAGCTGATGTTAACCAACCGGTGAACCAGGCAATATGTGCAAATGCAAATACCAATGCAATCATATTTACCGGATCTGTAGCCGGTACTGTATACAACTGGACCAACAACAATACTTCTATTGGCCTTGCAGCCAGCGGAACAGGAGATATTCCTTCATTCACTGCTGAAAATAATTCAACGACAGCAGTAACTGCAACTATTACGGTTACGCCGGTCATGGGAAGATGTACCGGTACACCAAAAACATTCAACATTACGGTAAATCCAGTGGCAGAAGTTGATCAGCCTGCAGATCAGTCAGTATGTAGAGGAACTGCTTTTGCTGCTGTACATTTTACAGGATCTGTACCGGGTGTAACATATTCCTGGACGAATAATAACACTGCTGTCGGGCTTGCAGCCAGCGGAACGGGAAACATCAGTTCATTCATAGCAACCAATAATACCGGTGCTCCTATTACAGCTACTATTACTGTAACTGCATCCGGCGCTACCTGTCCCGGTGCATCGAAAACATTCCAGCTTACGGTAAATCCAACCCCAGTGCTTAATCAACCAGCGGATGAAGTAGTTTGTAACAATACAACAGTTCCGGCTATCGTATTCAGTGGTTCTGTTGCAGGAACTGTTTATAACTGGACAAACAACAATACATCCATTGGTCTTGCAGCAAGTGGTTCGGGAGATATTCCTTCGTTCATTGCCGAAAACAGTACCAACGCACCTGCTATTGCTACCATCACTGTAACCCCTGTGATCGGTTCATGTACCGGTGCACCAAAAACGTTTACCATTACAGTAAATCCTGTGGCAGATGTAAATCAGCCCGCAGACCAGTCTGTATGTAGTGGCGGTTCATTCGCCGATATTTATTTCACCGGACCGGTTACTGGTACGGTTTACAACTGGACCAATGATAATACAGCTATCGGGCTTGCCGCAAATGGTTCAGGCGATATCAGTTCTTTTGTTGCCACCAATAACAGTGGCGCACCAATTACCGCTACCATCACTGTGACTGCATCCGGCACTACCTGTCACAGTGTACCAAAAACATTCCAGCTTACGGTAAATCCAACACCGGAGCTCAATCAACCAGCTGATGAAGTAGTTTGTAACAATACAACAGTTCCGGCTATCGTATTCAGTGGTTCAGTTGCAGGAACTGTTTATAACTGGACAAACAACAATACATCCATTGGTCTTGCAGCAAGTGGTTCGGGAGATATTCCTTCATTCATTGCAGAAAACAGTACCAACGCTCCTGTTATTGCTACCATTACTGTAACCCCCGTGATCGGTTCATGTACCGGTACACCAAAAACATTTACCATTACAGTAAATCCTGTGGCAGATGTAAATCAGCCTGCAGACCAGTCAGTATGTAGTGGTGGATCATTCGCCGATATTCATTTCACCGGACCGGTTACAGGTATGGTTTACAACTGGACCAATGATAATACAGCTATCGGGCTTGCCGCAAATGGCTCAGGCGATATCAGTTCTTTCGTTGCCACCAATAACAGTGGCGCACCAATTACCGCTACCATCACCGTAACTGCGTCTGGTACAGCCTGTCATGGTGCAGCAAAAACATTCCAGCTTACGGTAAACCCTACCCCATCTGTCAATCAGCCTGCAGATATTACGGTATGTAATAACAGTACAATCGCTGCAATACAATTCAACGGTGCTGTTCCGGGTACAGATTACAACTGGACAAATAGCAATACCTCCATCGGTCTTCCTGCTTCAGGAAATGGCGATATTGCTTCATTTACTGCTGTTAATAACGGCAATGCGCCCGTTACTGCAAACATCACGGTTTCTGCCGCTGCATTTGGATGTAATGCTTTACCAAAGAATTTCAGCATTACAGTAAATCCTGTTGCGGATGTAGATCAACCAACTGACCAGGTATTATGTAATGGGATAACAACCTCGCCCATTCATTTCAGTGGTGCTGTAAACAACGCTATATACGATTGGATAAACAGTAACAGTTCCATTGGCCTGTCTGCGAATGGAAGTGGAGATATTGCGCCTTTTGCGGCGATCAATACATCTGCAGCAGCAGTTACTGCTACCATTACAGTTACGCCTTCTGCGTATGGTTGTACAGGTCAGCCAAAAACATTTGATATCATCGTTAATCCTAACGCGGATATGAACCAGCCCGCCAACCAATCATTGTGTAAAAATGCTGCCAGCGCTCCTATTGTTTTTACAGGCCCGATGGCAGGCGCTGTATACAATTGGGCAAACAACAATACTTCAATAGGACTTGCAGCAAATGGCATAGGAGATATTCCTTCATTTACTGCCATCAACAATACTACGCAACCAATTACGGCTACTATAACTGTTACTGCAAATGCAGCCGGTTGTGCCAGCCCCGTAAAAATATTTACGATCACTGTTAACCCTGCACCACAGGTTACACAACCTGCTGATATAAGTCTATGTAATGGATCACAAACCCAGCTTATACATTTCCCGACTTCTGTTAACGGAGCTTCTATCAGCTGGACAAATGATAATACATCTATCGGCTTGTCTGCATCAGGATCCGGAGACATTCAACCATTCTCTGTGATTAATAATGCTGATACCACCGCCATAGCTAGCATTACTGCCACGGCAACTGACAATGGCTGTAGTGGAAGCCCGGTAACAATGACAATTTCTGTGAAGCCTTCTCCTAAGGTTAATCAACCTGCAGATCAATCGATTTGTAATGGAGCAAGTACTGCTATCATCAGCTTCGGAAGCCCGGTAAACGGCGCTGCATTCAACTGGACGAACAACAATAGTTCAATTGGCCTTGCAGTTTCGGGAACAGGTGATATTTCTCCATTTACTGCTATCAACAGTGGTAACAGTTCGCAGGTTGCTACGATTACAGTTGCAGCGAATGCAAACGGTTGTGAAGGACCTGCCCAAACATTCAACATTATTGTAAATCCATCTGCAGATATCAACCAGCCATCAAATCTTACATTATGTAACGGTTCATCATCAACGGCTATCAGTTTCTCAGGGTCAGTAGCAAACACTACTTATACCTGGACAAACAGTAATCCTGCTATCGGCATCCCGGCTTCAGGTATCGGAAGTATTCCTGTGTTCACTGCACAGAATGCAACAAACACGCAGGCTTCTGCAATCATTACCGTATCGGCTTCTTCTGCAAACGGATGTGCCGCCCCTGTTAAAACATTTAATGTTACGGTGAATCCGACGCCATCTGTAAACCGTCCGGCTGATCAAACAGTTTGTAAAGGGTTCAGCATTGGTGCCATTAATTTTTCCGGGCCGGTTAGCGGAACTGTGTACAATTGGACAAACAACAATACATCCATTGGCCTGGCTGCCAGTGGCACTGGAAATATTCCTTCTTTTATTGGTGCCAACAACGGTACTGCAACACAGGTATCAACGATCACTGTAACACCGGTTGCAAACGGCTGTCCCGGACCGGACAGGATTCTAACCATCACTGTGAAACCGCTGCCTTCTATATTGCAGCCGGGTAACCAGGCTTTGTGCAATGGCAGTATTACAGCACCCATAACTTTTACAAGTTCGATTTCAGGTTCTACAATCACCTGGACAAACAATACTCCTTCTATCGGTCTTGCAGCGAGTGGAACCGGTGATATTCCGGCATTCCCTGCAGTGAACCACAACGACACCACCGTAACAGCGCTTATCAATGTGATGGCATCGGTGAACGGTTGTATAAGTGTTGCAAAGAGCGCAACTATTACCGTTAATCCAACACCGGATGTAGATGCAGGAGCAGATAAAAACGTATGTGAAGGAAGAACCACACAACTCAACGCTTCAGGTGCTACTCAATTCTCGTGGAGCCCGGCCAACGGGTTAAGCTGTACGAACTGTGCAAACCCGGTAGCAAATGTGAATGATTCTGTGAGGTATGTAGTTCAGGGTACGAGTGGAGCTGGTTGTATAGCTTATGATACTGTATCATTAAAAGTTATCAGGCCTTTCCGCATGCGTGTGGGACCGGGTGATACCTTGTGTGTTGGTCAGTCAACGCATCTGCAGGCCATGCAGGCCAACACTTACAGCTGGTCTCCGGCTGATGGTTTGAATGCTACAAATATTGCTGAGCCAACGGCTGCGCCACAAACCACTACCCTTTACCAGGTTGTTGGTTATGATGCTTACCATTGTTTTACAGACACTGCGCATATACTGGTGAATGTTGGGCCGAAACCGACAGTAGAAATCGGGGCTGATGTGAATGCATCAACCGGAACTGTTATGACTTTCCACCCGGTTACTACCAATGGTCCGATTGTAAGTTATACGTGGACTCCTGCAACCGGTTTGAGCTGCAGTGATTGCCCGAATCCAACAACAACACTTGCCAACAATGTTGAATACACAGTTACAGTAAGAAATGCCTATGGCTGCGTTGCTACAGATAACATGCGTGTAAGAACGTTCTGCAAAGACGGCCAGGTATTTATTCCCAATGCTTTCACTCCGGATGGTGATGGATTGAATGATGTATTAATGGTAAGAGGTGCGGGCATCAGTGTAAAGACATTCCGCATATTCAATCGTTGGGGCGAACTCGTGTTTGAAAGAACCAATTTCAACCCGAACGATCCGAAATACGGATGGGATGGAAAAGTAAGAGGTGTGCCAGCAACACCGGATGTTTTTGTATACACAGCTGAAGTGTTGTGCGATAACAACACCATGTATATTTATAAAGGAAACATTACAATTTTGAAATAACCATGTGTGAATTATCCATATCGGGTTGCCGGGTATATGCCCTGAAGCCGGAATAAAACTGCTTTTGCAACAGATATTTTTAATCCAACACTACAATAACCTATATCGATGAAAAATCTACACCGTAAAACCGGGTTGCTCTGTTGCCTTTTCCTGGCAAGTCAGCTTGGCTTTGCTCAAGACATCAACTTCTCGCAGTTCTATGATCTGCCGCTGCTTCGTAATCCTGCCATTGCCGGACTTTTCCAGGGCGATATCAGGGCTACTTCTGCATTCAGAAGTCAATGGCAGAGTGTTACAACACCATATAAAACATTTGCATTGGGGCTTGAATTAAAGCGCCCCGTGGGACGTGGAGATGACTTCATTACCTACGGCATGCAGGCTACCAGTGATATAGCCGGTGATTCACGCTTAAGCAGAACACAGGTATTCCCTGTATTTAATTTTCATAAGGCCTTGAATGGAGATAAAAATTCCTATTTATCAGCTGGTATTATGGGCGGGCCTGTTATGACGAGGTTCGACCCGAGCAAACTTAATTTTGATGACCAGTTTGTAAACGGCACTTACAGCGCTTCAAACCCCACCAAAGAAGTATTCTCAAAAACAAGTTATACATATTGGGATGCTGCGGTAGGTTTGTGCCTCAGCAGTAAAGCCGGTGAATATACCCGCTACTACATCGGAGGCGGCATATTTCATTTTACAAAACCCAAAGTAGCATTTCAACAAAAGAATGATATCGTTTTAAATACCAAGTATGTTATAAATGGCGGGTTATCGTATAACGTGAGCACAGAAAATCAGTTGATACTCTATCTTGATTATTTCATGCAGGGTGGCGCCCGCCAGGGACAGGGCGGTTTGTTCTATGGTCATGATCTTCATCAAAGTGAATTGAATGAAAAAGTAACAATCTACGCCGGTTTGTTTTATCGCTGGAAAGATGCATTTGTTCCTGTGGTAAAACTTGATTTTTATAAGATGAGTATTGGTATTACTTACGATGTGAATACGAGTAAACTGAAAGCTGCTTCGGAATTGAGAGGTGGGTATGAAGTAACACTTTCTTACAAGGCATTCCGAAACAGCACGAACAGTACACTTGATAAAGTCCGTTGCCCGGCATTTTACTGATGACTTTTTGTTAGGAACACTCATAATGGAGAGGCAGGATTGGTCCTGCCTTTTTTATTATTGCCGAACCTTTTTAGAGATGCTTTGTTATTTATGCAAACATGTTATTTCATGCCCGGAAAAAAGTTAGTTTTCATTTTATCCATACCCTTCCTGCTTGCTTCCTGTATCTACTCTGCATCAAAATCCCGGAAACTATATAGTAAAGCCTCTTCAAAAAGTTATGACATAATAGTTGTACCCGGAATTCCTTTGAGGGATGGTCGTTGGGACAGCATTATAAAAGCCCGTGTGTACTGGTCAAAGCATCTTTTTGATAAAGGCATTGCAAAGAACATCATGTATTCCGGATCATCTGTTTATACTCCCTATTATGAAGCTGAAGTAATGGCACTGTATGCAGTAGCTATCGGGATTCCTAAAGAACATATTTTCACTGAAACAAAAGCCGAGCACAGTACAGAAAATCTTTACTACGGATATCACAAATCAAAAAAGCTTGGATTTAATGCTGTAGCACTTGCCACCGACCCTTACCAGGCTAAACAATTAAATAGTTATGCCAAACTCAGGATCAGCAGAAGTATCGGCATCATACCGATTGTATTTGATACACTCAGAGCGATGCAGCCATTCATGAAAGATCCTGACATCGACTTCTCCCCTGCATACAATAAAGATTTTAAAAGCATCACGGAAAGAGAATCCGGCTGGAAACGTTTTAAAGGAACCATGAGTTGGAATATTGATCACAAGGCTTATAAGTAGCGGATTTGTTCCTGCGGATAAATCAATGATGAGTGATCTTTACTGGATCAGTTTTTCAGCCTTGAAAACCAGTTTTTCAGCAATCGCATTCGCTACCTCATCGAGTTCGTCTCCTTCTTCCTTTACCAATACATCTTTATCTTCCCATTGCATGGATGCGAAAACACTGTACCTTCCGCCACCCGGGGTTTTAATGAAAATATGTAACATGGGTTTTATTTTGAAGGAGTCAAAGATTTTCTCAATGCGGGGCAATCTTTTAACGATCTCCTCTTCGAAGCGTGACTGCTGCTGATACGGTCCAACCAGGTCCAGATGATGTATCCTGTATTGCACAACAATAAATTTTGTTATCAAACAAAATGTTAGCAGTCTTTGGTGTGTTGGAGAGGCTGTAGATAAAAATATTTACCTGCATAAATTTAATGAATTGATCTGAGTTTTGGCAATCTTTTTTATGGCCCTGAATCAATAAACTTCATTGAGTTTGTAAACAGGTTTCCATTTAACCGTTGTTGCAGCAATGCCGGTTACTTTGATTTCTAAATTTCCTGAGGAACCGGTAATGGTCCAGCCGGCAGAACTCATTGAAACATCGGCGGTTGTTGGAACTATATCTGTAACAGAAATAACAGTTAATAGCCCATTCAGCTTTTTATACTTTACGTATTTTTTTCCTGAAATGGAAGCAAGAGATGCTGAAATAGCTATCATATCCACTTCCAGGGTTCCGATGGAATTGTTTGTTGGGCTAATCATTTTGATGATCACATTTGGAGTTGCATCCGCAGTCACGATTTCGACTTTACCATATACCGCATAGGCTGAATTTTTTAACTGTATATCATTTGTACCGGA
>WBZP01000904.1_pt3 | contig 15644 bp, 11 predicted proteins | sample 5204301 | NCBI WGS metagenome assembly WBZP01 (sample SAMN12412401, study PRJNA552823) | activated sludge metagenome | isolation source: activated sludge from nitrification reactor of wastewater treatment plant... | place: USA: Pennsylvania | collected 2017
GCGCCCCGTCGGAGGCCTGGATGACCTACGGACTCAACGACGTCGTCATTCACCGCCAGATGATCGAGGAGTCGTCAGCGCCCGACGAGCAGAAACGAGTCGAGCGCCAGAAGCTGGACAGCATGCTGGCCTATTGCGAATCGGCGGAATGCCGCCGCATGGTCCTGCTCAACTACTTCGGCGAGCCGGCCGCTGCCTGCGGCAACTGCGACGTCTGCCTGGAGCCGCCCATCGTCTGGGATGGCACGATCGCCGCGCAGAAGGCCCTCTCCGCCGCCCTGCGCACGGGTCAGCGCTTCGGTGCCGGGCACCTGGTCGACATCCTGCGCGGCAAGCTGACGGACAAGGTGCAGCAGTTTGCCCACGACCGCCTGCCGACTTTCGGTGTCGGCACGGAACTCGATGAAATGGCTTGGCGGTCGGTATTTCGCCAACTGCTCGTGCGCGGCGTACTCGAGGCCGATGCCACAGCCTACGGCGCCTTGAAGCTGACCGACAGCGCGCGGCCGATCCTGAAGGGCGAGATCGCCCTCGAACTGCGGCGCCGCCTGGCGCGGCCAAAGCAGCGGCAGAAGAAAGCGCCAGCGGCAAACAGCAGCGCGTCGTTCGGCAAGGCTTCCCAGCCGGGCGAGCAAGCGGACAGAAATCCTTCGCTGGTGGCGAGATTGCGCCAGTGGCGAGGCGAGTGTGCGCGCGAGCAGGGCGTGCCGGCCTACGTCATTCTGCACGACAGCACCTTGTACGAGCTGGCCGGCCGTCGTCCGGCTTCGCTGGCGGAACTTCTCGGCGTACCCGGCATCGGGCAGGCCAAAGCCCAGCGCTACGGCGAAGATCTGCTCGCGCTGCTTGCTGCCGGCGGCTGAGCGCGCTCGGCAGTGTTGCGGGACGGTGTTAGAATTGAACAGTTCAACCGTTCGTTTCAGGGACCTGTCATGAGCTTTGCCGATCTCCTCGCAAGTGAAATCGAGCGCAACGTAGCGGCGGCGCTGGCAGAAGACGTCGGCCGCGGCGACCTGACTGCGCAACTCGTGCCAAGCGGCGCGCACGGGCGGGCAACGGTCATTGCGCGTCAGGAAGCTGTCCTCTGCGGCTGCGCCTGGTTCGCGCGCTGCTTTGAGAAACTCGATCCGGCTGTCGCGATTGCTTGGCGGGCGGAGGATGGCCAGCGCATTCGCCCGGACCAGGTGCTGTGCGAACTCGCCGGACCGGCACGCGTCTTGCTCACCGGGGAGCGCAGTGCGCTCAACTTCCTGCAACTCCTTTCCGGTGTCGCGACCAAGGCGCGGCAGTTCGTCGATCGGGTTGCCGGCACCGGCACTCAGGTGGTCGACACGCGCAAGACGGTGCCGGGTTTGCGCGTCGCGCAGAAGTACGCGGTGCTCTGCGGCGGCGGCGGCAATCATCGTCTTGGGCTGTACGACGGCATACTGATCAAGGAAAATCACATTCTGGCCGCCGGCAGCATCGCTGCTGCGCTCGAGTCGGCTCGGCGGGTCGCCGAACAGGCGGTTGATACCTGCCAATTCATTCAAGTCGAAGTCGAGACGCTCGACGAGCTGCAGCAGGCTCTCGCGGCCGGCGCGAAGATGATCCTTCTCGACAACATGACGCTCGCCCAGATGCGCCAGGCGGTGGTTCTCGCCGCCGATAGCGCTGTGCTCGAAGCATCCGGCAACGTCGATCTCGACAATGTGCGCCAGATTGCCGAAACTGGTGTGCAGCGCATTTCGATCGGCGCCCTGACCAAGGACGTGCGCGCGCTTGATCTGTCGATGCGCTTCCAGGTCTAGCTTGCCGCGCCGTCCGGCCGACGAGGGCCAGCCGGCTGGCGCGCCGGCGGTCGGCAATCGAGGTGGAATCGGGTGCAAGAGGCTTCGCCGGATGATGCGGCGGTGATGCGGTTAGGTAATCCCGCCGGCAGAATGTCGGGCGGGCTGTTGTCCGCGCCAGTCGGCGAAAAAACGGAAAGGGTTGTCTGATGCTGTTTGCGCTGTTCTACATCTTGGCCATTTCGATTCTGATCATGCACTTCACAGGCTTCCTGGCACGGCGCAGGCTCGAGTGGCTGGTGCTCGTGCTCGCCGCGGCAGTCTTTCCGGCGGTGATCTACCTTAGGTGACCGAATTGCGGATCAGATGGTCGAAAGCGCCGAGCGCGGCACGCGCGCCCTCGCCCATGGCGATGATGATCTGTTTGTAGGGCACCGTCGTCACGTCGCCGGCGGCGAAGACACCGGGCAGCGAGGTCGCTCCGCGCGCATCGATTTCGATCTCTCCGCGCGGTGAGAGGGCGATCGTTCCTTTCAGCCAGTCGCTGTTCGGCAACAGACCGATCTGCACAAAAACGCCTTCGAGCGCGATCCGCTGAAGCTGGCTGCTCGCCCGATCGGCGTAGACGAGCCCGTTGACTTTGCCGTCGGCGCCAGTGACCTCCTTCGTCAGCGCGGAGGTGATCACCCGGACGTTGGGCAGACTGAACAGTTTTTTCTGCAGGACCGCGTCGGCGCGCAGTGTCGCCTCGAACTCGATCAGCGTGACGTGGGCGACGACGCCGGCCAGATCGATTGCCGCCTCGACGCCCGAGTTGCCGCCGCCGACCACGGCCACGCGCTTGCCCTTGAACAGCGGGCCGTCGCAGTGCGGGCAATAGGCTACGCCATGGCCGCGGTATTCCCTTTCGCCGGGAACATTCATCTCGCGCCAGCGAGCGCCGGTGGCGATGATCACCGTCTTGCTGTGCAGCGTCGCGCCGCTGGCCAGGCGGACGGCGTACTGCCCTGCCGCGTGGCCCGGGAGCAGGGCCTCGGCCTGCTGCAGGTTCATGATGTCGACTTCGTACTCGCGCACGTGCTCTTCGAGTCCGGCGGCGAGTCTCGGTCCATCGGTTCCCTTGACCGAGATGAAGTTCTCGATTGCCAGCGTGTCGAGTACCTGGCCGCCGAAGCGTTCACTCACCACGCCGGTGCGAATCCCCTTGCGTGCGGCGTAGATGGCGGCAGCCGCGCCGGCCGGACCTCCGCCGACGATCAGCACATCGAAGGGCGCACGGGCCGAGATCTTTTCCGCTTCGCGTTGCAGAGCGCTCGTGTCGATGCGTCCGACGATTTCCTCCAGCGTCATGCGCCCCTGGCCGAAGTGTTCGTCGTTCAGCAGAACGGTCGGTACGCCCATAATCTGACGCGCTGTGACTTCTTCCTGGAAGAGGGCGCCGTCGACCATCTCGTGACTGATGCCCGGGTGCAGCGCGGCCATCAGGTTGAGCGCCTGGACGACCTCCGGACAGTTGTGGCACGACAGCGAAATGAACGTCGTGAAGCGAAACGTTCCGGGGATGGCACGGATGGCCGCGAGCAGCTCGGCATCGGCTCTCGGCGGGTGACCGCCGGTGTGCAGCAAGGCGAGGACGAGCGACGTGAACTCGTGCCCCATCGGGATGCCGGAGAAACGGATGCGCGCTGCTTCTCCGGGCTGGCCGATCGAGAACGAAGGCCTGCGCGCTGCATCGCCGTTCTGGCGGAGGCTTATTCTCGCTGAGAGTCTGGCGATGTCCTGCAGCAGCGACCACATGTCGCGTGCCTGTGGGCTGTCATCGAGCGCTGCGATCAGCTCGATCGGCCGCTGAAGTTTCTCCAGGTAGGCACGCAGTTGATCGATGATGTTGGCGTCGAGCATGTTTTTTCCTTTACGAGTGGCATGGAAAAGGGGCCGTCAGGCGGCGCGCCCGGGCGGCCCCTTTGCGCTGAAACCCGCGCCCGATCTGCCGGAATCATCCCGGCAGATCGGGTGCAGCGCGCTCAGATCTTGCCGACCAGATCGAGCGACGGCTTCAGGGTGGATTCGCCCGGCGTCCATTTGGCGGGACAGACTTCGCCGGGGTGGCTGGCCACATACTGGGCCGCCTGCACCTTGCGCAGCAGTTCCTTGGCGTCGCGGCCGATGCCGAGGTCATGGATTTCGCAAACCTTGATGACGCCTTCCGGGTTGACCACGAAGGTGCCGCGCAGCGCCAGTCCTTCTTCTTCGATCATCACGTCGAAGTTGCGCGTGATCGTTCCGGTTGGGTCACCGATCATCGGGTAGCGGATCTTCTTGATCGTTTCGGACGCATCGTGCCAGGCCTTGTGCGTGAAATGCGTGTCGGTTGACACGGCATAGACCTCGACGCCGATCTTCTGGAATGAATCGTATTCATCGGCCAGGTCACCCAGCTCGGTTGGGCAGACGAAGGTGAAGTCGGCCGGGTAGAAGACGACGACCGACCATTTGCCCTTCAGATCAGCGTCGGCTACGGGAGAAAACTTGCCGTTGTGAAATGCGGTGGCTTTGAAGGGCTTGATTTCAGTGTTGATCAAGGACATCTTGCGTTCTCCTTTGAGTTCAGTGAAGGAAATGAATCGCCATGCGACCGGATGCATGGTAGTTGAGTTGCCGGCATTCTTCCAATTGATTCTCGCAATTCGCTGCATAGCGGGAGGCTATCGACGATCGCCTGCATCCTTCTGACGGCGTGTGCCTGCCGGCTTGGTCGTGGCAGCCCTTTGATCGGCGCGAATAGGCAGCAAGAACTGGTAGCATCACCCCTTCGCCGGAACGAAACAAGGCTGGGGGGCGTTCCTGTTTGCCGGCTGCCGGAGGTGGCTGCGCTCTGGTGAGCCGAAACCGGTCAATTCTGCCGAGCGCCGCGGGGTGGCGGTTCATCTGAGCGGCGTCTCTTGCGCGGTGTTGCCGTCGTCTTCGGTGAACGTGCCTTCGTCCTTGAAGAGCGCCATGTCGCGAACATTTTTCTGGACGGCGACGGCCGCGAACAGGCTCAGCAGGAAGGCCATGGCGTAGAACCCTTTTTCACTCGCCGAGAGTGAGGCATTCCACAAGCCGGCGGTGAGCAGGAGAATGACCATTCCCACCGCCAGCCACGCCAGACCGAAGTAGAGGTTGGTCACCGGAATGTTTTCCAGCCGGTCGCGCACGGCTTTTTGCAGCGAGACCGCGGCGAACAGACCGAACATCAGTACGGTGAAGTAATAGCCTTTTTCAAAGATCGGCATTTCCGCATTCCAGAGTCCGGCAATGAAGCCTGTTGCGCCGACCAGCAAGGCGAGCCAGGAAGCGCCAATGAAGGCTGCAGTGGGCTTCTGAGCTTGTGGTTTCATGCTTCTCTCCTCAGAGTTGTGTGGTGGATCAATCCTTTGTCCGCTTTTTCACGCCTTCTCGCTGCGCTTGGCCTCAGCTTGCACGACGGTCGGAAAACCGGGGGCCCCGTACATGCCGCTGGTCTGCAGCGCGGGCCATCGGGCATAGGCAAGACGGCAGGGCCTTGCTAAGTTAACGGCGCGGGCGCACGCTTCACCTGACGCAACCCGCGCGCGCCTGCCCGGCGTGAACGCGCATTTTACCGACAAGGAAGAACGATATGCTGCCCCGACTTGGTCCTGCCGACGAACATCAGGAGATGCGCGACGCGGTGCGCTCCTTGTGCCGTGCTTTCCCGGACGCGTACTTTCGCCGGATTGATGCGCAGCGTGACTACCCGCAGGCTTTTGTCGATGCATTGATGGCTGCCGGCTGGCTGTCGGCGATGATTCCCGAGGAGTACGGCGGCTCGGGCCTCGGTCTGGCCGCCGCCAGTGTCATCGTGGAGGAAATCAACCGTAGCGGAGCCAATGCCGCCGCTGTCCATGGCCAGATGTACAACATGGGCACGCTGCTGCGCCATGGCAGCCGGGAGCAGAAGGAAAGGTACTTGCCGGAGATCGCCGCCGGCAGACTGCGCATTCAGTCGATGGCGGTGACCGAGCCGACGTCCGGCACGGATACGGCGCGTATCAGGACGAGCGCGGTGAAGAAGGACGGGCGCTACGTGGTCAACGGCCAGAAGGTGTGGACCTCGCGCGTTCAGCACTCGGACCTGATGGTTCTGCTCGCCCGGACGACGCCGCTGGCCGAGGTCGGGCGAAAGTCGGAAGGCATGTCGGTGTTCATCGTCGATCTGCGCCAGGCAATGGGTAACGGGCTGACCGTGCGGCCGATCGCCAATATGGTCAACCATGAAACGAACGAACTCTTCATCGACAATCTGGAGATTGCGCAGGAAAACCTGATCGGTGAGGAAGGAAAGGGTTTTCGTTACCTGCTCGATGGCTTGAACGCCGAGCGGACACTGATTGCTGCCGAGTGCATTGGCGACGGCTACTGGTTCATCGAACGTGCCCGGCGCTATGCCGGCGAGCGCATCGTCTTCGATCGGCCGATCGGTCAGAACCAGGGCGTGCAGTTTCCGATCGCCGAAGCCTACATCGAGCTCGAGGCGGCGAACCTGATGCGTTTTCAGGCCTGTACGTTGTTCGATACGGCGCAGCCCTGCGGGGCGCAGGCCAACATGGCCAAGTATCTGGCCGCCAAGGCGTCGTGGGAAGCTGCCAACGTCTGTCTGCAGACGCATGGCGGCTTTGGTTTTGCCGCCGAGTATGACATCGAGCGCAAGTTCCGCGAGACGCGCCTCTATCAGGTGGCGCCGATCTCGACCAATCTGATCCTTTCCTACGTTGCCGAACATCTGCTCGGCCTGCCGCGCTCCTTCTGATGCGTGTCGGCCTTTGACCGGGGATGTGCGGCGCACTTCGTCCGCGCCGCGCGCTGGCTCACTGCGGAAAGCCGAGCAGCAACTGGTCGACGATCCAGCGCGCCTCGGCCTCGCTGAGAAAACGATGCCAGGGTGGCATCGGCGTTCCCGGCCGGCCGCCGTGGATGGTGGCGACCAGCGAGTCGACCGGTTTGTCACGCAAGGCCTCCGGTTTGAGCGACGGGCCGAGGCCGCCGTTGAGCGTCATCCCGTGGCAGGAACCGCAGTCCTGGCGGACAAGATGAACAAGCTCGCGCCGGCGCTCGGCGCCGGGTCCGTCTGTCGGTGCCGGCGCATCGGCCTGGGCCGCCGAGATGGCGAGGACGAGCAGGAGCGGGAAGGTGGGACGCACGGGGCGGAAACTGTCGGTCGGCGTAGCGCGCTGGCTACTTTCTGCGCGCCGCCGGCAGGTCGGTGCACGTCCCTTCGTAGACCTCCGCCGCCATGCCGATCGACTCGCCAAGCGTCGGATGCGGGTGAATCGTGTGCCCGATGTCGGCCGCATCGCAGCCCATTTCGATGGCCAGGCAAACCTCGCCGATCAGATCGCCGGCATGGGCGCCGACAATGCTGCCGCCGATGATGCGTTGCGTGTCTTCGTCAAAGATGAGCTTGGTAAAGCCTTCGTCGCGACCGTTGGCGAGGGCGCGACCGGAGGCGGCCCAGGGGAAGACGCTCTTGCCGAACTTGCGCCCCTCGGCGCGGCACTGCTCTTCGGTCAGCCCGGCCCAGGCGATTTCCGGGTCGGTGTAGGCGACCGACGGGATCTGAAGCGCATCGAAGCAGCGCTTGCTGCCGTGCGCCGCCTCGGCCGCGACGTGGCCTTCGTGCACCCCCTTGTGGGCCAGCATGGGCTGGCCGACGATATCGCCGATGGCGAAAATGTGTGGCACGTTGGTTCGCTGCTGCGCATCGACGGGGATGAAGCCACGATCGTTGACGACGACGCCCGCCTTCTCGGCGCCGAGCTTTCGGCCGTTGGGCGCGCGGCCGACGGCGACGAGGACGAGGTCAAAGCGCTCCTTCTCGCCCGTGCTGTAGGTAATTTCGATCGCTTCAGGTTCTCCTGCTGCGGCGACTACACCGGTGTTGAGCAGGATGCGGTCGAAGCGGTGAGCGTTCCTCTTCTCCCACACTTTGACGAGATCACGGTCGGCACCGGGCATGAGGACCGGGCCGAGCTCGACGACCGTGATGCGCGCGCCGAGCGCCGAGTAGACGCTGGCCATTTCAAGGCCGATGATGCCTCCGCCAACGACCAGCATGCGCTGCGGGATCTGGCGCAGCTCGAGGGCGCCGGTCGAATCGACGACACGCGGGTCGTCCGGCATGAACGGCAAGGCGATGGGCTGCGAACCGGCAGCGATGATTGCCTTGGCGAATCTGATCCGCTTGCTGCCGCCGGCGGCGCGCGTCACTTCGACGTGCTGCGGGTCGACGAACTGGCCGACGCCATGCACGACTTCCACCTTGCGTCCCTTTGCCATGCCGGCGAGACCCGTGGTCAGTTTGCCGACGACCTTGTTCTTGTGTGCCCGCAGCTTGTCGAGATCGATGCGCGGCGCGCCGAAGCTGACGCCGCTATCGCCCAGATGCTGCGCCTCTTCGAGCACGCCGGCGATGTGCAGCAGGGCTTTCGACGGAATGCAGCCGACGTTGAGGCAAACGCCGCCGAGCGTCGGGTAGCGCTCGACGAGGACGGTGCGCAGGCCGAGGTCGGCGCTGCGGAAGGCGGCCGAGTAGCCCGCCGGGCCGGCGCCGAGGACGAGCACGTCGCATTCGAGGTCAGCCGCGGCGGAGACTGCGGCGGCGGCCTGTGGCGCCGGTGCCGACTGGACGCTGGGCGCGACCGGGGCAGCCGGCACGGCCGCTGCCTCCGCCGCCTCGAGCAGGATGACGACATCGCCTTCGGACACCTTGTCGCCGATCTTGACCCTGATTTCCTTGACCACGCCGGCCGCGCTGCTCGGCACGTCCATCGTCGCCTTGTCGGACTCGAGGGTGAGCAGCGCATCATCGACCTTCACCGTATCGCCGACCGCGACGCAGATGTCGATCACCGGCACGTCGTGGTAGTCGCCGATATCCGGGACTCTGGCTTCCATGATCTGACTCATCGAATGTTCTCCCGGTCAGAGCAATACGCGCCGCAGGTCGGCGAGCAGTTGCGCAAGATGGACGTTGAAGCGGGTTGCCAGCGCGCCGTCGATGACGCGGTGATCGGCCGTGAGCGACAACGGCAGAATGAGGCGCGGGGCAAACTCGCGACCGTTCCAGACGGGTTTCATGATCGACTTGTTGACGCCGAGGATGGCCACTTCCGGTGCGTTGATGATGGGCGAGAAAGACGTGCCGCCGATGCCGCCCAGGCTGGAAACGGTGAAACAGGCGCCCGCCATCTCGCCCGGCGTGAGCTTGCCGTCGCGCGCCTTCCTGGCCAGATCGCCGCTTTCGGCGGCAATCTGGCTGACGGTCTTGCGGTCGGCGTCCCTGACCACGGGAACAACCAGGCCGTTCGGGGTATCGGCGGCAAAGGCCACGTGCACATATTGCTTGAGGATCAGGTTCTCGCCGTCGAGCGAGCTATTGAACTCGGGAAACTTTTTCAGGGCGACGGCGCAGGCCTTGATGAGAAAGGCGAGCATCGTGATCTTCAGTCCGGAGCGCTCGTTTTCCTTGTTGACAGCGACGCGGAAGGCTTCCAGATCGGTGATGTCGGCGTCTTCGTGGTACGTGACGGCGGGGATCATTACCCAGTTGCGGGCCAGGTTCTGGGCCGAGATCTTCTTGATCCGGGAGAGTGCTTTGACCTCGATCGGACCGAACTTGGCGAAATCGACCTTCGGCCACGGCAGCAGGTCAAGGCTGCCGCCGAGTCCCGCTGGCGCGCTCGCTGCCACGGGCGCCGCTGCAGCCGTCATGACGCGTTTGACGTAAGCGCTGACGTCTTCCTTTAGAATCCGTCCCTTCGGACCGGTGGCGCCGACTTTCGCCAGATCGACACCGAGTTCGCGCGCCAGCAGGCGCACCGAAGGGCTGGCGTGCACGCGGGCACCGAGGGTGAGGGCGGGCTGCGGGGTGGCAGCGCCGGCTGGCGGGCTGCTCGGTGCCGGCGCCTGGGCCGACGGAACTCGTGCAGGAGCGGCTGCGGGCGCAGCGGGCGGCGCCGTGGCCGCGGTGGGGAGTGAGGCTTCAGCCGGGACCGCCTGGGCAGCCGCTGCGACGCTCGGCGCGCCAGCTTCGACGGAGGCGGTGAGGACGACGACGACGCTGCCTTCGGAGACCTTGTCGCCCAGTTGGACGCGCACTTCCTTGACGACGCCGGCGGCCGAAGAAGGAACGTCCATCGTGGCCTTGTCGGATTCGAGCGTGACGAGTGCGTCGTCGACCTTGACGGAATCACCGACCTGGACGCAGATCTCGATCACCGGAACATCGTGGTAGTCACCGATGTCCGGCACGCTTACTTCGATCACTTGACTCATCGCTTCGCTCCCTCAGACCGTCATCGGATTGGGTTTGTTGACGTCGATGCCGTAGCGCCTGATCGCCTCAGCCACTTTCGAACGTTCGAGGCGGCCATCGTCGGCCAGCGCCTTGAGCGCGGCGAGCGTTACCCAGTGGCGATCGACTTCGAAGAAGTGGCGCAGTTTGTCGCGCGTGTCGGAACGACCGAAACCGTCGGTACCCAGCGTGATGTAGCGGCGATTCAGGAAGGGGCGGATCTGCTCGGCGAAGAGGCGTACATAGTCGGTCGCCGCGACGATCGGACCGCGCGTGTCGGCGAGGCACGCCTCGACGTGCGAGCGGCGCGGCTTGTCGGTCGGATGAAGGAGATTCCAGCGCTGCACATCGTTACCCTCGCGTGCCAGCTCGGTAAAGCTTGGGCAGCCCCAGAGGTCGGCGTCCACTCCCCAGTCGTTCTTCAGCAGATCGGCGGCGGCGATGACTTCACGGAAGATCGTCCCCGAACCGAGCAACTGAACACGCGGGGCAGCCGGGTTGGTGTCCGATGACTGGCCGCGGCGCAGCAGGTACAGGCCCTTGAGGATGTCGGCTTCGGCACCGGGCGGCATCTCCGGATGCGCGTAGTTCTCGTTCATCACCGTGATGTAGTAGAAGATGTCCTCCTGCTCCTGATACATCCGGCGCATGCCTTCGCGCATGATGACGGCAACCTCGAAGGAGAAGGTCGGATCGTAGCTGAGGCAGTTCGGGATGAGCGCCGAGAGGACGTGCGAGTGGCCGTCCTCGTGCTGCAGCCCTTCGCCGTTCAGTGTCGTCCGGCCGGCCGTGCCGCCGATCAGGAAACCCCTTGCCCGCTGGTCGCCGGCCGCCCAGCAGAGGTCCATCGTACGCTGCAGACCGAACATCGAGTAGCAGATGTAGAAGGGGATCATCTGCACACCGTGCACCGAGTACGCCGTTGCGGCAGCAATCCAGTCGCTCATCGCGCCGGCTTCGTTGATTCCTTCCTGCAGGACCTGACCGTCCTTCGACTCCTTGTAGAACATCAACTGGTCATGGTCTTCCGGGACATAGCGCTGGCCTTCCTGATTCCAGATGCCGATCTGGCGGAACAGACCTTCCATGCCAAAAGTGCGTGATTCGTCGGGAACGATGGGCACGACGTGCCGGCCGACCTTCCTGTCCTTGAGGAGGATGTTGAGGAAGCGGACGATGGCCATCGTCGTCGATACTTCGCGACTTTCTCCCGATGCCTTGAGCAGTGTGTCGAATGCCGAGAGCGGCGGGATTTCGAGGGCGGGCGCGCTGCGCCGGCGCTTCGGCAGATAACCGCCAAGGTCCATGCGGCGCTGCCGCATGTAGGTCAATTCCGGCGATTCCTCGGCGAACTTCAGATAGGGCAGGTCGTAGAGCTGGTCATCGGCGACCGGCAGGTTGAAGCGATCGCGAAAACGCCTGATGGCATCGTAGTCGAGCTTTTTCTGCTGATGGGAAATGTTCATCGCCTCGCCGGCCTGTCCCATGCCGAAGCCCTTAATCGTCTTGGCGAGGATGAGCGTCGGTTGCCCCTTGTGCTCGACGGCGGCCTTGTAGGCACTGAAGATCTTGAAGATGTCGTGGCCGCCGCGATTAAGCCCCCAGACCTGGTCATCGGTCCAGTCGGCGACGAGCTGCTTGAGTTCCGGCGTGTTGAAGAAGTGCTCGCGCACGTAGGCGCCGTCCTTTGCCTTGAAGGTCTGATATTCGCCGTCGAGCGCTTCCATCATGCGTTTCTTCAGAATGCCCTGCTTGTCGCGCAGGAACAGTGCGTCCCAGTTGGTTCCCCAGATCAGCTTGATGACGTTCCAGCCGGCGCCGCGGAAAGTGCCTTCCAGTTCCTGGATGATCTTGCCGTTGCCGCGCACGGGGCCGTCGAGGCGCTGCAGGTTGCAGTTGATGACAAAGATCAGATTGTCGAGGCGTTCGCGTGCGGCCATACCGATGGCGCCGAGCGACTCGACTTCGTCGGTCTCGCCGTCGCCGAGAAAGGCCCACACCTTGCGGTCGCCGGCCTGGATGAAGCCGCGGCTGTCGAGATACTTCATGAAGCGCGCCTGGTAGATCGCCTGAATCGGCCCCAGACCCATCGAGACGGTCGGGAACTGCCAGAAGTCCGGCATCAGCCAGGGATGCGGGTACGAAGAAACCCCTTTGCCGTCGACTTCCTGGCGGAAGCAGTCCATCTGCTCGTCGGTCAAACGCCCGAGGAGATGCGCACGCGCGTAGACGCCAGGTACCGAATGCCCCTGGAAGAAAATCAGGTCCCCGCCGTGCTGCTCGGAAGGCGCGTGCCAGAACCACGAAAAGCCGACGTCATAGAGCGCGGCGGCCGAAGCAAAGGAAGCGATGTGGCCACCGACGTTGCTGTCGCGATTGGCCCGCACGACCATCGCCATCGCGTTCCAGCGAATGAAGTTGTGAATGCGGATTTCCAGATCGGCATTGCCCGGGTATTTCGGCTGCTGGTCTACCGGAATCGTATTGACGTATTCGGTCGTTGCGCTGTACGGGAGGTCGATCCCTTCCTGGCGGGCGAGGGCGATCAGACCGCCGATCAGAAAGTGCGCCCGCTCGGCGCCCAGGCGCTCGATGACGCCGCTCAGTGCGTCGAGCCATTCCTGGGTCTCCTGCGGGTCGATGTCGTTCTGGCTGGTCGACAGCGCGTTCTCGGGCAAAGCTGCCATGACTGGGGTCTCCTGGTCTGCAAAATCATGAAAAACAGTGGCTTGGCGCGCTTGTCGTGGGCCGCGAACCGTGCCGTGGGCATGGACAATGCCGGCGGTCCGCAGCGACGGCGCGTGACCAGCCTTGTGTACCGGATAGTAAGACAGAATTTCGTATCGTGCAAACTCGCCGGCGGCGGGGCCGAACAAACGTGTTGACAGCCCTTCCGGCAGGAAGTTGGTTGTCCTGCGGAAGAAAAAAAGCCCGCCGAAAGACGGGCTTGTTGGCTGCCGGCGGCGCCCGGCAAGGAGCAATGGCTATTCGAACTCGATAATCACCTGATCGACGGAGAGGCTGTCGCCCGGTGCGGCAACGACCTTCTTGACCTTGCAGTCGAGTTCTGCCTTGAGGACGTTCTCCATTTTCATTGCTTCGATCACGGCGAGTTTTTCCCCGGCAGCGACCTGCTGCCCGACGCTGACCGAAACTTCACGCAGGAGCCCGGGCATCGGTGACAGCAGGAACTTGGAGAGGTCGGGCGGCTGCTTCTTGGGCATCAGCGCCAGCATGCGCGCCGCATTGGCCGTCATGACCGTCACCTTGACCTGCTTGCCGAAGTGCACGACGCGGTAGAGCAAGCCGATGCGTTCAAGTTGCAGGCAGATCGGTGTGCCGTTGTTCGTCCCGCGGAAGACCAGTTCGCCGAACTTCCAGTCGGAAACCAGGTCGTAGCGGTCGCCGCCGTGCGTTACCGAATAGCCGCCCGGAATGGGTACGACGGTCACCGGGTAGTCCTTGCCCTCCATCTGGACGACCCAGTCGCTGCCCACCTTGCGTTCGTGGCCAGGCATCTGGTCGCTGATCTTGACCGCCCGGTCGATATAACGCCGCCGGCCGAAGGCGGCGAGGGCGGCGAGCAAGCCGGGGTCATCGTGTACGACGCAGGATTCGTCGAAGCCGTTCGGGAACTCGTCGGCGATGAACGATGTGGTGAACACGCCGGACAGGAAACGCGTGTTCTGCATCAGTGCCGCCTGGAACGGGATGTTCGAGTCGATACCGCGAATGACGAAAGCATTCAGGGCATCGCGCATCCGGCCCACCGCCTGGTCGCGCGTTGCGCCATGGCAGATCAGCTTGGCGATCATCGAATCGTAGTACATCGAGATTTCGCCGCCCTCGAAAACGCCGGTGTCGACGCGGACCTGGCCGTCGGCAGTCTCCGGCGGACGATACTTGACCAGACGACCGACCGACGGCAGGAAGCCGCGGAAGGGGTCCTCCGCATTGATCCGGCATTCGATCGCCCAGCCGTTGGCCTTGATGTCGCTTTGCGTGAATGGCAGCTGCTCACCGGCAGCAACACGAATCATCAGCTCGACGAGGTCGACGCCGGTGATCATCTCGGTGACCGGATGTTCGACCTGCAGGCGGGTGTTCATTTCCAGGAAGTAGAATGACTTGTCCGACCCGACGACGAACTCGACAGTCCCCGCACTCTGGTAATTGACCGCCTTGGCCAGCGCCACCGCCTGCTCGCCCATCGCCTTGCGGATCTTGTCGTCGATGAACGGCGACGGCGCTTCCTCGAGAACCTTCTGGTGCCGGCGCTGGATTGAACATTCGCGTTCGAGCAGGTACACCGTGTTGCCGAACGCGTCGGCGATGATCTGGATCTCGATGTGGTGCGGCCCTTCGACGAATTTTTCGATGAATACACGATCGTCGCCGAAGCTGTTGCGCGCCTCGTTGCGGCAGGCTTCAAACCCCTCGAAAGCCTCCTTGTCGTTGAAGGCGACGCGCAGCCCCTTGCCGCCGCCGCCAGCCGAGGCCTTGATCATCACCGGATAGCCGATCCCCTTGGCGATTTCGACCGCCTGCGTTGCGTCGGCGATCTCCGCGTTGTAGCCCGGAATGGTGTTGACCTTGGCTTCCTGCGCCAGCTTCTTGGAGGCGATCTTGTCGCCCATGGCAGCGACCGAGTAATGCTTCGGGCCAATGAAGACGATGCCGCTGTCTTCCAGGCGGCGCGAGAACTCCTCGTTCTCGGAGAGGAAGCCGTAACCCGGATGGACGGCCTCGGCGCCCGTTTTCTTGCATGCATCGATGATCTTGTCGATCACCAGATACGACTCCTTGGACGGCGGCGGACCGATGCAGACAGCCTCGTCGGCCAGCAGGACGTGCATCGAGTCCTTGTCGGCTTCGGAATAGACCGCCACGGTCTTGATCCCCATCTTCTTTGCGGTTTTCATCACCCGGCAGGCAATTTCCCCGCGGTTGGCGATCAGAATCTTCTTGAACATAGCTCTTTCTCCCCGGGTATCAAAGCGGAATGTTGCCGTGCTTGCGCCACGGGTTTTCCAACTTCTTGTTGCGCAGCATTGCCAGTGAGCGGCAAATCCGCTTGCGCGTCTCGTTCGGCATGATCACGTCGTCGATGAAACCGCGCGCGCCGGCAACGAAAGGATTGGCGAACTTGGCCTTGTATTCGGCTTCGCGCGCGGCAAGTTTCGCCGGATCGTTCTTTTCTTCGCGGAAGATGATCTCGACGGCGCCCTTTGGACCCATGACTGCGATTTCCGCCGATGGCCAGGCGAAGTTGACGTCGCCGCGCAGGTGCTTCGAGGCCATGACGTCGTAGGCGCCGCCGTAGGCCTTGCGCGTGATTACGGTGATCTTGGGCACGGTGCACTCGGCATAGGCATAAAGCAGCTTGGCGCCGTGCTTGATGATGCCGCCGTACTCTTGCGCGGTCCCCGGCATGAAACCCGGCACGTCGACGAAGGTCACGACGGGAATGTTGAAGGCGTCGCAGAAACGCACGAAGCGCGCTGCCTTGATCGAGCTCTTGA
>WBZP01004002.1_pt1 | contig 15642 bp, 15 predicted proteins | sample 5204301 | NCBI WGS metagenome assembly WBZP01 (sample SAMN12412401, study PRJNA552823) | activated sludge metagenome | isolation source: activated sludge from nitrification reactor of wastewater treatment plant... | place: USA: Pennsylvania | collected 2017
GGACGACCTCGACGATCTTGGCCGCGCACACCATGGCGCCCTGCTCGCCGTGCAGGAACTGCGAGAACTGCCAGGACTGGAAGTGCTGGCGCATTTCCGCGCGGTGCTTGTCGTCGGCCGCTTCCCAGGCGGGGCTGCCGAACAGGGGAACGAACTCGTCGGGCAGGCCGATCGGGTTCGTCGGGTCGACGTCCTGGGACCAGTCGATGCGCGACTGCGCGTCCCACTGTTTGTCCTTGCCCTTCTGGTATAGAGAGAGCAGCCGAGCGCGCCCTTCGTCGTACTCCCAGGTGAAGCGCGCGTCACCGGCGCTGGGCACCTGCATTGAATATGGATCCGGTATTTCCGTGTACTTGTCCTTGGTGGTCATGCCGCCGTCCTCTCCCCCGAAGTGACGAAGTGGTCAATATCACAGTGCGCTCGTTCAGTGGCGTCGTCAACCACCGGCCGCAATTGCAGTAGTCGGCTACTTAACTCCCTCGGCACGGGACGTACTTACGGTGCGTTCGGCCGGAACACATGTCGGAGGGAGCCATCATGAGGTCCGCAAAATACATCGGTCGGGTGGGTGCATTGGCGTTCGCGCTCGGTGTCGGGGCGGGATTGACCGCCAACCCCTGGGTGGCCTCCGCCGAAACCCCCGATTCCGGATCGGCGTCGGCCAGCGCGCCGAGTTCGCCTGGGCAGCAGTCTGATTCGAATGCGTCCGAGAGCAAGCCGGATTCGAGTACGTCTGCCTCGAGCAAGGTGCCCAAGGACGATGTGGCCGAGGCCAAGGATGTCGGAGCCGCTGACACCGAGACCGCGGACGACGAACAACCCCAGGTGAATCCCGCCGTGGATTCGGGTGACGAATCCGAGAACAACGACGGCGCAGCGCCGTTGGCCCACGACGAGGCCACCTCCAAGGGTGCCGACGTAGATGCTGCCGACGATGTCGTCGACGTCAACGACGAGGTCAAGGTGGACGTGGCGAAGGCGCCGGAGTCAACGCGCGCGTCGGTCGCCCCGGCCGACCCAGCGCCTGCTACGACCGTGACCGACATCGTGTCGAGCGAGGACACCATGGCGCCGGCCGCCAAGGATGCACCGGAAGGCCCGGCGGAACCGCCGGCGCTGCTCGCACTTGCGGCCTTCTCGCGCCGCGAATCCGAACAGGCCGTCGAACAGACGCCCGCCAGTCAGTCGTCCACGGTGGCGCTGGCTGACGGACCGTCCTGGGATCCGAGTCTCTTCACGGGCGAGCCGTCGTTCGTCTCGCAGATCTTCGGTGCGGTGTTCGGATTCATCGGTGCGGTTGGGACATTCTTTGGCGTGGACCTCTCGGTCCCGGTCGTGAAACTGCTGTCGAGTGACAGCCCGCCCTGGTTCACCACACTGGGCCTGGACGTCAAGCGCGACGAATTCGAGGGGATGCCCGTCTGGACACTGCAAAGGCCCGACTCGACGTCCGAAGAGGCGATCGTGGCCGTGCACGGAGGCGCACTCGTCATGCATCCGGTCGTGTTCGGCTGGCTCGCCTACGCGACGATCGCCGCCAACACCGGCGCCACCGTGATGGTTCCGATCTATCCGCTGGCCGATGAGGGCGGCACCGCCCGAACGGTCATGGACACCATGGCCGACTTCATCTCCGATCAGATCGAGCATCGTGGGGCTCAGAACGTCAGCGTGCTGGGCGACTCCGCCGGCGGCAATATCGCGCTCGTTGCCCTACAGGAATTGGTCCGTCGGGGCGCTCCCGTCCCGTCGCGTCTGGTGCTGAGTTCCCCGGGACTCGATTCCACCCTGAGCAATCCGGACATCCCATTCGTCAACGATCCGGTCCTGTCTCCCATCAGCATCCCGGGCCTGCTCGCCACCTCCACGGTCTGGGCAGATGGACTGGAGCTCACCGATCCTCGGGTCAGCCCGCTGTTCGGGTCCTTGGAAGGGCTTCCCCCGACCACGGTCTACGCCGGCAGCCGGGACGTCGTGATGCCAGATGTGCTGCGGTTGCGTGACAAGGCTCTGGCCACACCCGGGGCCGACTTCACGTTCGTGCTTCGTAACGGCGAATTCCACGACTGGGCGATCATGACGATCCTGCCCGAGACGGCCGAGCTGCTTCCCGACATGTACCGGCAGCTGGGCATCGGAACCGAGGTGTCGACGCTGACCACGTGCGACGCCAATGAGGGGCTACGACCCGCCACCTGCGGAATCGTCGCTACTTAGTACTTGACCATGCGGAAAAGCGCGCGGCCTTCGGATGTCTACTCGCTCAGCCGGTGGCAGCTTCTGGGAAATTCCCAGATTTCCTCTCGATTTTCCGCGATTGTGTCAGAGCGGACCGCATAGGGATGGCACCGCGAGCGCATCGCCCCGCGGCGGGGACGGGTGCGCCGTGCGGGCCGACGCAACGACATCGAAGAGTGGTGAGGGACAGCGATGACACGCAGGCGAGCCAAGGCCCGCCCCGTCGCGGTCACCAACGCCGCGCTGCGCGTCGGTGTCAAGGTCATGCCGTGGATCCCGTCCTGGCTCAAGCTGCTTCTCGCCGGCGGCAGATCGGTCACCATCGACGGCAACACCCTGGATCCAACGATTCAATTGCTACGGGCCGGCCAACGAATCACCGGCACAGGCGGTTTGGGGGCCGCTGATGATGTCGATTTCGCCCGCGCCCTGATGCGCAACTCGCACGTCGTCATGGGCGCCAATGTCGAGGTCCCAACAACCGACCTGACGATCCCCGGTCCCGACGGGCCCCTGCGGGCACGGCACTACCGGCCAACCGCCGCGGACGCAGCGCCGCTACTCGTCTTCTTCCACGGTGGTGGTTTTGTCGTGGGGGACATCGAGTCCCACGACGGACTGTGCCGATTGATATGCAGGGACGCAGCGACACACGTGTTGTCGGTGGACTACCGACTGGCACCCGAACACAAGGCCCCGGCCGCAGTCGATGACTGCGTCGCGGCATACCGATGGGCGCTCGGGCACGCCGCCGAGTTGGGCGTTGACTCGTCCCGGATCGGCGTTGCTGGTGACAGCGCAGGCGGCAATTTGGCGGCGCTCGTCGCGCTCCGCAGCCGTGACGAAGGTATCCCGCAACCGGCGCTACAGGCCCTGCTGTACGGCGTCTTCGATCTCCGTGCGAAGACCCGATCCCGCAGCCTCTTCTCGGACGGTTTCTTGGTCACCGAGCAAGAAACAGACTGGTTCGCCGACCTCTACCTGGACGGCACCGACATCGCCGCCGACGATCCGCGGGTATCGCCACTGAAAGCGGCCGATCTATCCGGATTGGCTCCGGCTCTGGTTATCACCGCCGGTTTCGACCCATTGCGCGATGAGGGCAACGAATACGCCGCAGCATTGCGCTCGGCCGGTGTCGCCGTGGACCACCGACAGTTCGATTCGCTTGCCCACGGCTTTACGAGCATCGCCGCATTCGGGGGCGCCAGCGCCGCCGCGACTGCCGCGGTGATCTCCGCTATTCGCGCCCATCTCACGCGTAGCTAGGGCGGCCACGTCCTGCGACGGGCTAGTCTGCCTGCATGTCCCGCGCCGCTGTTGGCCGGATCCTGGCCGCGTTGTGCGTCCTCGCTGTCACCTCCGCGGGCTGCGGCGGCGACACCGGCTCGCCGTCGACCACGTCGAGCGGAACGCCGCACGCGGCACCGACGAGCCAACAGCTTGCGCCAACCGGTCGTGGGCTGTTCGACGTCGCCGAGCCGTTCGGTGACGACGTCGGCGCGGCGGCCGTGTCGAGCCGCAGCGCCGCGATCATCGAGGCATTGAACGGCCTGGGCGGCTGGGGAAATGGCAACACCCTCCAGATTGACTTCTCGATCCCGATCTTCGTCGCGGATGGCAGCACGCCGCGTATGCAGATCGTTGGCGCCGAGGACTACTGCTACGGCGGTCCGGACTGCGACAGCGTGCCGGCCGAGATGCCGGTACCGGCCGATGCGAACTTCGAGGGCTCGTCGGACCTGACATGTGACCCGTCCGGCAACACCGATGGTCAGGGGGACTGCCATCTGCTCGTCGCCGACCGCGACGCGCACAAGCTGTTCGAGGTCTACCAGGGTTCGCGGGCTGGTGACGCGATTGCTGCCGGTGGTTTCTTCGTCTGGGACCTGACCAAGTCATATCCGGACACCCTGCGTGGTGATCAGTGCACCAGCGCCGACGCCGCAGGGTTCCCGATCGCCGCCATGCTGCCGACTGCAGACGAAGTCGCTTCTGGCACAGTCGATCACCCGCTCCGGTTCGTCCTGCCGAATGACCGGATGAAGGAGGGCGTCTACGTGCGCCCGGCGACGCATGCCGGCGGCCCCGAGAGCACCGACCCGAATGCCCCGCCGTACGGAGTGCGGTTCCGCTTGAAACCCGACTTCGACCAATCGGGTTACTCGCCCGCCGAGCAGACGATCCTCACGGCGCTCAAGACCTACGGCATGCTGCTGTCCGACGGCGGCGAGATCGCTCTGACGTTCGCCGATGACCGGACCAGTTCCGCCAAGTGGTCCGACCTGGGAATCGAATCCGACTCCTTCGGTGACATCGGCGTCGACGAGTTCGGCGTGGTCGAACTCGGGCCCGAGGTCGCGGTGACCTACGACTGCGTGCGCAATCCCTGACGGCAAGCTCGTGCCGGTGTGCGGCCTACGACGGCGGCAATAACGGGGGTTCGGCGGGTGAGCCCTCCCGAGGAGCGCTGGGCCGCAGCACATCTCCACACCACCACGACGCCGGCAGGGTCAGACCGTGCGCGAGGATGACCCGGTTCCACACGTCGTCGCCCCATCGCCGCGCCCGGTCCAGCGCCGCGGCGTCGGGCACCGCAGCGGCGCGCACCCACTGTCCGGCGCCGGGCACGCTGGCCAACAACATCACGTAGTCGCGCCGGAACCGAGGGTCATCGGCGAGATCGAGCCGGGAGCGCTCGGCCCAGCCGGAGAAGATTTTCACGAAGGTGGGCTTCACCTCGTCGAGGACGTAGTCGCGCAGGCCTGCCATGTCGTCGCGTTGCCAGTCGGCGGCGATACGCCGCTCGGTCAGTCCGGACAGGTCGACATAGTCGAGTCGGGTGGTCAACGACGTGCCACCGCCGTCGACGGCCAATAGCGATCCGTCCCGCACACCGAGGATGTCGGCGTAGCCGTTGAACAGGTAACCGGTGTTCGCCGCGATGTCGCACAGCGCCGCCGTCGGAGCCTGCTGAAAACTTCGTGCGGCCGAGGCGAATCCACTCAGCGTCAGTGCGGCGAGCAGCGCGGAGACCGTGCCCGCGGCCAATCGGCGCGCAGGAGTCAGGCCGACCAACACCCCATCGGCGGCCAAGGCGGTCGTCAGTGCGGCCAGCGGCCACACCGGTGTCGCGAATCGATACTGCGCCATCCAATCCGGTTGGAGGACGGCGAAACTCAGGATGGGGTAACGCCCACGCAGCCGTCGGTGCCCTACACCTGGGGAATCTTCGCGGTGTTGAACAGCGACACGGCCATGTTGGTCGGCGTGGTGGTACTGGTGCTCGCGGGTATCGCGCTGCTCGTTGGCTGGCGCAGCAGGCTCGCAGCCGTGATCGTCTTCATCCTGATCATGTCGTTCGAGCGACGAGCCCCGGGGTCGCTCACCGGTGGCGATGCTCTGGTCAGGATCGAGGCGTTGTTCCTCGCCCTGTCTCCGTGCGGCGCGGGGTTGTCACTCGACCAACGGCGCCGTACGGGCAAGTTCTGGTCGGCGGAGACGCGGCCGAGCTGGCCGATTCGGCTGTTCCAGGTGCAGCTGTCGCTGATCTACCTCTCGGCGGTGCGCTCCAAGCTGGCCGGCGAGACGTGGCTGGACGGCACCGCAGTGTCCTATGCATTGCGCCTCGAGGACATGCAGCGCGTGCGCCTTCCGGAGGCGTTCGTCACGAACGCAATGGCGATGAATGTCCTGACGTGGGGCGGAGCTGGCCGTCGGCATCCTGGTGTGGGTGCCCAGGCTTCGCCCCTGGGTGCTGGGTGCTGGGCGCCGGCGTGCTGCTGCACACCATGATCGAGATCCACATCCAGATCGGCATCTTCAGCTACGCCACGATGGTCATGTATTTGTCGTGGGTGTCGCCCGAGGCGTTGAGGCTGCTGCCGCGCAGGCTCAGACGTGCATGGGACGCCCGGTAGCGGCGGTCCGACGACAGGGCCGCCGTCCGAAGCAGCCCGGTCCGGCGGCATCGAAGAGATTCCCAAACATCGGGAAGTCCGTCATGGTAGGAAGGCGACATTGTGGTGGAGTTCGTCCACAAAATAAGGGGGGGAATGGCTCAGCGTTTGACGATGGAGAATCGTCTGGAACGGTTGGTCGCACTATGCCGCAGCCGTGTGGATGCCCTTGAAGAACCTCCGATGTCGCTATCGCATACGCCGGACAGCAGGCTGGGGCGATTGGCGTGCGAGGCGGGCTACGAGCGGGTGTCGGACAAGTTCTGCAGTGTGCTCGCGGAGCGATTGAACGACGCCGGTGTTGGCACTCACCCACCCCTGCTCGATCCGATGAACACGCGAGAGACCCGAATCCATTTTTTCGACCTCAAGCACCCGCTCCCGGGGATTCAACCGACGCAGGTGTTGTTCCAGGAGGAGCGACAGTTATCGGACTTCCTTGTCAAGAACTTCGCGGCGCTGACCTATGTGCGCAAGCACCGATTGAAGCTGCGCCGAGCTGAGGCTCGCATCGCAGCGGGCAGCGTCGTTGATCTGCTGGCCGAGGACCGCAAAACTCGAGAATTGGTTGGCTTCGAGCTGAAGGCCGAGTCCGCCGACGAAAGGATCGTCGCCCAGTCCGCGAAGTACATGACCGCGCTCCGAACCCAGGCAGAGAAGGAAGGCCGTCCTGGTGCTCGTCTTCTTATCGTGACGGGCCAGCCGGACCCGAACCTGCGAGACCAGGTGCTCGAACTCGCGAAGTCACGGGGCGTCAAGACGGATTGGCTGCTGTATGAAGTATTGGTTCAGCTGAAGAACGTGCCGTAGCTTGCTCGATAACGTGGCCATCGGCGTGAAGCTGCCCAGTGAGCGCACGGTGGCCAATTCGTCTCCCGGCGTGGTGGATGACCCTGACCAGTTCCTGTCGCCGATGCAGGTGGGCGCACTGACCGACGCAACGCCCTGGCCGTGTGCGGTGTTGGTGCACCTGGCGGCGTGGTCGGGACTGCGCGCCGGGGAAGCTGTGCGGGCTACAGGTGGGCGACATTGATTGGCCAATGAATCCCAACGGCACGGTGTGGCTGCGGGTACGGCGAACCGTGAGCGATAACGGCGGCGAATTGACGTACGACACGACGAAAACCAAGGGATCGAATCGCCGGGTGCCGTTGCGGTCGGCTACGGCCCAATTGCTGCGGGATTACCTGGACACCCACCCACGGGCCGACGAGCCGACTGCACCGCTGTTCTGTGCCGTGACGCTCACCCGTGTTAAGCCGACCGGAAAGCGGGCCAGTGCCACCAAGCCAGCCAAACCGTTGACGGCGGCACAAAAGGCCGAGCGTCAGGCTCTCGCCCTGGCGGGGCTTTCGGTAGCAGAAGCGACCGACCGTCTGGTGTTGGACTGGTCGGCCAAGTTGCGGCACCAGACGTTCTACAAGGCCGTCTTCCGGCCAGCGGTGTTGCGGGCCAATCGCCTGGCGGGTGAGGCGGTCATCCCCACAAAATTCACGTTCCATAGCTTGCGGCACACGTACGCGAGTCTGTGTGCGGCTGCGGGTCTGCCGGTCGAAAAGGTCAGCCAGTACCTAGGGCACTCGAAAACGTCGACCACGCTGGATATCTACGTGCATCTGTTCCGTACCGATGACGCCAGCGACGATATGGCCGCACTGGACTCAATGGATACGCCGGACGCGCCGAACGTGGTCCCGATGCGTCGGCGGCGCTAATCGCTCTATTCGGGTGCCTCTGGGCAATAGTTGCTGACGATGTAATAAGCAATAGTCTTTTGTGTTTCCGTATCATTGCCCCACGCGGGTTCGCCAGCATTGCTCCAGAATGCATACTCGTATTTCATTGTTCCTAATCCCTGCCCCAAAGAAATCAGGTTTAACTCTAACTGGAGCGCTTTAGGTGATTTTTCGCAAAATTTGGTTGCGTAGAATTGGGAAAATTCCTGAGTCTTGGGATCGAGTTTTTCAAGGTTGGATTTCCAGTACGGTGCGTTCACCGCAGCACCGTTTGGGGCGTTTTCGGCCAACGCCGGTCCAGAGACGGTGGTGGGTGTTGCTTGGTCGGTCACCGTACCAGCAACGGTCTTGTCCGAACCTGCGCTGCACGCCGTCATGGTAGTAATTGCAGTCGCCATGGCGACTGCGCCTAGCCAGCGCGCATTGCTTAGAGATATCAACGTCGTTCCCCCTGTGTACTCGCTGTGCATTGATTACGGGAATCCTGCCATGCCGGAAGGCATCCGCGTGGACGAACCGCGCCGAACGTGTTACTTGTGTCGCTGTTCGGGCGGCCGGTCCGTTCGTCTATTGCCAAGCTATTGTGGAGAGAATAGAAAAAAGCCACGGCTTATGCCCAGGAGCCATATAAAGAAGCCAGTACATAAATTGGCCGCTGATCATGCCCCCCGCCGCGGCGGCCAACAAAATGCCAGCCGGTACGAGCGGCGTCTGGGCTGCGTTAACAAATTTATCTATGTAATATACGAACAAAAACCAGCACGCCGCGAAGAGTGCAAACATTAGGATCAGAACCAGGAGTGCAAGAAATCCGTTATGCAGTGACCGAGCGACGTACGTCGAGTTCGATGAGTAATTCTCAATTATATGCACAAACCAAGATCCGGTGCCGTTGCTGGCATTATTGGTGAGTTGTATCCAAATGGATTGGATGGCTAAGGCCCCCAGTGAGGTCACGGCCAAGGAAAATGGGGCAAGAATAAACCCTACGAGATATTCGTCATCTCGAAATGGCATAATCAACCATGAAATACCGAGGGCCAAGAGGGAGAGCCCTAGAATTAGGCCGCCGATAAACCAGAACGAGGCTGTCGCGGGGTTATGGCCGTGGTGGGAAAGCAAGTCTGGCCACAAATTCGAGCTAAAGCGAGCTGCCACCCAGCAGATAAAAGCCACGCATACACCTACCGCGACTTCACGCGCGAACTTTCGTACGGGGCGTGGTCCATCGGAGACTGCGTCGTTCGCCGATTGCATGTCGGAATCTTGCCATGGGACTGCTTGCGCTACCGGGCGGGCGATTGCCCAGCGATTCGCCCGCCCGAATTGGCATACCGCCAGATCGGAGCGCTGCTACCAGCTAATCGAACGTATGTTCTCGGGGGCAAGAAACGGGCAAGACTCAAGTAGAAGTCGAGACTTTTGGACGCCGGAAACGCTGTGACCTGCGGTGACAATGGAGCCGATGACGGGAATCGAACCCGCGTATTCAGCTTGGGAAGCTGATGTTCTGCCATTGAACTACATCGGCACTGCTGACGAAGGATAGCAACCAGTCGCCTCGTGGTTGGAACGACTCGGCCGCAGCATGCCTGGACTATCCGGCCTCCTGGCGCTCGTACGCGACCACCTCGGCTGCCGCGCGCTCACCGGAGCGCACCGCGCCGTCGATGAATCCGTACATGATCGGCGACGATTCCGTTCCCGCCCAATGTATCCGGCCGCAGGGTTGCCGCAGTGCCGGACCGAACTCGGTGAGCACCCCGGGCGGGGTATGGCAGATCATTCCGCCCCCGGAATAGCGCTCGACCGTCCAGTTCTGTTCGACGTAGTCGACGGGGGACATGGCCTTCGGCCCGAAGCGCTCCGCGACGGCGGCCAGGACCTCTTGACGGCGTTCCGATTCGGTCAGCGTGCACAGGTGTCGCGCTTCGGGTCCCTCGGTGATGACGGTGAGAATCCCGGGACGTCCGGTGTCGGTGCAGGAATCGATGGTCAGGTTGGCCGCCGAGCCCGGTGCGAACGACTGGCCGGACAGCCCGTCGGCCCGCCAGAACGGCTCGTCGTAGACCAGCGCGATCTTGAATACCGCGCCGCTGGGCATCCGCTGATGCAGGAACGCCCGATCCACCGGCAGCATCGGTTCGTAGAGGATCTGCGCGGCGACGCAGACGGGCACGGTGACGATGACGCGGCGTGCGCGTACTTCTATGTTGTCGGAGCGCACGGTGACCCCGGTGGCGTCCTGTGTGATGGCGCGTACCGGCTGCGACAGCTGGATGGTGTCACCGAGTTCGGCGGCCATCTTGCGGTGGATCGCACCCATTCCACCGACCGGCCGGGCATCCTCGGCGGCGTCCTTGACGCCGAGCACGAAGCTGGGTCCGCCGGCCGACGCCATCTGGTGGAGCACGAACAGCAGCGACACTTCCGACGCCGCGGAGGTGTACAGCCCGGCCACCGCCGACTCCAGCAATTGCCGCGCGGGTTTGGATAATGTGTTGCCGTCCAACCACTTCGACCAGGTCAGCTGATCCCACTTGTGGGCCTTGGGGGCATTCCAGGGGGCGTCGAGTGGGATCGATTTGCACATCTGCGTGAGCTCCAGAAAGACCGCACCGATGTTCGCGACGGCGAACGGGCTCATCGACAACGGGATGGTGCCCTGGTAGCGGTAGGTCTTTCCGCCGACGTACATCATCGCCTTGCCGTCGACGTACTGTTTGTAGCTCGCGACCCCGAATTCGTTCATCAGCGCGTAGATGCGGTCCTGCCCGGGCCCGATCCAGGCGCCGCCACGGTCGATCCACGCCCCGTCGTCACGCGTCACGGTGAAGGTACGTCCGCCGACCCTGTCCCGGGCCTCCAGGAGCGCCACCGAGTGGCCGCCCTGCTGAAGTCTCAGTGCCGCGGTCAGACCGGCGAAGCCGGCGCCCACCACGCAGTAGTCGAAGTCGGTCATGACGGCCCCCCAAGTTCAGGCGTGCATGCCTGCCGATGGCAGATCCACTGCTGATTGTCGTCGGCGCGGCCGGTTCCGGGGTGCGATTCGGGGACGATTCCCCGGCGGCCGATACGCTCACCGGGTGCTGCTCTCCGATCGCGACATCCGCGCCGAACTGACCGCCGGACGCCTGGGCATCGACCCGTTCGACGACAGCCTGATCCAGCCGTCGAGCGTCGACGTCCGCCTGGACAACCTCTTTCGGGTCTTCAACAACACGCGCTACACCCACATCGACCCCGCGATCCGGCAGGACGACCTGACGACACTCGTCGAGCCCAAGGAGGGCGAACCGTTCGTCCTGCATCCGGGGGAGTTCGTCCTCGGTGCGACGCTCGAGCGCTGCAGCCTGCCCGACGACTTGGCCGGCCGCTTGGAGGGCAAGTCGTCACTGGGGCGGCTGGGTCTGTTGACGCATTCGACGGCGGGGTTCATCGACCCGGGTTTCTCCGGGCACATCACGCTGGAACTGTCGAACGTCGCGAACCTGCCGATCACGTTGTGGCCGGGGATGAAGATCGGCCAGCTGTGCCTGCTGCGGCTGACGAGCCCGGCCGAACACCCTTACGGCAGTGCGAAAGTCGGCTCCAAGTACCAGAACCAGCGCGGCCCCACGCCGTCGAAGTCCTACCAGAACTTCATCAGGTCGGAGTAGCCTCGCCCAGCTTCTCCAGATCGATCACCTCGCCGCGGTTGATGCTGACCCAGTCCCGGCCGTCGATATAGGGCTGCAGGCTGCGCCCGATCAGTGCGGCGTCGGCGGCCGTCTTGGGCCGCTGCAACTCGTAGACGTGCCGCAGTTCGGCCATTCCCGACACGACGTCCCACAGCCGCAGGGCGGCCGGTCCCGTCGGCGGATCGATCAGGACGGGCCCGAACAGACACTGATCGCCAAAGAACAGAGTCGGTACGCCGAACCCGCCGGCGTCGATCACCCGTTGATGGTCGGCCCGCACCTGGTCGTGGGTGGTCGGGTCGGCCAGCGCCGCGTCGAACACGTCGTCACCGGCGCCGATCTGCTCGAGCAGCCGTCGCGCCACCGCGGGATCGTGTGGTTTGCCACCCAGGGTGTGCAGTTCGTTGCCGATCGCGGCGTACCAGCGATCCAGCAGCTCCGGGTCGATCCGCCCCAGCAGCGCACCGATCCGCATCAGCGACCAGCCGTAGGACCAATCACGTTCCCACGGGTGCTTCTTGCCCTCGACGCGGTTGACCTCCTCGAGGCTGAAGAACCGCCAGTTGACCGTGATGCCCAGCTGCGCCCGGACATCGCGGATCCACAACGAGGTCTGGTAGGCGAACGGGCACATCGGATCGAAATGGAAATCCACCCGCCCAGGATTGCACGGGTACCGTGATAGCTACCGGGCTTCGGGGGTCTCGGCGGACGCGCGGAACACAGCGGATTCATAGCCCGCCCTGGTGTAACGCTGCAGGTGGCAGCGTCGATATGGGTTCGAGGGGCCGTGCGGCCGGAACGTCCGAAGCAGATGACGCAGCAAACACGGATGGAGGGATAGTGGACATCGCACTCGGAGTGTCGATGACGCCCACGACGGTCCGCATAGCGCTGGTTGAAGGGGAAAACGCCGACGGCGTGACGGTTGATCATGATGTCTTCGACATCAGCTCCGAGGGGCCTTCGGCAACCGCTCCCGAACAGGTTCTCGCGGCCATCCTGGGCACCCGGGAGAGCGCCGCCGAGGGTGGGCATCGCCTCGCCGCCACCGGGGTGGCATGGCGTGATCACGACGACGCGGCCCGGCTCCGCGACGCGCTGGCCACCCAGCACATCGAGCACGACGTACTGCTGGTCTCCGAACTGCACGCCGCCGGCGCACTGGCCGAGGTCGCCGGTCGGGCCGTCGGCTACCGGCGCACCGCCCTGATGCTCCTCGACGGTGACACGGCAACCGTCGCCGTGGTGGACACCGCCGACGGTTCGATCACCCGCGTCGAGCGGCAGGATCTGCACACCGACGACGCGGTGGCACGCCTGACGTCGATGGTCGGTGCGCTGGAGAACCTGGACGAGCCGCCGCAGGGTGTGTTCGTCGTCGGATCGGGGCTCAGTGTGAGCGCGCTGAAGCTGCAGCTGGAATCCAACACGTCACTGCCGATCAGCGCCCCGGATGAAGCCGGAGTGGCGCTGGCCCGCGGCGCCGCCCTGGCCAGTGCGCGCGCTCCCCGGTTCGAGGCTGCCACCGTTGCCGCCGAACATTCGCACGACGACGACGGCACCACCGCCGGTGCCGTGGCACTGGCCTACAGCGACATGGGTCCCGACCCGGACGACGTGGCACTGGCCGACCAGCCGATTGCCGTAGAACCGATTGCCCTGCAATCGCCCAACCCGGCCGCACGCAAACCGTTCCTGCTGGTGGGCAGCGCGATGACGGCGCTGTTCGTCGTCGGTGTCGCGGCGCTGGTGATCTCGCTCGCGGTGAGTATCCGCCCGACGGTCGACCAGCGGCCCAACCCGGCCGAGTCGGCCGTCGTCGCGCCGCACACGCCGCTACCCGCCGCTGCGGTACCGGCCGCTCCCGTCGCCCCGTCGGTACCGCCGGAAACCATCCCGGCGCCCGTGCCGGTGGTGCAGGAAGCGCCTGAACCGCAGGCACCACCGCGCACGGTGTTCGTCGAAGCGCCGGCTCCCGCGCCCGCACCCGCCGCGCCGGCTCCGGCCCCCGCTCCCGAAGCTCCGGCCCCTGCGCCCGCGGCAGTCCCGGCGCCCGCCCCCGCGGCGCCGGCCCCGGTGATCGCTCCGGTGCCGGTCATCGCGCCCGTCATCCCGGCGCCGGTGTTCGTGCCTCGGTTGCCGGCCTTCCGGTGGCCGTGGGAGCAGCAGCAGACTCAGCCCCAGCAGCAGTGGCCGGGCCAGCAGACTCAGCCCCAGCAGCAATGGCCGGGTCAGCAGGGCTCGTCGCCCCAGCAGCAGTGGCCGGGTCAGCAGGGTTCGTCGCCGCAGCAGCAGTGGCCCGGCCAGCAGAGCCCGCCGAAGCAGACCGCACCGCAATGGGATCCGCCGAAGCAGAGCACCCCGCAATGGGACCCGCCCAAGCAGAGCAGCCCGCAATGGCCGGGCAGCGATTCGGGTGGCCATGGTTCCGGCGGCGGGCATGGCTCCGGCGGCGGGAACTCCGGCGGCGACAACCCGTTGTGGCCTTGGAACTGGGGCCACTAACCGGCTGGTCATCTCGCGTTAGCCTGCCGATCAGTGTCCCGACGCGGTTAGCTCACCCGGCCTGCCTATACAGGAGCTATGCGCTGCACCGTCTTCGGCACGGGCTACCTGGGGGCCACCCACGCAGCCGGGATGGCCGAACTCGGCCATGACGTGATCGGCGTCGACGTCGACGCCGGCAAAATCGCGAAGCTGGCCGCCGGCGAGGTCCCGTTCTTCGAACCCGGTCTGCGAAAGCTGCTGAGCGACAACCTCGCTGCCGGCCGGTTGCGTTTCACCACCGACTACGACCTGGCTGCCGAGCATGCCGACCTGCACTTCCTGGGGGTCGGAACTCCGCAGAAGAAAGGCGAGTACGGCGCCGATCTGCGTCATGTGCACGCGGTGATCGACGAACTGGTCCCGCGCCTCACCCGTCCGTCGGTGATCGTGGGCAAGTCGACCGTGCCGGTGGGCACGGCGGCGGATCTGGGCAGGCGAGCGCGAGCCCTGGCTGCCCATGGCGTCGACGTGGAAGTCGCCTGGAACCCCGAATTCCTGCGCGAAGGATACGCCGTCCAGGACACCTTGCATCCGGACCGAATTGTGCTTGGGGTACAACGGGATTCGGTGCGTTCGGAGGCGGCCGTGCGCGAGCTGTACGCCACGCTACTGGCCGAAGATGTGCCGTTCCTGCGGACCGACCTGCAGACGGCCGAACTGGTGAAGGTATCCGCCAACGCCTTTCTGGCGACCAAGATCTCGTTCATCAATGCGATCTCGGAGGTCTGTGAGATCGCCGACGCAGACGTGACGGTGCTGGCCGATGCGCTGGGCTTCGACCCGCGCATCGGCCGGCGATTTCTCAACGCGGGCCTCGGTTTTGGGGGAGGCTGCTTGCCCAAGGACATTCGCGCCTTCATGGCGCGCGCCGGTGAGCTCGGGGCCGGCAACGCCCTGGCCTTCCTGCGTGAGGTCGACAGCATCAACATGCGCCGACGCACCCGAATGGTGGAGCTGACCACCGCCGCGTGCGGGGGCTCGTTGCTCGGTGCCAACATCGCGGTGCTCGGGGCGGCGTTCAAGCCGGAATCCGACGACGTGCGCGACTCGCCGGCACTCAACGTGGCGGGCATGCTGCAACTCAACGGCGCTGCCGTCAACGTGTATGACCCTCAGGCGCTGGAGAATTCGCGAAAGGTCTTCCCGACGCTGAACTACTCGACCTCGGTGGCCGAGGCCTGCGACCGGGCCGATGCTGTGCTGGTGCTCACCGAATGGCGCGAGTTCGTCGACCTCGACCCCACCGAACTCGCCGACGTGGTGCGCGCCCGGGTGATCGTCGACGGCCGGAACTGTCTGGATGTGGCGCGCTGGCAGTCGGCCGGCTGGCAGGTCCATTGTCTGGGTCGCCGGCTGGAAACCGTCTAGCCTGAGAGCTGTGGATTTCGCAGCCGAGTTCCTCGACCAGAACCGATTGTTCAGTGAACTGATCGCCGCGGGCGATCCCACCACCCCGGTGCCGACGTGCCCGGGCTGGAC
>WBZP01004003.1_pt1 | contig 15640 bp, 11 predicted proteins | sample 5204301 | NCBI WGS metagenome assembly WBZP01 (sample SAMN12412401, study PRJNA552823) | activated sludge metagenome | isolation source: activated sludge from nitrification reactor of wastewater treatment plant... | place: USA: Pennsylvania | collected 2017
CACCCCCACGAGGACGGTCGACCTCATCGGCGCGCCCACCGACATCGGCGCGGCGCACCGCGGCGCTTCAATGGGCCCGGAGGCCATGCGGGTCGCCGGGATCCACCAGACTCTGACCCAATTCGGTTGCCACGTCAACGATCTGGGTAACCTCTCCGGTCCGCAGAACCCGTGGCTGCCGCCCGTCGACGGCTACCGGCACCTGCCCGAGGTGGTGGCCTGGAATCAGGCCGTGCATGACGCCGTGTACGGATCGCTGGGCAACGGGCACCTGCCGATCCTGCTCGGCGGCGACCACTGCCTGGCGATCGGGTCGATCAGCGCCGTGGCGCGACACTGCCGGGAGCAGGGGCTCACGCTGCGGGTGCTGTGGCTCGACGCGCACGCCGACTTCAACACCCTGCGCACCACGCCGACCGGCAACATCCACGGTATGCCGGTCGCGGTGCTGCGCGGGATGGGGCCCACCGAGCTCACCTCCATCGGCGGGCGCTCCCCGGCGATCGATCCGGGCACGGTGCGTCAGGTCGGCATCCGCAGCGTCGACAGCGATGAGAAGAAGCTCGTCCGCGACGACGGGATGGCGGTGCTCGACATGCGCCAGATCGACGAGATCGGGATGCGCAAGGTGATGCGTCGTGCTCTTGAGGGGCTCGACGAGCGCACTCACCTGCATGTGAGCTTCGATGTCGACTTCCTCGACCCGAGCATCGCCCCCGGGGTCGGCACGACCGTGCCGGGCGGTCCTACGTATCGGGAAGCCCAGCTGTGCATGGAAATGATCGCCGACACCGGCCGGCTCGGCTCACTCGACGTCATGGAGCTCAACCCCGCACAGGACCTCGCCAACCAGACCGCCGAGGTGGCTACCGACCTCATCGACTCGATGTTCGGCAAGAGCACCCTGCTGCGCCTGCCGGGCACTCCCGCCGGCTGACGCGTTTCCAGCCGCCCTGCACCCACCCTGGCCCCACCCTGCGATCCGCCCGCGGAATCGCCAGGACCCCCGTCGCGGCTACCTCGCGGGCGACCCAGGCCGCCCGGCCAGGCGGATGTCCAGCCACCCGACCACGTCGTCGAAGACCTGGTCCCGGTTGGTCTCGTTGAAAATCTCGTGCCGCGCCTGCGGATAGACCTTTTCCGTCACGTCGAGCAGCCCGGCCCGACGGAACTGCGCGGCCACCGACGCCACTGCCTTGGCCCCGCCTACCGGGTCGAGCTCGCCCGAGACCAGCAGCACCGGAAGGGCCTTGGGCACCCTGGCGACATTGGCGTCCTTGTTCACCCCAGCGAGTCCGGCGAGCAGGTCGGAGAACATCCCGGCACTGGAGATCTGGCCACACCAGGGGTCTGCGATGTATGCGTCGACCTCGGCCTCGTCGCGGGAGAGCCAGTCGTAGCCGGTGCGGTTGGGTTTGAAGGCGGCGTTGAACTGACCGAAGCTCAGTTTGTCCATCAGGGGACTCTGCCTCGCGCGACCACGGACCCGGCCCTGCACCCCGGCGACCAAGGCACCGACCTTGCCGAGCAGACCGGGGTCGGCACCCGTGCCGCTGAGCACCACCCCGGACAGCTCCGCTCCGTGCGCGATGGCGTACGAGCGGGCCAGGAACGAGCCCATGCTGTGCCCGAGCAGGAAGACCGGCAGCCCCGGGTGATCGGCGCGAGCCTGGTGCGCCACTGCCCGTAGATCACCGACGACCACCGGCCAGCCGTCCTTGTCCGCGAAGACCCCGAATGCCTTGCCGCCGTGCGCCTCCGCGCGCTCGGCGGTGCGGCCGTGGCCCCGATGGTCCGGGGCATACACCGCATAGCCGGCTGCCGTCAGTCGGTCGGCGAGCCGGGCGTAGCGTGCCGAGTGCTCGGCGAGCCCGTGCACGATGAGCACCACCGCCTTGGCCTGGCCGGTCGGCTGCCAGCGATAGCAGACGATCTCGGTGCCGTCCGTCGCGATGACGGTCAGCGTGGTCTCCCGCTCGTTCATCGAGTCTCCTCACTCGCCCCGGCTGGTGTGGCGAGCGTCAGCACCTCGGCCAGTCCCGCCTGCATACAGTAACGCTGAGCCGAGTTCATCGGGCGGCCATCGGGTCCACCGGCGCCAGCGGACCTGACCTCTCTCCCGCCGGCTGAATGTAGAGACGGTCAGCTCAGCCCAGGCAGCTCAGTGCAGGGCCAGGGCGCGGCGGATCGCCGGCCAGGCCGCCGCGCCGAGCGCGACGTCCGCCTTCGGATGGCCGCCGTGGGCGTGCCGGGGCGACGGCGGCAGCGCGGCTTCGCCGGGCAGCACGCATCGATGCCCAGCCTGCGGATGAGTGATCACCGTGGTCGCCCGCCCGGCCCGCTCGCGGGCGCCGGTGATGGCGCGGGCAGCGCCGAGCGAGTCCCACATCCGGTCGTCGCCGCCGGCGACCAGGATCACCTCGCCGGTGATCCGCTCGACCGGGATCCGAGCCTGCGGAGTCGTTGCCGCATGCCGTGATTGGCACTGTCGATAGTGGTCGAGGTACTCGGGCAGGCCGGGGTCGGTCCACCGCCAGTCGTCGTCGTAGCGCAGGAACGGCACCGGTATGCCGCCCAGGGTCCAACAGGAGCGCTGCGGCCGGTCTGCGCCGTCGCGGCCCGGCCCCACGTTGGCCCACACCCACGCGGTCGGCGCCAGCCCGACGACCACGTCGATGCCGCCGATCAACGCCCCCAGCAGCAGAGCCGCTTCGGCGCCTTTGGAGGTGCCGAGCACCGCGACCCGATCACACTCGGCTCGCAGTCGCCCGAGGGCCGGAGCGAAGGTCTCCAAGGGCACCTCGCAAATGCCCGGCGGCTGGCCAGGGCCGCCGAACCACCGCAGGGACTCGGCAACTGCTCCGGCCCGCGCCAACACCGCGCATCGCTCGTGCTCGATCCGCCCACTCGACCCGGAGAGCACCAGCACCCCTGTGCCACAGGGTGACTCGGGCATTGCACGATGAGCCCCGGCAGGCCCGGCCGCGGACCCGGAGTCGATCGAGCTGTCTGCGCAGGCTCCGTCGAGAGGTGTGTTCACGTCAGTACGGCAAGAGTCTGCCGGGCGATCTCCAACTCCTCATCTGTCGGCACGACATAGACCGGCACGCTGCTGTCGTCGGTCGAGACCAGCCGTTCGCCGGAGCCGATCTCGTTGCGGGCCGGGTCGATCCGCACGCCGAGCAGGCCCAGGCGAGCGCCGACGGCGGCGCGCAGCAGGGGGCTGTGTTCGCCGATGCCGGCGGTGTAGACGAGCGCGTCGAGGCGGCCGAGGGCCACGGCATACGCGCCGATGTACTTGGCCAGCCGATAGGTGACCACGTCGAGCGCCAGGCGCGCGTCGGGGTCACCGGCCGCGACCCGGGCACTGACCTCGCGGAAGTCGTTGCTGCCGGTCAGCCCGGCCAGGCCGCTGGCCTTGTTGAGGGCGCGGTCGTAGTCCTCGATGCTCAGCCCCTGCCGGCTCATGTGGTAGGCCAGCGCCGGGTCGAGGTCGCCGGGGCGGGTGCCCATGACCAGACCTTCCAACGGGGTCAGGCCCATCGACGTGTCGATGCTGCGCCCCCCTTGCACCGCCGTCGCACTCGCGCCGTTGCCGAGGTGCAACACGATGACACTCGTCTCGGCGACCGGGCGGCCGAGCAGGTCGGCGGCCCGCCGCGACACATAGGCGTGCGACGTGCCGTGGAAGCCGTAGCGCCGCACCCGGTGACGCACCCGCCAATCCTTCGGCACGGCATACGTATAGGCGTAATCGGGCATGCTCTGGTGGAAGGCGGTGTCGAACACGGCCACGTGCGGCACGTCGGGGAAGGCCGCCCGGGCTGCGCGGATGCCGGCGAGGTTGCCCGGATTGTGCAGCGGCGCGAGAGGGATCAGCGCCTCGATGGCCTCGATGACCGCGGAGTCGATGACCGTCGGTGAACTGAAGCGGTCGCCGCCGTGCACGACCCGGTGACCGACCGCCCGCAGGCCGTCCTCGTGCAGTGCCGGGCCGTGCGTCGTGAACGCTGCCAGCACGATGCGCATCGCCGCACGGTGGTCGGGCGCGTCCACCTCCTGCACCAGGTCACGGCCCGAGACCGTATGCCGCGCAACCCCCTTCACGCCGGCCTCGCCGATGCGTTCGACAAGACCCGTGGCGGCGGTGGTGCCGGAGGCCGGGTCGACGAGCTGATACTTCATAGACGATGACCCGGCGTTGACGACGAGCACGAGTCGCGCGGTCATCGCCCGGCCGCCTGGATCGCGGTGATCGCCACCGTGTTGACGATGTCCTGCACCACCGCCCCACGGGACAGGTCGTTGACCGGCTTGCGCAGCCCCTGCAACACCGGCCCGATGGCGACCGCGCCGGCGCTGCGCTGCACCGCCTTGTACGTGTTGTTGCCGGTGTTGAGGTCCGGGAAGATCAGCACGGTCGCCTGGCCCGCGACCGGTGAGCCCTGGGCCTTCGTCGCGGCGACCGCCGGGTCGACGGCCGCGTCGTACTGCATCGGCCCGTCGACGACCAGGTGCGGTGCCCGCTGCCGCACGAGTTCCGTTGCGGCCCGGACCTTGTCGACGTCGGCCCCGGAGCTGGAGGCGCCGGTGGAGTAGGACAGCATGGCCACGATCGGGGCGATCCCGAACTGCGCAGCGGTGGCCGCCGAGGAGATCGCGATGTCGGCCAACTCCTCGGCGGTCGGGTCGGGGTTGACGGCGCAGTCGCCGTAGACGAGCACCCGGTCCTCCAGGCACATGAAGAACACCGACGACACGACACAGACTCCTGGCTCGGTGCGGATCACCTGCAGTGCCGGGCGGATCGTGTGAGCGGTCGTGTTGATCGAGCCGGAGACCATCCCGTCGGCCAGCCCGTCGAGCACCATCATCGTGCCGAAGTAGGAGCCGTCCTGGGCGGAGTCCCAGGCCAACTCCCAGGTGACCGCCTTGGCCTTGCGCAGCTCGACCAACTCGTGCGCGAAACGGGTGCGCAACGGGTCGTGCACCGGGTCGAGGATGTCGGCGCCGGAGATGTCCAACTGCAGGTTCTGGGCGCGCGCGGCGATCAGGCCCGGGTTGCCCAGCAAGGTGACCCGAGCGACCTTGCGCCGCAACAACTGCTCCGCGGCGAGCAGGATGCGTTCCTCCTCACCTTCGGGCAGCACGATGTGCCGATCCAGTTGCCGGGCGCGGTCGACGAGCTGGTGCTCGAACATCAGCGGGGTGACCGCGGCCGACGGCGTCACGTCGAGGCGTTCCACGAGCCCGACGACGTCGACGTGCTCCTCGACGAGCGCCAGCGAGGTGACGATCTTGCGCACCGAGCCGCGGGTGATCCGCCCCACGACGCGGTTGAGCTTGATCGCCGTGTCGGCCGTGCCGAGCGGAGTCTCGACGACCGGCAGCGACAGCCGCAACCCGTCGACGAGCGTGGTGACCCGAGGATCGACGTCGAAGCCGCCGTTGAGGACGATGCCCGCGAGCGCCGGGAAGGTGCGTGAATGGTGGGCCAGCAGCAGGCCGAGCAGGATGTCGGCCCGGTCGGCGGGAGTGACGACGACCGCTCCCTCGGACACCCGGGACAACACGTTGGGCAGGGTCATCGCCCCGATGGCCAGGCCGAGCGCCTCCCGGTCCAGCAGTTCGTCGGCCCCATGCAACAGCCGGCCGCTGCCGGCGACCATGAGGTCACGCACCGTCGGGGCCGCGAGCAGCCGGCTGACCGGCACGGCATACGCGGGATGTTCCCCGGCCACTCCGGTGAGGGCCGCAAGCGTCTCCTCCACCGACGGCTTGGGCACCCGGTTGGCGATGACTGCGAACACGTGGGCGTGGTGCTGCCGGGCCGCCTCCACCGCCTGCTCCGCCGCCGAACGCACCTGCCCGGGGGAGCGGTCGATCGCGGGCACGACGAGGATCATCGGGGAGCCGAGGTTGGCGGCGATCTTGGCGTTCACCGAGAACTCGGTCGGGGAGCCGACATCGGTGTAGTCCGAGCCGTAGACGAGCACGACCGGATGCCGCTCGGCAACCGCATGGAAGCGGTCGATGATGCTCGTCATCGCCCGGTCCGGGTGCTCGTGCAACTCGGCATAGCTCACCCCGATGCACTCCGGCATGGGGTCGGGGGTCGGCACCCGGGAGAGCAGCAGATCCAGCGAGGTGTTGGCGGCCGCGTCCGTCGAGCGCACCAACGGTCGGAACACCCCGACCGTCTCGGCGCGCCGGCCCATCTGATCGAGCAGACCCAGGGCGATCGAGGACTTGCCGGACCCGGCTTCGGTGCCAGCGAGGAAGAGGGACGTGGCCACGACCCCGAGGCTAACCCTCATCCGGCGCCCTCCCGGGTGGCTCGGTCCAGGGCGGACCGCCACTCCCCGAAGAGTGGAATCGGTTCGAGGTATGCCGCCGCCCCGTGCTAACGTGTCAGGTCGCACGGAGCGCTCGCCCGCCACCCGCTGGGGGGGAGGGATCGCCCCGCGCGACCACCTCGTCCGGGTGGCGGAATGGCAGACGCGCTAGCTTGAGGTGCTAGTGCCCTAACGGGCATGGGGGTTCAAGTCCCCCTCCGGACACCAGAATTGGTTCGCACCGAGCGTCCTGGCTCGGCGCTCAGCGGGCCAGATAGGCAGCGAGGTGGCGCCCGGTGAGGGTGTCGCTCCTGGCCAGGTCGGTGGGGGTGCCTTCGAAGACGACGCGGCCACCGTCGTGCCCGGCGCCCGGGCCCAGGTCGATGATCCAGTCGGCGTGGGCCATCACCGCGAGGTTGTGCTCAATGACGATGACCGAGTTGCCGGTGTCGACGAGCCGGTCCAGCAGGCCCAGCAGCATCTCGGTGTCGGCCAGGTGCAGACCCGTGGTCGGTTCGTCGAGCACGTAGGTGGCGGCGCCGTCGCCCATCGCGATGGCGAGTTTGAGCCGTTGCCGTTCACCGCCGGAGAGGGTGGTGAGGGGTTGGCCGAGCAGCAGGTAGCCCAGGCCGACGTCGCGCAACCGGACCAGGATCTTGTGCGCCGGGCCGGTGGGGAAGAACTCGAGTGCCTGCTCGACGGACATCTCGAAGACGTCGGCGATGCTCGTGCCGGCCATGGTCAAGGCGAGCACGTCGGGCTGGAAACGGCGACCCTCGCATTCCTCGCAGGTCGTCGCGATGCCCGACATCATGCCCAGGTCGACCCAGATGACGCCGGCGCCCTTGCAGTTCGGGCAGGCGCCTTCGGAATTGGGGGAGAACATCGCCGCCTTCGCGCCGGTCGCCTTCGCGAACGCCGACCGGATCGGGTCGAGCAGGCCCGTATAGGTCGCCGGATTGGATCGGCGCGACCCCTTGATGGCCCCCTGGTCCATGAGCCGCACGCCGGGCCGGGTGGCGACCGACCCGTGCACGAGGCTCGACTTGCCCGACCCGGCGACGCCGGTGACGACGGTGAGCACGCCCAAAGGGATGTCGACATCGACGTCGCGCAGGTTGTGCGTGTTCGCTCCGCGCACCGCCAACACGCCGGTCGCCTTCCGGGGGGTATGCCGCGGGGCCGGCCGGGTGCCCAGGTGCCGGCCGGTGAGCGTGCCGGAGGTGCGCAGCCCCGCCAGGTCACCGGCATACGTGATGGTGCCGCCGGCGCTCCCGGCACCGGGACCGAGATCGACGACGTGGTCGGCGCGTTCGATGACATCGGGCTTGTGCTCGACGACGAGCACCGTGTTGCCTTTGTCGCGCAACCGCACGAGCAGGTCGACCATCCGGGCGATGTCGTGCGGGTGCAGCCCGATGGTCGGCTCGTCGAAGACGTAGGTGATGTCGGTGAGCGCCGAGCCGAGGTGCCGCACCATCTTGGTGCGCTGCGACTCGCCCCCGCTGAGGGTCCCGGTCGGGCGTTCCAAGGACAGGTAGCCCAAGCCGACCTCGACGAGCGAGTCGAGCAGATGACTGAGGCCGCGCAGGATCGGGGCCAGCTGCGGCAGATCCAATCCGCGCACCCACTGTGCGAGTTCGCTGATCTGCATGGCACAGGCATCGGCAATGCTCACCCCGTCGATGGTGCTGGACCGGGCGGCTTCGGTCAGCCGGGTGCCGGCGCAGTCCGGGCACGTCGTGAAGGTCACGGCCCGCTCGACGAAGGCCCGCAGATGCGGCTGCAGGGTCTCCTTGTCCTTGGACAGCATCGACTTCTGGATGCGTAGCAGCACCCCCTCGTACGTGAGGTTGATGCCCTCCACCTTCACCTTCGTCGGCTCCCGGTGCAGCAGATCGTGCAGCTCGCGTTCGGTGTAGTCGCGGATCGGTTTGTCCGGGTCGAGGAAGCCGGAACCGAGGTAGATACGGCCGTACCAGCCGTCCATGCTGTAACCGGGGATCGTCAGGGCACCCTGCGCCAGGGACTTGTCGGCGTCGTAGATCTGGGTCAGATCGATGTCGGTGACCGTGCCCATGCCCTCACACCTCGGGCACATGCCGCCGATGATCTCGAAACTGCGCTTCTCCCGCTTCGGTGCGCCGGCCCGCTCGACGGTGACCGCGCCGGCGCCGCGCACCGACGGGACGTTGAACGAATACGCCTGCGGTGAGCCGATGTGCGGACGTGCGCACCGGCTGAACAACACCCGCAGCATCGCGTTGGCGTCGGTGGCCGTGCCCACTGTGGAGCGCACGTTGGCGCCCATCGGGTCCTGGTCGACGACGATGGCCGCCGAGAGGTTCTGCAGTTCGTCGTAGTCGGGTCGCGGCGGGCTGCCCATGAAGGACTGCAGGAATGCCGGGTAGGTCTCGTTGATGAGCCGTTGCGACTCCGCCGCGATGGTGCCGAAGACGAGGCTCGACTTGCCGGACCCGGAGACACCGGTGAAGACCGTGAGGGCTCGCTTGGGCACGTCGACGTCGACGCCCCGCAGGTTGTTGACCCGGGCGCCACGCACCCGGATGACGTCATGGTCCATGCCGTCCCGACCCTCGGGCGCTCGGACAGTCCTCACCCGGCGAACGTGCAGAAGACGCTGGACCCCTTGCCGGTGGCGGAGGATTCCTTGACCACCTTGCCGTCGACGGTGATCTTGCACGCGAGGTCGCCGGCTGAGTCGAAGCCATTGGAGGCGGTCAGGCTCACGATCGAGAAGCCCGTCGTGGTGACTGTCTTGGTCCACGGCAACGTGGCGTTGTCGACGCGGGAGGTGCCGCCAGACCCTTCGCTGTAGGAGATGTCGACCTCCTTGCCGGTGCCCGAGATGGTGTAGACGACCGTGTGTTGGGCGCCGGTGAAGTCGTCTGCGGCTCGCTTCACGACGAAGAAGACAGTCGCCACACCACCGAGCAGCAGCACGAGCACGATGATCGCCGCGATCCAGCAGCCCTTGTTCGACGAACGCGGCGGCGGCATCCCGACACCGGGGCCCATACCCGGCCCCATCATCGGCGCCATGCCGGGGCCTGCCGGGGGGGCGCCCGCGGCATACTGCTCGGTCCAGCGATACCCGTCCCAGTAGCGCATCCGACCGTCTGGTTGCGGGTACCAGCCGGGTGGGGTCTGCGGCTGCTGGGTCACGGAGGCCTCCTCGGATCTGCGGACCTATCGGTCCCGCCGCCCAGTATGCCGACCCGCGGGCTCGAGCGTGGGTCGGCGCCCGGGAATACGTCAGCGGGGTGGATGGCCCACTACCGTGAACGCATGTCTGTCGAGCCACAGGTGCGTCCCGAGGACGAGGTCACGCAGATCTGCCGCGATCTAATCCGGATCCCCACGGTCAACACCGGCGACGACCGCAGCGACGGCGAGCGAGCGGCCGCGGAATACGTCATGGCCGCGTTGCACGAGGTCGGCTTGGCCGCCCAGCTCGTGGAGAGCCGCCCGGGGCGGTCGTCGGTCATGGTGCGGCTGGAGGGCGCCGACCCCAGCCGCCCGGGGCTCGTCGTGCACGGGCATCTCGACGTCGTGCCCGCCCATGCCCCCGACTGGCAGGTCGACCCCTTCTCGGCGGAGATCCGCGACGACTGCATCTGGGGCCGCGGGGCGGTGGACATGAAGGACATGGACGCGATGATCCTCGCGGCCATCCGCGACTTCGCGCGCACCGGAGCCCGGCCGGCCCGCACGACGACCTTCGTCTTCTTCGCCGACGAAGAGGCCGGGGGCACTCTCGGCAGCGGCTGGGTCGCCCAGCACCACCCGGACTGGTTCGAGGGCGCTACCGAGGCGATCAGCGAGGTCGGGGGCTTCAGCGTCACGGTGCCGGCACGGCATACCGGCGAGCCGACCCGCGCCTACCTCGTGCAGACCGCAGAGAAGGGCATCGCCTGGCTGCGGCTGCACGCCCACGGCCGGGCCGGTCATGGTTCGGTGCCCACCGACGCCAACGCCGTCGTCCGGCTGGCTCAGGCACTGGCCCGGATCGACGCGCACGTCTGGCCCCGGGAGTACGTCGCCTCGGTGCGCGGGCTGCTCGACGGCCTCTCTGAGCTGACCGGCATCCCGTATGCCGCGCACGACCCGAGTGCGCTGCCCGCCGAACTGCTCGCCCAGTTGCGTGGCTCTGCCGGCTTCGTGCTCGGCACCCTGGCCGACACCGCGCAACCGACGACGCTGTCGGCCGGCTACAAACACAACGTCATCCCGCAGACGGCCAGCGCGGCGCTGGACTGCCGGTTCCTGCCCGGCCACGAGGAACAGCTCATGTCCACGGTCCGGGAGCTGGCCGGCGAGCACGTCGAGGTGGAGGTCGTGCATTTCGACGTGGCCCTCGACGCCCCCTTCTCCGGATCTCTCGTCGAGGCGATGAAAACTGCCCTTCGTGAGCACGACCCGGGTGCCGCGGTGCTGCCCTACTGCCTCTCCGGGGGCACCGACAACAAGGCCCTGGCCAAGCTCGGCATTGCCGGCTACGGCTTCGCGCCGCTTCGCCTGCCCGCCGACCTCGACTTCGTACCGCTCTTCCACGGCATCGACGAGCGGGTGCCGATCGAGTCGTTGCGCTTCGGGGCCCGGGTGCTGCGCCGCTTCCTCGATCTGGCCTGAGCTCAATCCCCTGCGGCCGGAGCGTCGCGGTGAAGACACCGACGTGTAGGCACCGAGCCGGGGGTGTGTTGCGAAAGCCGGAGGTGACCTTCAGGCACACCCCTTCCGCTCAGCCGAGGGCACCCACTCTGCCCAACGACGCGCAGACCAGATAGCGTCGGCTCATGACCGCTGACCCGCGCGCCGCCCTCGCCCTGCTCGTCTCGGCCCTGGAACGCCACCTCGAGGTCGCGACCACCCGCCGCGACCCCGACGACCCCGCTGTGATCGCCGCGGCCGAGGCGGTCGCCGAGGCCTTCGACGACTACGACGAGGCACTCTTCGAGGCCACCGAGGTCGCCACCCCGCTCGCGGTCTACGGCGACGACGACGAGGACGATGACGACGTGGACGTCGAAGACGGGCCTACCGGCGTGGTCGCCGACACCGTCTACGTAGGGCTCGACGACGAGGACGTCGACTTCGACGACGACGATGCCGATGATGATGATGATGCTGCGGACGATGACGACGACGATGACGACGACGATGACGATGATGAGGACGATGACGACGACGACGAAGATGAGGACGACGACGATGACCGCGAGGACGATGACGACGAGCCGGGGTTGACCTAGCCGGAGATGTCGTCGAGTGCGGCCCGGATCTGCGCCGGTAGCACCAGTTCCTCGCTGTGCAGGGCCGTCTGCAGCTGAGTCGGTGTGCGGGCGCCCACGAGCGCCGCGCTGACTTCCGGGAGATCACGCACCCAGGCCAGCGCCACGTGCGCGGGAGGCACGTCGAGGCCCCGGGCCGCGGTCACCAGGGCATCGGTGAGCGCGACCGAGCGGGTGTCCAGGAAGCGTTGCACGAAGCCAGGGAAGTGCCGCGACGTCGCGCGGCTCTGCGGCGGCATACTCCCGCGGTACTTCCCGGTGAGCACCCCGTGGCCCAGCGGTGCCCAGGCGAGCACGCCGAAACCAAGCTCCGCCGCTGCGGGGAGCACCTCCTGCTCGGCCTCCCGAGCCACGAGCGAGAGCTCGACCTCGTCGGCCACGAGCGGCACCCCGGCCCGCTCCAGCAGTGAGAACGCCCGTGCCACCTGCCAGCCGCCGAAGTTGGACACCCCGACGTAGCGGGCGCGGCCGGAGCGCGCGGCATACTCCAAGGCCCCGATCGTCTCCTCGAGCGGCACGCCCGGGCACCAGGCATGGGCCAACCACAGGTCGACATGGTCGGTGCGCAGCCGGCGCAGCGACTCCTCCAGCCCGGCGAGCAGGGCGCGGCGGGAGGTGTCGACGAGCGCGCCGGTAGGCCCGGGCACCAGGCCGGCCTTGGTGACGATGACGAGGTCCTGGCGCGGCACGACCGTCCCGAGGAAACCCCCGAGCCAAGTCTCGGCCTGCCCGTCGCCGTAACTGTGCGCGGTGTCCACGAGGGTGCCACCGGCCTCGACGAAGGTGCTCAGCTGCTCGCGGGCGCCGTCCGCGTCGACCCCACGGCCCCAGGTGAGAGTGCCCAGCCCGAGCCGCGACACGGACAAGCCGCTGCGGCCGAGGCGACGGGTCTGCACGGTCCCACGCTAATGGCCAGGCCGACCGATAGCCTGCAGGCATGCGACTGGGCATCAACCTTGGCTATTGGGGCGCCGGCGACAACCAGGAGAACATCGTCTTGGCGCAGGAGGCCGATCGGCTCGGGTATGCCGTGTGCTGGGCCGCCGAGGCGTACGGCTCGGACGTGCCGACGGTGCTGGCCTGGGTGGGCGCCAAGACCGAGCGGATCGACCTCGGCGCCGCCGTGATGCAGATCCCGGCCCGCAGCCCTGCGATGACCTCGATGACCGCGGCCACCCTCGACACCCTCTCCGGTGGCCGGTTCCGGCTCGGGCTCGGCGTGAGCGGGCCGCAGGTCAGCGAGGGCTGGCACGGGGTGCGTTTCGGGGCCCCGCTCGGACGCACCCGCGAATACGTCGACATCGTGCGGATGGCCCTGCGTCGCGAGGTCGTCTCGTATGCCGGGCGGCACTTCACCTTGCCGTTGCCCGACGGGCCGGGCAAAGCGCTCAAGCTCACCGTACGCCCGGCCCGCGAGCACATCCCCGTGTACCTCGCCGCGGTCGGCCCCAAGAACCTCGAGTTGGCCGGCGAGATCGCCGACGGGTGGTTGGCGATCTTCTACAGCCCCGAGCACGGCAGCGACCACCTCGAGCACCTGCGCGCCGGGGCCCGCGCGGCGGGCAAGGGCACCGAGGCCGACCCGCTGGCCGGTTTTGACGTCGTGCCGACGGTGCCGGTCTTCATCACCGACAACCTCGACATGGCGTATGCCGCGGTGTCCAACTACGCCGCGCTCTACATTGGCGGGATGGGGTCGCGGGAGAAGAACTTCTACAACCAGTTGGCCTGTCGGATGGGCTTCGAGAAGGAGGCGGCGCAGATCCAGGAGCTCTACCTGGCCGGGCGTGGGCGTGACGCCGCAGCCGCGGTGCCCCGCGAGTTCCTCGACGCCACGAGCCTGCTCGGTCCGCCCGAGCGCATCCGGGACCGGTTCGCGGCATACCAGGAATCGGGGGTGACCACCCTCTCGGTGGCGCCCTACGGGTTGTCCCGGGAGCAGCGCCGCGCCGCCGTGGCGCAGATCGCCCAGCTGGCCGAGGAATCCGGAGTCGTCGAGTTAGGCTGACTCTTCGTGTCAGATCTGAGCTACCTGCAGTCGCTGATCCTCGGTGTCGTCGAGGGGCTCACGGAGTTCTTGCCGGTCTCCTCGACCGGCCACCTCACGCTCACCGAGAAGCTGCTCGGGCTGCGGGTCGATGACCCGGCGGTCACGGCATACACCGCGATCATCCAGCTCGGCGCCATCGTCGCCACCTTCGTGTACTTCTGGCGCGACATCGTGCGGCTGGCCGCGGCGTGGTTCGCCGGGCTGCGTGACTCCGGGCAGCGGGCCCACCCCGACCACCAGCTCGCCTGGGCCGTCATCGTCGGGTCGGTGCCGGTGGCCCTGGTCGGTTTCGCGCTGCGCAAGGTCATCGCCGGGCCGCTGCGCAGTCTGTGGGTCGTCGCGGCCGCGCTCATCCTGTGGAGCGCGGTGATGTGGCTGGCCGAGACCCGCCACGCCAAACTCGTGCGCGCCGGTGCCGAGCGTGGTGAGGCGACGGTGACCATGCGCGACGGGCTGGCCATCGGCCTCGTGCAATGCCTGTCGCTCGTCCCGGGGGTGAGCCGTTCCGGCGCAACCATCTCGGCCGGTCTGTGGCGTGGCATCGACCGGGTGACGGCCACCCGGTTGTCCTTCTTCCTGGCGATCCCGGCGCTCACCGCGGCCGGGGTCTTCGAGGCGGCCACGACGGAGCTGAGCGGCCTCGGATTCGGTCAGATGGCGCTGGGCGTGCTCGTCGCCTTCGGGGTCGCCTACGCCTCGATCGCCTGGCTGTTGCGCTTCGTGGCCGGTAACCGGCTCACCGCCTTCGTGCTCTACCGGGTCGTGCTCGGCGTGGTCATCGTCGGTGCGCTCTCCGTCGGAGCGTTGTCGGCGACCTGAGCGGCGAAGCGACGACCATCCGGCCCGGTGTCACAGCCAGTCGTGCTTGCGGAAGAAGACGAACAGGCCACTGACGGCGGCGATCATGATCGCCATGATGATGAAGTAGCCGTAGTAGATCTCGAAGCCGTCGGCCAGGGTGATCTTGGCCTCCAGCTCGGGCATATACCGGAAGTTCATCCCGTAGACCCCGGCGATCATTGTCGGCACGGCGGCCATCGCGACCCACGCCGAGATGCGGCGCATGTCCTCGTTCTGCTGCACGGTCACCTTGGTGAGGTGGGCGCTGAGGATCTCGGAGAGCAGCCGGTCGTAGGACTCGACGTGATCGTTCGTGCGGGCCAGGTGGTCCTCGACGTCACGGAAGAAGGGCAGCACCTTCTTCTCGCCCTTGCCGACGTAGTTGAGGAACGGGAAGCGGCGCATGGCCTCGGCCAGCGGGATGGCAGCCCGGCGGAACTCCAACACCTCCCGCTTGAGCCGGTAGATGTCGGAGGCGTCCAGGTCGGTGCGTTCGCCGAAGACCTGATGCTCGATCTCGGTGAGGTCCTCGGCGATGTAGCGGTCGATGACCTCGTAGTTGTCGACGACGCTGTCCATCACGGCGTGTAGCACGGCCAGCGGCCCGAGACGCAGCTGGGTGGGGTTCTCCTCGAGCCGACGACGGACGTCGACCAACGGGTTGCCCTCGCCGCGGCGCACCGAGACGACGAACCGGTCGCCGACGAAGACCATGACCTCACCGGTCTCCACGTCGGAGGTGCGCTCGACATAGCGCAGCGTCTTGAGCACTGCGAGCAGGCTGCCTTCGTAGGCGTCGATCTTGGCGCGCTGGTTCCCCATGATGGCGTCCTCGACGGCCAGCGGGTGCAGCCCCAACTCGGCGTTCACAAGGGCGAATTCGTCATCGGTGGGGTCTTTGAGGCCGATCCACAGGAAGCCCGAGGCACTGGCCCGCAACGCCGCCAGCTCGTCGCTGAGATCCTTGACGGGCAGCCGACGGCCATCGACGTACATGGCTTGGTCGACGATCACACCGAGTATGGGACCACAGCCCCGCGCCCCAGCCGCGGAACTGGCCCGCGACGGGCCGAAACACGATCCGCGGCGGGGGCTCGTGCTGG